>JACCDX011275713.1_pt1 | contig 19240 bp, 20 predicted proteins | sample 7449681 | NCBI WGS metagenome assembly JACCDX01 (sample SAMN15323450, study PRJNA562643) | freshwater metagenome | isolation source: river surface water | place: USA:Blue River Watershed | collected 2017-08-18
AGCTGGGAAGGAACAGAATCCAGGACTCTCTTCTCATCAGCGGCGGTGAAACTCATAGTGCACTCCTCAGGATTCCAAGCACGTCTTGCTCGGTGGGTTTAATCGGATTATTAAGCGTAACCGCATCTTCGACTGCTGTTTTCGCCAATAGTGGAAGGTCAGCCTCGGTAATTCCATGGTCAGAAAGCTTGGTTCCAAGCCCCACGGCACTTGCCAGTTCGACCAGGGTCTTGATGGCTTTATCGGCATTTTCAGCCTCTGACTTGGCAGTGTCAGCCACGCTAAGCGCCTGGGCAATCTTGGCTAGTCTCGCCTGTCTAACGGGCAGGTTGAAGCGAAGGACTTGATCAAGCACTGTGCAGAGGGCAACACCGTGGGGAACGTTGAAGTGACCACCGAGTGAGTGACCAATTCCGTGCACTAGTCCCAGTCCAGTGTGTGAGAAGCCGACGCCGACGATGTGTGAGGCAAGCAGCATGTTTGCTCTTGCTTCTAGGTTGCTGCCGTCTTTGTAAGCAGTTAGCAGGTTCTTCATTACAAGTTCGATTGTTTGCAGGGCAATACCATCGGAGTATGGGTTATTTCTAATTGAAAGGTATGACTCAACGGCGTGAATCATCGCGTCCATGCCAGTAGCCGCTGTTGCTTTTGGAGGGAGGCCGAGGGTTAGCTCAGGATCCAAAATGGCAGCTTTAGCTAAGGCGGAGGAGTGACCAACATAGAAGCGAACGTGAGTTGCTTCATCGGTGATAACACCGAAGGCATTCACCTCGGAGCCGGTGCCCGCGGTGGTTGGAATAGCGATGATTGGAAGTCCTGGCTTTTCAAATTTGGTCTGATAGTCAAGACCAATTCCGCGCTGTGGGTTTTTGGCACCAAGTGAGACGCCTTTAGCGGTGTCCATCGATGATCCACCACCAACTGCAATGAGGATGTCAGCATCAGACTTTGCTGCAAAATCTGACCCCGCATCAACACAGGCGGTGGTTGGGTTTGGTGTTACGCCAGCGAATACCTCAACCGCAATTCCTGCTTTGCTAAGGCTCTCTTCAATCTTCTTTCTGATATCCGATTGAGCAATAAAGGAGTCTGTAATGATCAGGGCCTTCTTGGCGCCTTCAGCTTTGGCTAGTTCGCCAACTTTCTTGACGGCTCCTGCGCCAAAGTGGGCAGTTGGTTTTTGATCTAGAACCAGTTCAATCTCGGAGATTTTTCTTTCCATTACTTCAGCCTTAGCTCTTGTCCGATTAGATCCTCATACAACTTGACCGGGGTCATCTCGCCAGCCTTGTCTCCGTATTGGCTCTTTGCTCGGCGGTAGATCTGCTCAACCAGCGAGCTCAGTTCCACTGGAACGCCCACCGACCTAGCAAGGTCAATCGATAGTCCCAGGTCCTTGCAGGCAAGGGCGATGGCGAAGCCCTCGTCGTAGTCAGAGTGTTCCAAAACGCTCAGGACATCTCTTTCCAGGAAGTTTGAGTTAGCAGGGGATGCGATTAGGGACTTTCTCAGGGTTGCTAGGTCTACCCCTGCCTTCACACCAATCGCTAGAACTTCGGCAGTTGCAACTAGGTGTGAGAACCAAAGTTGGTTGATCATTAGCTTCACGGCATAACCAGCACCGGCTCCGCCAACGTGAATGATCTTTTCTTTGTCGCCCATTCCTTCAAAAACAGGACGAAGAGATTGGTATTCGTGCTCGGTTGAGCCAACGAAGATCTGCAGGGTTCCGTTTGCTGCACCAACCGCCATACCCGAGACAGGAGCATCGATGATGTGCAGCTCTCTTCCCTCGGTCATTTTTCTTACGCGTTCGGTGACTTCTGGCACAGAGGTGGACATGTCTACCCACCAGCCGCCTTTGGCAATTCCTGCCAAGATTCCGTGCTCACCGGTAGCAACCATGTCCACATGCTTTGGAGTTGGCAGCATGGTGATCACTACGTCAGATTGCTCGGCAACCTCAGCTGGAGTGTTTGCCCAGGTAGCTCCTTTTTCAAGCAGCGGCTCTGCGACCTCCTTGCGAACATCGTTCACAACCAGAGAGAAACCATTCTTTTGGAGGTTCTTTGTCATCCCTCCGCCCATGTTTCCCAGGCCAATAAATCCGATTTTGTGTTGTGTTGTGAACATGTTGTGCTTTCTAGTTGCCGAGGTGTAGCCAGGTGGTTTTTAGTCCGGTGTAGGAATCGAGTGCGTGCAGAGACCTATCTCTTCCAAAGCCAGAATTCTTAAAGCCACCAAATGGAACGATGATGTCTGCGACATCGAAGGTGTTGATCCAGACCGTTCCCGCTCTTACCTCGCGGGCGACTTTGTGGGCTCTGGTGACGTTGCTGGTCCAAACACTTGCAGCCAATCCATACTCGGTGTCGTTGGCGATCTTGATAGCTTCCTCTTCGGTTTCGAAGGTTATTACTGCCAGCACCGGTCCAAAGATTTCTTCTTGAGCAATGACGCTCTTTGGAGAAACCCCATCAATCACGGTTGGCTGGGCGAAGAAGCCATCTTTGGTCGCAGCATCGGGGGCATCGGTGGTTCCGCCCAGCAATACCTTCAGGTTTTCTTGCTTTGCAACATTGAGGTAGTGCTGGATGCGAGAAAGCTGCTTCTGGCTGACGATTGCTGAGACCTGGGTCTTTGGATCAATTGGATCGCCCAGGACAAATTCTTTGCCCTGTTTCACAATCTCAGCCAGCAGTTTGTCCTTGATGGATTTGTGAACGAGCAGCCTGGATCCTCCGTGGCAGGTTTGGCCTGCGTTATAGAAAATGCCCCAGGTGATGGCAGATGCGCAAGCTGCAATGTCTTCAACATCTTCAAAGACTAGGTGTGGCGACTTTCCACCAAGCTCCAGAGCAACCTGCTTGCCATTTGACTCAGCTGCGTAGCCTTGGAACATTTTTCCAACTGCAGGGGAGCCGGTGAATGTAATTTTGTCGACATCACTCAAACCCAGTGCCTTGCCAGCTTCTGCTCCAAGTCCAGTCACAACGTTGAAAACTCCCGCTGGCACACCTGCTTCCAGTGCTAGCTGTGCAATTTTGATGGCTGAAAGCGATGCGTCTTCGGCTGGTTTGAGAACTACCGAGTTGCCAGCAGCCAGTGCTGGGGCAACTTTCCAGGCAGAAATAATGAGCGGGTAGTTCCAGGGAACAACTGCACCTATTACTCCCAGCGGTTCTCTGGTGACGGTCACCATGGCAGAGCGTGGCGCTGGAGCCACTTCACCATAAACCTTGTCAATTGCCTCGCCATACCAGCGGTAGGTTCTGGCAGCTGATGGAACATCGACGTTGATTGAGTCTGAGATTGGGTGGCCGGTGTCAAGTGATTCCAGCAGTGCCAGCTCTTCTTTGTTCTCAAGAATCAAATCAGAGAGTCGGTAGAGAACGCGCTGTCTCACTCTTGGATCCAGCTTGGACCAACTGCCCTTTTCGAATTCTCTTCTCGCTGCAGCTACCGCTAGCTCAACATCCGCTTTGTCACCTTTAGCCAGATCGCCTAAGTGGCTACCATCCCTAGGGGCAATTACTTTGATGGTTTGCTTGCTCTCGGCATCTTTGAGTTTGCCGTCGACAAACATCCTGCCTTCAACGCTTAGTTCTTTGGCCTTTTGTAGCCACTGCTCTTTAGTCATTATTCGCACCGATTTAGTTAGATCCGGTACTTGTCTATCGCATCTTGGTTGAGTTGAACACCCAGGCCAGGTCTGGCTGGCACCAAAACGTCACCGTTTTTATCAATGTCGATAGGTTCTAGGAAGAAATCGCGTCTTTCGATGGTCCAGCCTGGTGGGTCAAATGGGAACTCGAAGTATGGTCCGCCGCCAACGCCAGCCGAAACGTGGAGGTTGGCTAGCACGCCAAGACCATTGGTCCAGGAGTGCGGGGTGAACTGGCGGTGCTTTAGAGCTGCCATTTCTGCAACCTGACGTGCTCGGTAGAGACCAACTGCCAGAACAACATCTGGCTGGTAGATGTCAAAGGTGTTTTGTTCAATTAGGTCGGCCAGCTCTGGCATCGAGCGAACCATCTCACCGCCTGAGATTTGGATTCCCACTTCAGCCCTGACCGTCTTGATGCCTTCAACATCTACTTGCGGCAGTGGCTCCTCAATCCAAATCACACCCAGTTCATGCAGCTCTTCAGCCACTCTTCTAACCGTTGCTAGCGGAAGAGCATTCTCAATATCTCCTGACATTCGCCACATTTGGTTCATGTCAACTGCAATGGCAAAGGTGTTTCCAACTGCCTTGCGAGTTTCTCTCACTGACTCAATTCCCTCAGCGAGCTTGTCTCTTCTGATTCTTATCTTGCAGGCCTTGAAACCTTTTTCTCTTGCTTTCTCAGTTGCCTTAGCTCTGTCTTTTGGTGCCTTCAGTTCTCCAAAGGATGCGTAGGCAGGAAGACGGTCGTAGGTTCCACCAAAGAGTGTTGCAACCGGCAGGTCGGCAACTTTACCGATGATGTCCCATAGCGCTGCCTCCAGTGGCCAGTAGCGACCGCCATGGAAGTTGATGGTTTCAATTCTTTTTACCTGGTTCAAAATCTGCAGGGGATCGGTGCCAATAAAGAGGTGCTGGTAGCCCTCAAAGCCATCCATCGAGTCGCCAGATCCGTAGCCGACAATTCCGTCATCGGTGTGTACTTCTACCAAAGTCGCGCAGAACTCAGTTCTTGGATTTGGATCCCAGGCTGCGTTGAATGGTGGATCCAGCGGCAAGCGCATCCGAGTGAGTTTGATGTCTGTTATTTTCAAAACTAATCCTTTGGTGTGAAGTAAGGATTGAACGGTTTTTTAGCCGCTTCCATTACCTGCTGTGTTTTTGGAAGTCCCTGCGCACCATTTATTAGTGCAGTCTTTGTTGCTTCGCGGTTGTTTTTATAGACGGCCTCGGCATCATCCGCTCCAGGGTTTACCCAGACGGCAACGATGATGCAGGCGTCATCTAAAGTCTTTTCGTTTATGGCACCAGCCGCTACCGCATCGGCTACGCCAGCTGCCACGCCTGCTTGGGCGGGGCCCCAGATCATGGTGCCGTGGTTGTCGTTAGAGGGCGCTGCCTTAGTGACAAAGAGTGTCATTGGTTTGGCAGGGATTCCTGGCTGCACCACTGCCACAAATGGAACGTGTCCCTGAGAAGGAGTGGCCAGGGCAGTCGCCCAAGCCACTCCCGCAGGTCCCTCACGGTGACCATAGACGGTGTTGATGTGAGCAAGGTTCACTCCCTCACCAACAAATGATTCGCCTAGTTGCATCGCAAGTGACATGTCTCAGTTCCTTTACTACTTAGTTATCCCTTGATTAGACCCTGCTCGATGAGGAAGTCACGAGCGATGTCTGCTGGGTCTTCGCCGTCAACGTCAGCCTTGGCGTTCAGTGACTGCATTACCTGATCGGTTAGCAGAGCTGATAGCTCGTTGATGATGTCAGCGATTGCTGGGTATGCATCTAGGGTTGACTGCTTTAGTGTAAATGCACCCTGGTAGACAGGGAAGTATTCCTTGTCATCAGCTAGCACTAGCAGGTCAAGCGCTGCGATACGTCCGTCAGTTGCGAATACCTCACCGAAGTTACACTGAACTCCTTCGTCGGTAACGGCGTAGATCGCACCGGTGTCAAGAGTTACGGTAACTGCATCGGTTAGACCATAGGTGGTCTTTAGGCCTTCCCAACCATCTGGACGAGCAGCAAACTCGCTCTCAACACAGAAGGTTAGTTCTGATGCTGGAAGCGCTGCTAGGTCAGATAGTGAGTCAACGCCTAGCTCAGCAGCCTTCTCTGAGCGGATTGCAAATGCGTAGGTGTTGTTGAATGGTGCACCGTTTAGCCAAGCGATTCCCTTAGCTGCATCGAGCTCCTTCACTGCATCGTACTGAGCCTGAACACCAGGAACTGGTGCATCCTGCTCGTTGTATGCAAGCCAGGAAGTTCCGGTGTACTCCCAGTACCCGAGGAACTCATCTGACTCAAGTGCTGTACGCACGTTTGCAGATCCAACGATGGTTGAGTAGTCAGTCTCTGCGCCGTACTCGTTCAGCAAGATGCTGACCATGTTGCCCAGAATGTACTGCTCTGAGAAGTCCTTAGCACCAATGGTGCCGGTTAGGCCTGCTAGTGGAAGATCTCCAGTAGCTTCCTCGGTTGTCTCAGAAGCAGCACAGCCAGCCAATCCGAGGGTGGCTACTAGGGTCGCAGCGACCAAAGTTGTTTTGACGCTCTTCATATATTTATGCTCCTTGTTTGTTTGTTTGCCTGAGCGGTGCTCAGACACCTTTTGGTTTCAATGCGTCTTCCACTAGACCAGCAAGCCAGTCCAGCAGTAGGGCGATGCACGAAACCACTACTGCACCGGTGAGAAGGACAGCTGGTCGGGTTAGCTTCAGGCCAACCACAATCACCTCTCCAAGTCCTCCGGCGTTGATGAATGTGGCAATGGTTGCCACACCAACACTGAATACGAGGGCGGTTCTAAAGCCAGCCAAAATAACTGGCACCGCTAGTGGGAGCTCCACCTTGAATAGCACCTGCATAGGCTTCATTCCCATGCCGCGAGCAGACTCTGTGATGTTGGGATCAATCTGGTTGATGCCAACCACGGTGTTTCTCAGAACAGGCAGCAGGCCATAGAGAACCAGTGCCGCAACTGCAGTTGGCCAGCCGATTCCAAAAATCAAAGCCAACAAAATAATTACACCCACGGCAGGAGTTGCCTGTCCGATGTTTGCAAGTCCCAACACCAAGAAAGAAACCAGCTTGGAGTTAGTTCTGGAAATCAGAATTCCCAGCGGAATTGCAATTGCTGCCACAACCAGTGCTGAAAAGATTGAGATGCGGATGTGCTCGTCAACTTTTGCCAGCATGTATTCCCAGTTCAGCGCAAAGGCCTCAATTTTGTCTGGCTCACCTCGGGAGTAGAGAAAAGCTAGCAATCCACCTAGTGATGCAACGATGAGCAGCGGCGTACCAAGGCGCTTGGCCGAATAAAACTTTCCCCTTCTATCCGATGGTTGCGAATAGGAGGTGGAGACGTCCGTGGTTGCCTGGACTGACATTAGTTGCCACCCAACTTGGAAACATCAACACCGAGTGCAGCTGAGATTGACTCAATCGAAACACTTCCGATTAGCTGACCGTTCTGAGTTACACCCAGCGCCTTGCCACCGGAGAGAAGAATTGAATCCAGCGCTACGCGAAGGTTTTGGTTGGCATCAAGTTTGGTTGAGCTCTCAAGCTTGTTAGAACTCAAGGCTTCACTTACTGGCATCAGCGCGAGTCGCTTGAGAGCTGCGCCCTCTCCGATGAAGGAAGCAACGTATTCGTTGGCTGGCTTCTTCAGAATGTTGGCTGGAGTATCAAACTGCTCAATCTTGCTGCGCTTGGAAAGAACTGCGATTCGATCGCCGAGCTTGATTGCTTCCTCAAAGTCGTGGGTAACAAAAACAATTGACTTTCCAATGCTGGATTGCAGTCTTTGGAACTCTGCCTGCAGTTTCTCTCTGGTGATGGGGTCAGTTGCACCAAATGGCTCGTCCATCAACATCACTGGTGGGTCGGCCGAGAGTGCTCTAGCAACACCGACGCGCTGCTGCTGTCCACCCGAGAGCTGTCTAGGGTAGCGATCTGCGAAAACTGAAGGATCCAGCTGGACTACATCCAGCATCTCTTTGACTCTGGCCTCAATCTTGTTCTTGTCCCAGCCCAGCAGCCTAGGAACAGTGGCAATGTTTTCTGCCACTGTCATGTGGGGGAAAAGACCAATCTGCTGGATTACATATCCAATTCCACGGCGAAGCTCGTTTTGGTCCAGCGAAAGAATGTCTTGACCGTCAATCTTGATTGTTCCGCTGCTTGGCTCGATGATTCGGTTGATCATCTTCATGGTTGTTGTCTTACCGCAACCAGATGGGCCGACCAGCATTACCAGCTCACCTGGCTGAACTGTCATTGAGAAGTTCTCAACCGCAGGTTCGTCGGTGCCAGGGTAGACCTTGCTGACATTGGTTAGTTCGATGAGTGCGCCAGTCTTGTTAGACACGGATCCCCCTTGAGGTGGTTGCTCGTTTGATCAGAATGAATAAAGCGTCGAATAGAAGGGCAATGAGGACAATCATCACGGTGCCGGTGAGTGCAAAATTCAGAGCGTTCTTGGCTCCGAGCATCGAAAGGCCCTTGAAGATGTATGCGCCAAGACCAGGGCCCGCAACGTATGCAGCAATTGCGGCAATACCAATTGCTAGCTGTGTTGCAACCCGCAGACCGGTCAGAATCACCGGCCAAGCAATTGGAAGTTGAACCGAAAGCAAAACTTTGAGAGGAGTCATTCCCATTCCGCGAGCTGACTCCATGACAGCTTCCGGAACTTCGCGCAGTCCAACCACCGTGTTTCTAACAATTGGCAGAAGCGAATAGAGCGAAAGTGCAATCACTGTTGGCACCCAGCCCAAACCAAAGGTTGGAATCATCAGGGCTAACAGTGCCATCGATGGGATTGTCAGAATGACACCGGCAGTAGCTATTGCGAAGGATCGACCAACTGGCTTATTCCAAACCAACAGCCCCGCCGCGACACCAAGCACAGATGCAATAAATACTGAGAGAAGAACGACAGTTGTGTGTTCGATGGTGAGCTCGAGAATGTCATCGAGCTTGTCGAGGATAAAGGGCAGAACTAGCCCTAGGTCGTAGTTTCCCAATAACCCTCCTCTTTGAGACTAAAGAAATTCTCAAAGTTAGTTGCTCAGGGTGCAACCCGAGTTGTTAGTATGTCAACTAAGTCCTATAACAATCCAATAAAAGGGGATGAGTGGATACCAAAGGTTCGAGGAAGAACAAGGCAGGCCTGGTTCGAGATCTAGAAATCTTGGAAGTGCTGGGCTCGCTAGAGTCGCAAGCCAGCAGCGGGCTCGGTGTCAATCGCGTCGCTGAGTTATCGGGCAGAGATAAAGGTCAAATCTCTAGGACACTGGCTACTTTGCTCGAGGCAGGTTTTGTCACCAGAGATTCCAGAAGTGGAAAGTATCGGCTTGGTTTTCAACTTTATGCAATGGCTGCGAGGACTAATGAATATCGATTGGTTCAAGAGTCACTTCCTTTTCTTAGAGAGGTAGTAAGCCTCACCCATGAGACTGCTCACCTTTGCGTTTTGCGTGGCGGGAATGTGCTGACGTTGAAGTCGGAGATGTCTCCAAGTGCATTTCGAGGAGTTGGCTGGGAAGGCGTTTCGGTAGCTGCAGCTCAAACTTCGAGTGGCAGGGCTTTGCTGTCTGATTGGTCAGAGCATGAAATCAGGTCTTGGTATCGCGAGCATGCAGAAGATTCACTGGTTGTTCAATCGGAGATTGTTTTGCCACCGGGAATTGCTGAGCTCAATCGAGAAGCAACTCGAGGGAAACTAAAAACAAAAGTGAAGAACGTTGAAGATCTTCTTCGCGAATTGGAAATTGTCCGCAAACAAGGCTACGCGGTAGTGGATGAAGAATTTGAACTGGGTCTGGTTGGTGCATCCGCTCCAATCAAAGACAGCTCTGGTCGCATCATTGCTGTGATAAACGTCAGCGCACCAAAGACAAGAATTGGCCAGCACCTCCACCAGGTTGGAGAGATTGTCAGAAGAGTTAGTTCCGCGGCCTCGAAGGCTCTTGGCGCTGCTGCGTAACAGCGGAACCGACCACGATCAGTACAGCTCCAATCACCATTTCCCACCCAAATTTTTCACGCAAAATAATCCAGCCAATTACTAGCGAGACTAAAAGTGTTGGATAAGTAATTGTTGACGCAACAGCCGAGCCGGCTCGCTCAATTAGCTGGAAATGCCAGACATATGCGATGCCAGTTCCAATCCCCAGAATCAAAACCTGCGTAGCAATCCAGGGAGAGGCCTCAGAGTAGCTTTGGCCACCCAGCAAAACCGTTACCCCAAACATAGATGAGGTGATGACGCCCGCAATAGTCACCTGCATAGTTGCCAACATCAGCGATGAATCAGAAAGAGGAGTAATGCTTTTTCTGACATATGGAATTGCAAAGCCATAGCAAAGAATTGCTCCGATAACTGCAAAGATTCCGATTGGGTCATTGTCACCTAGGTCACCAGGTTCAATTCCCAGTGCGATGATTCCGCCTGCCAGTCCGATCATGATGCCAACTACCTGTTTTCTGGTGACCGGCTCAGTTCGAAAAACAATCAGCAGCATCAATACAGTAAGAATTGGAGTTGCAGAGTTGATGATGGATGCAATGACAGTGCTGATGTGGTTTTGAGCAAAAGCAAAGAGGTAACCTGGAATCACATTCAGCAGCATTGCCACCAAAATCATTCGCTTCCAAAGAATGGCCGGGGCATTTTTTAGCAAAATAAATTTGCCGGTTAGCACCAACAAAATAATCAGAACCAACGCACCAATAGCATGTCTGGTTGCAGTGATCCCAAGCGGTGAAGTGATCGTGAGTCCTGCTTCAGTGAATGCAAACGAAGCCCCCCACACCAGTGACAAAATTAGGTATTGAGGAAGCCAGCGCTTGGATTGGACTGGCACAGACATGACCCTATTGTGCTGTGAATTTCAGGCGAAGAGAATTCAGCACCACCGAAACGCTCGAAAATGCCATTGCTAGGCCTGCCAGCATTGGGTTAAGAAGTCCCAGCGCAGCAACCGGAATCAGGATCACGTTATAGCCGAAGGCCCATCCCAGATTCTGCAAAATGTTTCGATAGGTCCTCTTACCAAGTCGCAGAGCAAAGGGAACCATTCTTGGGTCATCGTCCAAAATGGTGACATCACTGGCAGCCTGTGCAGCCTGGGCACCACTGCCCATGGCAATTCCAATGTCTGCTTTTGATAGGGCTGCAACATCGTTTATGCCGTCGCCAACCATTGCCGTTGGAACAGACTGTCTTGAAAGATAATCAAGTTTCTGCTCGGGGGAGTAGCCGGCAATTGCCTCGCTAATGGAGAGCTGCTGAGCCACAAAATCTGCCCGCAGTTGGTTATCACCGGAGAGCAGAACAGAATCAATTCCTTGCACCGACAGCTCTTGAATGCTTGCTTTAGAACCTTCGCGAAGATTGTCGCTGAGTTCAATCAAACCTTGTGCTTTGTTATCCCAGGCAACCAATACAAGGGTGTTCGGCCCGCCTTGATTGATGGCCGCGTCCAGAGCTAGTTGATTTTCAACGGGCTGAGGTTTTCCGACCCAGACCTTGATTCCCTCTACCAATCCAGTTAGTCCTTGACCAGCTGTCTCAATAACGGACTGCGCTGCCAGCTCACTTTTTTCAGCAAGGGCTTGTGCAATTGGGTGTTTGGAACCTTTTTCGACTGCGCCTGCGTAGCTGAGAATTTGTTCGACTGAGGCTTGGCCAACTGCAGTGACCTTGACCACCGAAAGTTTTCCATCGGTCAGAGTTCCTGTTTTGTCAAAGACCACCTTTTTGATTTTTGCCATTATTCGGAGAGAGTCTGGATTTCTAATCACAACTGACTTTTTTGCCCCAACAGAGGTTGCAACTACCAAGCTCATCGGAACTGCGATACCAAGAGCGCAGGGGCAGGCAATCACTAAGACAGCGACCGCTGCCTCAAAGGCTCTGAGCTGATCTCCTGTCAACAGAAGCCAAATCACAAAAGTGGCGAGAGAAATGACAATGACAGATGGAACAAACACACTTGAGATTCGATCTGCAATCGAGCCAAGTTTGGTTTTGGTGGCGGTTGCTTCTCGAACCAGGTCTGCAATTTGAGCCAGCCTAGACGCTTTGGCTGGAGCTTGGATTTCAATTTCTATCTCTCCAGACAGAACCGTTGCCCCCGCAGTCACGCTCTGACCTTGGCTTAGCTCAACCGGTAAAGATTCACCTGTCAGCGATGAGTTATCGAGTGATGCAAAACTGGATTGCAAGATGGCATCGGCGGGAATTCTTTGTCCAGCTGCCACAGCAACAATGTCGCCGCGAACCAGCTCGGAACTGAGGACCTCAGTTCTTTTTCCGCCACTGAGCTTGATTGCCTTCTCGGGAATTGCGTTGAGAAGGGATCGAACGGCATCCGTTGCGCTTCGCCTAGTCTTCACCTCTAAGTAGCGACCGATTAGAACTACAGATGGAACAACCGCAGCAACTTCAAAGTAGTGATGCGGGTGACCCTGCAAGACAAGGTAAATACTGAAAAGGTATGCGATTGCAGATCCGAGGGAAACCAATGTGTCCATCGTGGTGTCGCCCTTGCGAAGGTTTTTCCAGGCAGCTGAATGAAACGGCCAGGTCACATAGGAAACAACAGGTGTAGCAAGAGCCCAAACCAAAAACTGGCTTCCTTCAAATTGAAAACCAGGAACCATTGCAAACAAAACTGCAAGTGCAGATAGCACTGAGCCGGTGATAATCCTTGGCATCAGTCTTGCCAGCTCAGGTTTACCTTCACCAACTCGATATCCAGCTGAATCAACTGCAGTCTTGAGTTGTTCGAGCTCGACAGATTGATTGAGCGTGACGTGAGCTTTCTCTGTTGCAAAGTCAACATAGGCAGAGACGCCAGGGAGTTGATTGAGGGATTTTTCTACTCGCCTTGCACAGGCGGTGCAGGTCATTCCCTCAATGTCGAGCTCTAGTTGATTAGTCATTTACCTTTACAAACTTGGTTGCCTGGTAGCCGGCCTTATCGACTGCTGCGCCTAGATCACTTTCTGAAGCATCGCCCTCAATGAGAGCTTTGCCGGTGGCGTGATTTACTTCAAGCACGTGAACACCAGGAACAGCAGCCAATTCTTTGCTGATACTCGCAGCGCAGTGGCCACAAGTCATTCCAGTGATTTCGATTTCTGTTTTTTGCATTTTTTCTCCTATTCAAAAAGACTTGAGATTTGATTCCAAAGTTTTTGATTGATCGAGTAATAAACCCAGGTTCCGCGTTTTTCAGCGGTTAGCAGCCCAGCCTCGGTGAGCTTTTTCATGTGATGGGAAATGGTTGGCTGAGAAAGACCCAGTGGGCCAGTGAGGTCGCAGGTGCAGGCCTTTGAGTCCTCACCTTTTCTAATCAGCGCAAGAATCTGCAGTCGAGTTGGGTCGGCTACGGCCTTGAGAAGACCGGCAATCTCAGCGGCCTGGTTTCTGGCCATCGGTTCGAGCCCCGGGGCCGGCGCACACTGCGAGATGTCGAGGGCGATTTTCGTTGCCATTTGTTCACCTAACTACATAGATGATTGTCTATACACTAAGCATAGATGGTTATCGATGGATAGCCAACCCCAGGAGAGGCCCATGAGATCAAGGTTATTGGCGGAGGTTCTAGGAACCGCCTCGATTGTGGCGGCGGTTTTGGGAGCTGGCTTCATGGTTCAGAATCTGCAGGCGGAAGCTGCTCTCGGGCTTTTCATGATCGCAACAGGTGTGGCCGGTGTTTTGTTTGTTTCCATTTCGGTGTTCGGCCCTTACTCCGGAGCTCACTTCAATCCGATTGTTTCCCTTGCTTTTTATTCACTCAAAAAATTTGATTCAAAGGAATTGCTTAGCTATGTTGCGGCGCAGCTAGTTGGAGCGCTCAGCGGAGCTGTACTAGCCAACCTAATGTTCGGTGAAAGCCTTGCGTTTAGCGAAATCTCAAGGATTTCAACTGGAACCTTCATCGGTGAAATTGTTGCAAGTGCCGGGCTTGTGCTTCTAATTCTTCAGTTGGTTCAAATTGGAAAAATTAATCTAATTGCACCATCCGTTGCGCTGTGGATCTTGGCCGGTCACATCTTTACCTCTTCCACATCGTTTGCAAATCCTGCTGTGACAATCGGAAGAATATTCTCTTCTGCACCTTCTGGAATTGACTTTTATTCGGCTGCCTGGTTTGTCTTGGCGCAGCTAATTGGAATGTTTATTGCTGTTGCAATTTTCACGCAGTTTAGAAAGGTAAAACTATGAGCAAGCTCGCGTCTGTAATGTTCGTTTGTGTCCACAATGCCGGACGCAGTCAAATGGCACAGGGTTTTTTGAGCGCGTTGGCTGGAGACCGAGTAGAGGTCAGATCATCCGGCACAATGCCAGCTGATCAGATCAATCCATCGGCGGTTGAGGCAATGGCGGAGCTTGGAATAGACATTTCAAATCAAAAGCCAAAGGTTTTGACCGATGAGGACGTGAGGGCATCGGACTATGTGATCACCATGGGCTGCGGAGATGCTTGCCCGTTCTACCCCGGCAAAAAATACCTTGACTGGAAGCTCGATGACCCAGCCGGCAAAGACGTCGCCTCGGTAAGACCAATCAGGGACCAGATCAAGGCAATGGTCGAGAGCCTGGTTGCCGAAATTGATGCCAAAGCCGCTAAATAAGGGGTATGGCTCTCTAAACTAACTGCAATGCGCAGACTTTTGATTTCCGCCCTGGCAGTTAGCCTGCTGGCTGGTTGTGCAGCTGGCTCAACCGAAACCGCACCCACCCCAACCGAAACAGCTCCACCGGAGCCGGTATTTGTTGCGGCTCCTTTGACCGGCGTGCTCTATGAAGAGGGAACCAACCCTTACCTGACTCTTCCTGCCCTGATGGCCAAGATTGACAACACCGCCAGTGGCAAGCCGCAGCTGTCTTTGAACGATGCCGACATCGTCTTTGTTACCCGTGTTGAGGGTGGCATGACCAGACTTCTTCCGGTTTGGCACTCTCGCATGCCTGTTGATGTTGGGCCAGTTAGATCAGTGCGCCCAGTTGATCCACTTCTGATTTCCCCGTTTGGTGGAGTGTTTGTTTACTCCGGTGGCCAGACACCATTCAAGAATGCAGCCCGCGACACGGGCCTAGTGATGAGCGACGAGGACACCGAGCAAGATAACGACACCTATTACAGAGAGAAAACTCGCGTTGCTCCTTGGAATCTAATCTTCCGAGCACAGATGCTGCAGGAGATGTATTCATCTCAGCAGTCGGCACCGCCTGCCCAGTTCAGCTACTCCGAAACTGCAACTGCGGTCAGCCTTGGTGTTCCTGTATTGAGTTTGAGTGTGAAGTATCCAGAGACTCTTTCGGCGTGGGAACCAGGCACCGCAGCTTTTCCATGGAGTGCATCCAGCGAGCCGGTGTGGATGAGATCTCAAAATGGTAAGAAGCACAATCAGCAAAACGATGAGCAGATTTTCTCGAAGAACATTGTTGTTTTGGAGGTCACTCACGATCTGAGTTTCAAAGATCCCAAGTATGGACCGATTCCAAAAGCAGAGCTAATTGATAACACTGGCGTTGCACACATCTTCACGGACGGCTTCTACCTGAAAGCAGTTTGGACCAAGGCTGGAATTAAATCCCCAATCAAACTCACCACTGACACAGGTGCAGCGGTTGATCTGGCCGTTGGAAACACCTGGATCGAGCTGATGGATCTGCCGCGCAGCACCCTAAAGGTTGTCGAGCCAGAGCCTGAACCAACGCCAACTGAGTCTTCTGACGAGTAGTTGTGCGCGGAGTAAAGAAAGAAGACTTACCCAGTAAAACGTGCGCTCGCTGCGGAAGAGAAATGGTTTGGCGCAAGGCTTGGGCCAAGAACTGGGAACAGGTTCGCTACTGCTCAGAAAAATGCAAGCGGACTAAATCTCTTTAGAGAAGTCCTTTAGCCAGCCTCTTAGCTCTTTTCCGATGTCATCGCGGTCAACTGCCATGCGCAGAGTTGCCTTGATGAAATCAAGTTTGTCCCCGGTGTCATAGCGTCGACCGCGGAAGATGACGCCTCTAACACCTCCGGCTACGTCAGGGTTGGCCGCTGCATACTGAAGTGCATCGGTCAACTGGATCTCCCCGTTTCGTCCCTCCGGGGTGTTTTCTAAGACTTCAAAGATTTCTGGTCTGAGCACATACCTTCCAATAACAGCAAGGTTTGAGGGGGCTTCTTTTTCCGAGGGCTTTTCTATTAGCTGTTCAATTTTTACTAAGTCGCCGGATAGCTCCGAAACCTTTGCGCAACCATAGAGGTGAATCTGATTGATTGGCACCTCCATCAGGGCAACAACGTTGTCGCCGGTTTCTTCGTGAAGCTTTAGCATCTGGGGGAGGATTGGGTCTCTTGAATCAATGACGTCGTCACCAAGTAAAACTGCGAAGCTGTGTTCTCCGACGTGGCTCTTGGCTCTAAGGACTGCGTGGCCGAGACCTTTCGGATCGCCCTGTCTGGTGTAGTGGATGTCGGCAAGCTGAGTGGATTCTTGAACTGAAAAAAGTTTCTTCTTGTCACCTTTTTCGGAGAGCACCTGCTCAAGCTCGGCAACTCGATCAAAATGATTTTCCAATGCGTTTTTGTTTCGGCCGGTAATCATGAGTAAATCCTGCAAACCAGCTGACACGGCCTCTTCAACCACGAATTGAATTACAGGTTTGTCAACAATCGGAAGCATCTCCTTGGGGAGTGCTTTGGTGGCGGGTAAAAACCTTGTTCCTAGGCCGGCAGCTGGAATAACAGCCTTTTTTACCTCGAATTTTGACGATTGTGACATGGCTAAAGTTTAGACTCGTAAGTCGGGGATTGATTCGAAACCAGGTCAGAGGAGGGATTTCGCATGAAGAGAATTAGTGCATTCCTGCTGGCGATTCTGCTAGCTATTCCAACCCAAGCCAGTGCTCAGGTTGTTGAGCCTGCCTACGATGCTGTGAATCTCTCGCACGCCTGGAACCTTGGATATAAGGGTGCTGGTGCAACAGTTGCCATCATCGACCAGGGTGTAAATCTGGATCACCCTTACTTCAAAGACAAAATCATTGATGGCTACTGCTATGTCGAAGCCACCTCTTCACTTCGCTGCCCAAATGGAACCCGTGAGCAAGCCGGAGCAGCCGCGGCATCGCAAAGAAAAATTGGAAGCATTTTCCTAACCGATGAAGATCACGGCAACATGGTTGCCGGCTTGGTAGCGGGTAACCCAACTGCCGAGGCACCAGGTGGTGTTGCACCAGATGCAAAAATCTTGATGGCCAATGTCGATTTAACTCTGAATGGAATCTTGGCTGCGCTTCGCTACATCAAGGAAAGAAGAGAAGCCCTCAACATCGTTGCTCTTTCGATGTCATGGGGCGGGTATTTCACTGAGATACCGAGGTCTTGGCTGCAGTGTGACACAAACCCGCAGCTCGCTGAGCTAGCAACTCTGCTAACCGACTTGCGCAAGGCAGGAGTGATGCCTTTCGCCTCCGCTGGTAACACCCCAACCCTGGAAGTAGCAACTTCTGTCTTTCCATCGTGTTTGAAGGATGTTGTCGCTGTGGCATCGGTCAACAATAAAAATGAAATTAGCTGGTATGTAACCATGTCCAGCAAGGTTGAGTTATTGGCTCCTGACTACGCTCGCAGTGCCAATACCTTTAGCTACATCCAGTCATCTGGAACCTCCGCGGCTGCTCCGGTTGTCGCTGGGTCATTTGCTATTTTGCGCCAAGCTTTTCCAACCCGAACGCCGGAGCAAATCCTGAGCGTGATGAAGAGTAGTGGAATCAAAATCAGCGATGTTATTCGCAAGAACATCCCAATGGTGGATATGAAATCGGCTGTTACAGCACTGCAAGCTGGAACTGTTACACCACAACCCGGTCAGACTCTAAACGTTGGTACTTTCAACGGAAAGATTGTGGTCTATGCCAGGGGTTATGCGGGTTCAACCATTAGTTGGAAAATTGCAGGACGCTGGCAGAAAGTCACTGTGACGCAGGACTTCCAGGCCTTTGATCGATTGACCCGAGCAATCGGAGTTCCTGTAACCGTCGATATTTATGTAAATGGCTCCGCGACGCCGCTTTTTTCAAAGACTGTTGTTACACGCTAATTAGCGACCAACTACAAACACCAGCAACTGTCTTAGTCCGCCGAGCAACTTTAGTCTGCGAAGACCAAAGGCAAGTCTGACTAGTGGTGCAGTGGGGCCAAAGACGCGATCAAAGACCGCTGCTCTAGCTTTGCGATCAACCGCGGTTCCCCAGCGCTCACCTGAACTGTCTGATGGATGGGTGGCTACGAAAATGGGTGCAAATTCGCACCGCGCACCAGCTTTGATGAGATCGCTAATAAATATGTATTCATCGCCCAGGTAAAGCTCGGCTCCAGCGCCAAAGCGCTCATCAAACTTCACTTCCAGCTCTTTGACGGTCTTTACTCGAATCATCATTTCGTAGGTGGCAGCGCGAGCTGAGTTCAGCAAAGTTAGCTTGTTTTCCCTAGTTGGGTATTGCTTTCTAGCCCGGCCAGTTTCATCTTTGGCTGCCAACAGGAGCATGACTAGATCTGGATTCTGTTCAAATTTTTGGATTGCTTTATCTAGCTCTTCGGGATGAAACACAACGTCGTCATCCCCAAAAATCAAAAGCTCCGTTTTTGTGTTGAGGATTGCCTGATTGCGGCTCTTTGCTACACCTTTGCCGGCAACCTCAATCAATTGTGCTTCTTTGGGTGGTTGATAGCTCACCTGGTTTGGATTTTGAACCAGAACCAGGTAGTCATAATCCTGGCTAGGAAAGCGAATGCTTGAGACGCGTTCAGCAAGCGTTGAAAAACCAATTGTGAGCTTCATCAGAAGCTGTTCGCCTTCGCTCTCGCGAATCTCATAAGGGCCGAAGAGATCGAGGAGAAGGTTGTGTTCATAAGTCTCAGACCCAAGAAGAAGACGATGGTGCTGGAAAGGGAAACTATGCCGTCGATACTGAAAATCACGAGCAGCACCATCAGCGCGACGATAAAGAAGCCACCCAAAAGAGTTGCAAACTCAGCCGACTTGATTCGGCTGCCCAGTCGCTCCGCGGGGGTCACATTTTCTTTTGCCCTTCGTTTCTCAACAAATTCTCGCTGAACTTTCAGTTGGTAAACAAAGATTCGCCCCATCACTTGAAGCAGCACCAAGATGATCAGGAAGGTGATTCCTCCCATTATTTGATTGAGAACAAAAAGAAATGCTGCTATTACAAACGCCTGCAACATAAAGCTCAATACGTTCACAAGCTCCAGCGCCATTGCCCACTCCCAGCTCTCACCCTGAGAAGTCTTTTCTCGCTTATCAGCACCAAAAGCTTTGTCGAAGAATCGAACACGGTAGGTCTTTTGTAGATAGTTGGCAACTCTGGTTGCGACAAAAAGCAAACCAAAAACAATCAGGTTGACAACGATTTCGCCGAGCCCTTTTTCAGCGCCATTCACAACCAGATCGGTGAAGAGCTTTGCGACCAGAAGTTCAGTGACCGGTATCGCTGCCGCAATAAGAACTAGCAGAAGTAGCGGATAGCGATACT
>JACCDX010925835.1_pt1 | contig 19238 bp, 18 predicted proteins | sample 7449681 | NCBI WGS metagenome assembly JACCDX01 (sample SAMN15323450, study PRJNA562643) | freshwater metagenome | isolation source: river surface water | place: USA:Blue River Watershed | collected 2017-08-18
TCCTTCAGATGCTCTCTCAAGCCGAATTGGACGTGGTCATTTTGGAGGTGGGCCTTGGAGGAAGGTTGGACGCTGTCAACATTGTGGATGCCAATTGCGCCATCATTACCAGCATCGATTTGGACCACACGGCACTACTAGGAAACGACCGGGAAGCTATTGGATTTGAAAAGGCGGGCATCATGCGGCCCAGCAGGCCTGTTGTGGTCAGTGATCCAGTGCCGCCCGCCAGTTTGCTGGCTTTTGCGGAAAAATTAGGCGCCGACCTTTGGGTCATGGGCAAAGACTTCAATTTTTCAGGCGATCAGTTGCAATGGTCTTGGGCGGGCAGAGGCCGCCGCTACAGTGGCTTGGCCTATCCGGCGCTGCGGGGCGCCAATCAACTTCTGAATGCCTCTGGCGTGCTGGCGGCTCTGGAAGTTATGCGCCCCCAATTGCCAGTAACGGCGCAGGCCATTCGAAATGGTTTGGCCATGGTGGCCCTTACAGGACGGTTCCAAATTGTGCCGGGCGAGCCGGTTTTGGTGCTGGACGTTGCGCACAATCCGCATTCGGTGTCGGCTTTGGCGGCCAATCTCGATGCCATGGGCTTTTACCCCACCACACACGCTATTTTTGGTGCGATGGCCGACAAAGACTTGGTGGCGATGTTTCAAAAAATGATGCCATTGGTTGACCAATGGTATTTCTCGGATTTGCCTTTGCCCCGCGCCAGTTCGGCGGCACAACTGCAGGCGTCTTGGACCCAGTTGAACACCCGAAAAGACGCCAAAGCCAATGCCTTTGAATCGCCTCAAAAAGCCCTCGATGCGGCCATCGCTGCCGCTGCCCCCACTGATAGAATCTTGGTGTTTGGTTCGTTCTATACCGTGGGCGGCGTTTTGCAAAATGGCATTCCCAAATTGCACGCCAAACACCTGAGCAATTAAGATCCCATTAACTGAGACTCCCTTCACTGAGACTCCAACGCATGGCTTTATTCAAGCTTCGATTTCCTGGGCGATTCGGCTCAAACGGCCCCGGCGCTGATGCGCTCTCCAACACCCCCGCAGAAAGCGTGGAGGTCATTCGCAAGCGTGCACGTCACAGGTTGATGGGATCGGTCATTTTGGTATTGGGCGCAGTGGTTGGCCTGCCTTTGTTGTTTGACAGTCAGCCTAGGCCCGTCGCCATTGACACACCCATTGTCATACCAGACAGGAATCAGGTCGCAGCCTTGACCTCGCCAAGTGCCATTGTCAAACCTGCTGCACCTTCTAAGGAAATTGTTGTGGAGGCGCCTGACACAACGGCAGGCGCAGCCGTCAAATCGACGGTGCCCAATACGGCGGCGCTAGATGCTCACGAAGAGGTGGTCACCAAAGACCAGAAAAACTCGGTCAAGCCTGATGCTAAGTCAGAGGCTAAGTCAGAGGCCAAGCCTGATGCCAAGCCAGAGGTCAAACCAGAAGTGAAACCAGAGGTGAAGCCTGAAGTAAAGACGGAAGTTAAGACGGAAGTCAAACAGGAAAGCAAACAAGAAAGCAAGCCTGAGACCAAGTCTGCCGCCAAGCCAGATTCCAAAGATGGCGCCAAGGCCAAGGCCTTGTTGGATGGAAAGGAAGCACCTAAATCTGCAGACGTTGCCGTTCGATCGGTGGTTCAAGTTGGTGCCTTTGCCGATCTGGCCAAAGCCAGGGAAGTACGCAACAAATTAGAAAGTGCAGGCATCAAAACCTACACCCAAGATGTGGAAACCAAAGAGGGCAAACGCACGCGCGTTCGTGTCGGCCCATTTCCCACCAAAGAAGAAGCTGATAAAGCCGCTGAAAAAATTCGCAAATTGAATTTGCAAGCCACCGTCCTTAAGCTTTAAAGGCGGATTTTCATGTCATACACAGACTGGGTCCTCTTGGCATTGCTGGTGGCTTCCATGCTACTCGGTGCTTGGCGAGGCTTGGTTTTTGAAGTGCTTTCGGTGTTGGGATGGATTGCCGCTTTTCTGTTGGCGCAATTGTTTGCCCCTGAAGCTGCAGACCTGTTGCCGATGGCAAAGACAGATCAAACGCTTCGTTACGCAGCTGGCTTTGTTTTGGTTTTCATTGCCAGCGTATTCCTTGCAGGTTTAATTTCTGCACTCATGAAGAAAATCATTTCTGTAGTGGGACTGCGGCCTGTTGATCGGGTGCTGGGCGCCATGTTTGGGACAGTCAGAGGTGTGATTTTCTTATTGGCATTGAGTGTGGTCGTCCACATGACGGCGCTCCACGAAAGTGCTTGGTGGACAGAATCAAAAGGTGGCCCAATCTTGATGACCCTGTTGAAGGGTATCAAGCCCATGTTGCCCGAAAAATTTGGGGCTTATTTGCCCGACTGAATGGATTGAAGTATGTGTGGAATTGTTGGCGTTGCAAGCAACGCACCAGTGAATCAGCTGATCTACGATGCCTTGCTCTTGTTGCAGCATCGTGGGCAAGATGCGGCTGGCATCGTGACCCAAATGAACAGAAAATTTCACATGCACAAAGCCAAGGGCATGGTGCGCGATGTTTTTAGAACACGCAACATGCGTTCATTGCCAGGCAACTGTGGGTTGGGTCAAGTCAGGTACCCCACAGCAGGCAATGCCTTCAGTGAAGAAGAAGCACAACCCTTTTATGTCAATGCACCTTTTGGTTTGGTCTTGGTGCACAACGGCAACTTGACCAATGCCAAAGCATTGAAGGCTGAGTTGTTCTCTACAGACCATCGACACATCAATACGGAGAGCGATTCGGAAGTCTTGCTCAATGTGCTTGCGCATGAGCTCGAAAAGACCACCCGCGGTTTGCCTTTAACGCCTGCTGATGTTTTCAAGGCAGTCGAGGGTGTGCACAAGCGGGTTAAAGGTTCTTATGCGGTGATTGCACTCATTGCAGGCCATGGTTTGTTGGCCTTCAGAGATCCGTTTGGCATTCGACCTTTGTGCATCGGTCAGAGCAAAGATGGTACCTACATGTTGGCCAGCGAATCTGTGGCACTCGAGGGTACCTTGCACCAGTTCCAACGTAACTTGGCACCTGGCGAAGCCGTTTTCATTGACATGGAAACGCAACTGCACAGCCGGCAATGCGCAGAGAAGCCCAACCTCAATCCGTGTATTTTTGAATACGTTTACTTGGCGCGCCCCGACTCCACATTGGATGGCATTTCGGTGTATCAAGCCCGTTTGAATTTGGGTGAAACATTGGCCAAGCGCGTCATTTCAACAGTGCCGCCCACCGATATTGATGTGGTCATACCCATCCCTGAATCAAGTCGACCCAGTGCTGCGCAGTTGGCGCATCTGTTGGGATTGCCGTATCGCGAAGGCTTTGTCAAAAATCGCTATGTGGGTCGTACCTTCATCATGCCTGGGCAGGCTGTTAGAAAAAAATCAGTCCGTCAAAAATTGAACGTCATCGCCAGTGAGTTCAAGGGACGCAATGTGCTGTTGGTGGATGACTCTATCGTGCGCGGCACCACCAGTCGTGAAATTGTCCAAATGGCGCGAGAGGCTGGCGCACGCAAGGTCTACTTGGCCAGTGCGGCACCTCCCGTGCGTTATCCCAATGTCTATGGCATTGACATGCCTACCAAAGATGAATTGGTTGCACACAACAGAACGGTCGATGAAATTCGTCAAATCATCGATTGCGATGCTTTGATTTATCAGGACGTCGATGCCATGAAACTTGCCGTGGCGAGTGCAGTTTTGCCCGGCTATCCCAAAGTGAACGGTTTTGATGCGTCTTGTTTTGACGGTGTCTATGTCACGGGTGATGTTTCTGAGGCAGACATCCAACGCTTGAATGAAAATCGCCCTTCACAGCAAGACGAATCCGAGATGGAGTCCGATCGTTCACGTTTGGCATTGCCCAACGCCAGTTAAGCCTTCTATTGAGTGGGTTTCGGCCAATCCGGCCGGTTAATTTGAGAATGTCATGAGTCAAAAGCCATTGCCAGAAAATTTGCACATTGATACCTTGGCGGTACGCGCTGCGCTTGAGCGTAGCCAATATGGTGAAAATTCAGAAGCCATGTACCTCACCAGCGGCTATGTTCAGCCCGATGCAGAAACGGCTGCGCGCAGATTTGCGGGTGAGGAAGAGGGCTACACCTATGCACGACTGGGCAACCCCACCGTGGCCAGCATGGAGTTGCGTTTAGCCGCGTTGGAAGGTGCTGAAGCATGCATTGCTACATCAACAGGCATGTCCGCTATTTTGCTGATGTGTTTGGGCTTGCTCAAAAGCGGTGACCATGTCATTTGTTCTCACTCATTGTTTGGCTCAACCATCAAGTTAATTGGGGGTGAGTTTGCCAAGTTTGGGGTGCAAACTAGCTTTGTTTCTCAAACCAATGTGGCTGAATGGCAGGCGGCCATTCAACCCAATACGCGCTTGTTGTTTGCAGAAACACCCACCAATCCTTTGACCGAAGTTTGCGACATTCAAGCCTTGGCGGAGGTGGCGCATGCAAACAATGCGCTGCTGGTGGTTGACAATTGTTTTGCCACGCCTGTTTTGCAGCGTCCTATTGCCATGGGTGCCGACTTGGTGGTGCACTCGGGGACCAAATATTTGGACGGGCAGGGCAGAGTCATGGCGGGGGCTTTGTGTGGCACGCGGGCGTTGATTGAAGACGTGTTTGGTCCAGTCATGCGCAGTGCAGGGATGACCCTGTCCCCATTCAATGCATGGGTCATTTTGAAGGGCCTTGAAACGCTCAGCATCCGAATGAAAGCGCAGTCCGAGCAGGCCTTGGCCTTGGCACAATGGTTGGAAGCGCAACCTCAAGTAGCGCGCGTTTATTACCCTGGTTTGAAGAGCCACCCACAGCATGCTTTGGCCATGGCGCAACAATCTGGCATGGGCGGCGCAGTTCTTTCTTTTGAAGTCAAAGCCAGTTCGCCAGAGCAAGGGAGAGAAAATGCATTCAAGGTCATGAATGCCACTCAAATGGTTTCTCTTTGTACCAATTTGGGCGATGTCAAAACCTTGGTGGCACATCCCGCAAGTACTTCGCATGGGCGCCTAACCGAGGCGCAACGCCAACAAGCCGGTATTCAACAAAGCCTCATCCGAGTGGCGGTTGGCTTAGAACACTTGGACGATTTGAAGGCCGATTTGGCGCGTGGTTTAGCCGCCCTTTAATTTAAAAATAAAGAACAAATGACAGCAACTTCTAAACCCGTTAGAACACGGTTTGCACCTTCGCCCACGGGCTTTATTCATTTGGGCAACATTCGTTCTGCCTTGTACCCTTGGGCCTTTGCCAAAGCGCAAGGCGGTACTTTCATTTTGCGCATTGAAGACACCGATTTGGAGCGTTCTAACCAAGCGTCTGTGGATGTCATCTTGGAAGGTATGGCTTGGTTGGGCATGAACCCCGATGAAGGTCCTTTTTATCAAATGCAACGCATGGACCGCTACAAGCAAGTCTTGGCTGAACTCCAAGCCACTGGGCAGGTTTATCCTTGTTACATGAGCATCGAAGAACTCGATGCCTTGCGAGAAAAACAAATGGCAGCCAAAGAAAAGCCGCGCTACGACGGCACTTGGCGTCCTGAAGCAGGCAAAACTTTACCGCCCATCCCAGAGGGTGTGAAGCCTGTTTTGCGCTTTAAAAATCCACAAGATGGCGTGGTTGCTTGGGACGACAAAGTCAAAGGTCGCATTGAAATTAGCAATCAAGAGTTAGACGATTTGGTCATTGCCAGACCCGATGGCACACCCACCTACAATTTTTGTGTGGTGGTTGACGACATCGACATGCAGATCACGCACGTGATTCGTGGTGATGATCACGTGAACAACACACCGCGCCAAATCAACATTTTCAAAGCCCTCGGTAAGGATGTGCCGGTGTATGCGCATTTGCCCACCGTGCTGAATGAGCAGGGCGAAAAAATGAGCAAGCGCAATGGCGCAAAGCCTGTCACGCAGTACCGTGATGAAGGTTATTTGCCCGATGCCATGGTGAATTATTTGGCGCGATTGGGTTGGAGTCATGGGGACGATGAGATTTTCAGCCGACAACAATTTTTGGATTGGTTCGATCTAGATCACCTGGGTCGTAGCGCTGCGCAGTTTGACGACGCCAAATTGAGGTGGGTCAATGCCCAACATTTAAAAGCCTCTGAAGACTCGCAACTGGCCTTGTGGGTGGCCGAAATTCTCAGCAAGCGCGGTGTTCAAACCGATGCGCGTTTGGCTGCCATTTGTGGCCTTTTCAAAGACCGTTGTGACACCCTGTGTGTGTTGGCCGATTGGGTGGCCGTTTTTTATGGTGATGTGTCTCCCAAGGCCGATGAAAAAGCACAGCACGTGACCGAAGCCATCAAGCCAGCCTTGGCCTTGCTGGTTGAAAAGTTGACCCACTCTGAGTGGGACAAAGCAGCCATCGCCGCCGTGCTCAAAGAGGTTTTGGCTGCGCAAGGCTTGAAGATGCCTCAATTGGCCATGCCTGTTCGTGTCTTGGTCATGGGCACAGCGCAGACGCCTTCATTGGATGCGGTTTTGGCACTCTGTGAAAAGCAAAAAGTTTTAGAGCGCTTGAAAAACGCTTAAAAATCTGTCTATAATCCATTTCTCGACACCAACGAGGGATGCTTGCAAGGGCGTCACAAAGGGGGTATAGCTCAGCTGGGAGAGCGCTTGCATGGCATGCAAGAGGTCAGCGGTTCGATCCCGCTTACCTCCACCAAAGTGTCGAAAAATATTTTGAAATGCTTGCGAAACATTTCAAAATAGTCCAGGTTATGACCCTATCGTCTAGAGGCCTAGGACATCACCCTTTCACGGTGAGTACCGGGGTTCGAATCCCCGTAGGGTCGCCAAGTTTTGTTGCACTTGGTGCTGTTGCTAGATCAACAGTACAAAAGCTTCAAGCTACCAGGAGTGGTAGTTCAGTTGGTTAGAATACCGGCCTGTCACGCCGGGGGTCGCGGGTTCGAGTCCCGTCCACTCCGCCATAAGCATGTAAAAACGCGCCTTCGGGCGCGTTTTTCATTTCTACCGACCAATTTCCCACCTTTGAAATCTGAATGCTTGTAGATGGGCACTCAGGTTTTTCAAATGTCTCAAATGAATTGCATCTCGGTCTAGTGATCAGTTGGATGCAAAGGGGGTAGGGTGTTCAAAATCCAGCCCAGCCAGACCCCACCGTACCCCCACCCCCACTTGTTGGCGATGAGACTCCCAGTCGCGTTTGCATACTAATTTGCTCAAACGATGAACTTGCGAATGGCTCACCTTGCTTATTGAAATCGCAAAGCTGGGGGTATAACTAAATTTTGGCAAATGAAATGTACGGCCATGTTTGGACATGATTGTGAAAATGATTAACATTGATTAATGAAAATCGTTTGCCAAATTTTATTTAGTTACTTGTTTGGAGTTTGTTGTGTACTTGCACAAAATGTTGCTCCGACCATTAATGCTTCAGTTTGTGAGAAGCCTGCATATCCGAGTGCATCTAAACGACTAAATGAAGAGGGGACTGTTCAACTTAAGTTTTTAGTCGGTGAGGACGGACGTGTTATTGAGTCTGCGGTAGAAAAATCTTCTGGATTCCTTCGCTTAGATGAGGCCGCAAAACAAGGCTTAACAAAATGTAGTTTTAAGCCCGGAATGATCAATGGTGTAGCTACAAAATCTTGGGCTTCTATGAAGTACACATGGGAATTAGAGATTTTTAATCCATGTGTTGGAAGTGATGTTACCAAGTGGACTCGTTGTCTGGGAACAATAAATACACCGAACGGTGGTTTGAGCGTAATTGAATATGAAAATGGAAAAAAAAGTGGACGTGGTATTGAGTACGACAAAATTGGGAATGTGCTTCGTTCTGGTATTTTTGAGGGTGAAAATTTGGTTTCTGAGAGAAATCTCAATACGCAACGTTATCCATTCGTCACGCGGTTACCTATCAACGCAACTAATTTATCGACACTAACTGAAACAAATCAAGGAAATGTATCAACAAGTAGTTTTCCAATATGCCAAGGCGATAAGTCGGCGGCTTGGGATAAATGTATCGGTACAGTTAATTACTTCTATGGTGATAAAGACGTAATCGAGTATCAGAATGGTTTGCGAAATGGCCAAGGAATTGAATACGATAAAAATGGTTTGGTACTTCGCTCAGGAACATGGATTAATAACAAACTGGTAAATTCACATACAGTTGATAAAACTCGCTTTCCTTTTAACACGCAGCCTATTTCACTGACATCAAATAATCAGTCTAATGCCATTGCAAACAAAGTTGAGCGTGATCGCCTTTCATTGGAAGTTGAATTGGAACGCAGAAAGCGACAAGAATTAGAAGAGCAACTCAGGGTTGTCCAACAACAGTCAAATAAGCCAACACAAAGTTTTGTAATTGAGCGTCGTGTAGCTTTAGTTATTGGTAATGCGTCTTACAAAGTCAATCCACTCAAAAACCCTGTCAATGATTCAACCGACATGGCACGTTCACTGCGCTCGGTTGGCTTTGACGTTATCGAGGCGAATAACATCACACTTGCACAAATGCGTGAAGTCACACGTCGATTCGCCGACAAGCTTAGCAATAGTGATGTTGGCCTTGTTTACTACTCAGGACATGGCGTTGAAGTCAAGGGCAAGAACTACCTGATCCCCGTTAACGCAGACATTAAGCGCGAGTACGAAGTTGTTGATCAGGCGTTTGATGCAAGTCAGTTCCTAGAAATGATGGACAACATCAGGGGTCCAAACAATAAGCGGGTGAATATATTGATTGTTGATGCTTGCCGAAACAATGAGCTTCAGAAGAGTTGGCGATCTACTAACAGCGGCCTAGCCCGAATGGATGCACCTGGAGGTACGTTCATTTCATTTGCAACTGCGCCGGGTAGGGTTGCCGCTGATGGAGCGGGACGAAATAGCCCCTATACCAAGCACTTACTTCAAGCGCTGAAACAACCTAATGTGCCAATTGAGCAGGTCTTTAAGGTTGTCAGACGTAATGTGATGGAAGAGACCAATGGTGAGCAGATACCTTGGGAGAACTCAAGCCTTGTTGGTGATTTTTACTTCACGGTACAGCGATGATTAAAGTTTTACTTTTTATTGTGGTTTTTTTTGGTACGGGAAAAGCATTCAGTCAAAACAATCTGCCAGCTTGTCAGGGCACAAATTCTGATTATTGGAGTGGCTGTATTGGATCTCAGAAAATTGAAGGAGTGATTTATTACGGGCAGTATAAAAATGGTATACCGCATGGAGAGTTCGTCCGGAAACGACCAGATTTCTCTAGCTCAAACAATCTAAATCAGGCCACTACTTCCTCAGTTTCGCTGCCTACAAGCAATCTACCTAGATGTGAGGGCTCTGATGTCGCTAGTTGGAATGGCTGTATGGGTGTAATGTATCAGCAGGGGCAAACATATGTGGGGCAGTATCGCAATGGAATTCCTTATGGGCAGTTTGAAAAAGTAGTTATATCCGCAGAACAAACAGCACAGTTGGTTACTTTGCCGCAACAGCAAACACCTCAATTAACTGCTCAGGAAAAACAACGCCTTGAAAATGAAAAATTAAGAGAAGAGGCTGCTGTTTCAAGGCAAAGGCAGCGAGAGCTTGAGGAGCAACTTAGGCAGGCTCAACAAGGATCCTCAATGCCAACCCAAACTGCTTCTGTTGGGGTAGTTGGGCGGCGAATCGCCTTGGTAGTTGGAAATGCAAATTACAAAGTACGACCCTTAAAAAATCCAAGAAACGATGCTGACGATGTTTCGCGATCGTTGAAGGCAACCGGCTTTGAAGTGATTGATCTGCGTGATGCGACACTTCCTCAAATGAGAACAGCAGTTCGTCAGTTTGGTGATCGTTTAGTGAATAACGATGTTGGTTTGGTCTACTACTCAGGCCACGGTGTAGAGGTTAAAGGTCGTAACTACTTCATTCCTGTAAACGCTGATATCCAACGAGAGGATGAGATCGCTGATCAAGGGCTTGATGTCGCGCTGATACTTGAAAAAATGAGTACAGCTGGCAAAGGCGTAAATATATTGATTGTAGATGCTTGTCGCGATGATCCATTCGGCCGCAGCTTCAGATCATCATCTAGAGGTTTGGTGCAGATGGATGCACCTCGCGGAACGATCATCGCGTATGCAACTTCGCCTGGTAGGGTGGCTTCTGATGGCGACCCTAGAGAGCGTAATAGCCCTTACACAAAGCATCTTGTAAAAGTCATGCAGTCACCTAACAAGCCTATTGAACAGGTGTTCAAAGAGGTCAGAAGGGCTGTGCAGGACGAAACTAAGAATCAGCAGACTCCTTGGGAAAATACGAGTTTGAGTGGTGATTTCTTTTTTACTGTGCGCAAATAACTCTTATTGAGATTTTGGGTAATAATTTTTTATAGAAATCTTATTTGCAAATGAAAGTCGCACGAATACTTCTCACTCTTTGTTTGTTTTTCTCGGCTACTGCCCATGCTCAAAATACAAACCCCATCAGCATAAGTGGAAGTTGTGCGTTTCCTGAGTATCCATCAGCTTCTAAGCGACTTGAAGAAGAGGGAGTAGTTCGTTTGAAACTGCTAGTTAGCGTTGATGGTGACGTTACTGAATCACTAGTAGAGAAGTCTTCGGGCTTCAATCGATTAGACGAAGCTTCCTTTTTTTAAAAAATAATTAGAAGCTTTGCGATTTCTTTCGCTTTAGGAGCATCTCTTACGATTGCAACATCTCAAGTACCCGCAATAGTTTTAATCCCATAAATAAAGTCTTTCTATTTCACTGTAAAAAATAATGAAGATTCTTTTTGTTTGCATAGTTTCATGCGTTGCTTTGCAAGTGGCTGGACAAGTTGTTCTTCCTGCTTGCACTGAGAAAGTTTTAAATCAAACTTGTACTGGAAAAGGGAAACTTGGAGAAGGAACCTATTCTGGGCAGTATTTGAATGGAAAGGCCAATGGTTTGGGTGAATGGATTCATCCAAACGGCGATAAGTACATTGGCGAAATGTTAGATGATAAATTTCATGGAAAAGGCAAGTACTTATATGCTAGCGGAGAGGTCTATATAGGCGATTGGGTCAATGACCTAAAGCATGGTCGCGGTATAACAACTCCCGGAAATGGTGATAAATATGATGTTCAAGTTAGACAAGGAAAAATAATCCATGGCGCTTATTTTTTTGCCAATGGGGATGTTTATTTAGGCGAGTTTTTGAACAATCAATTCCATGGAAAAGGTTCTTACACTTCGGTCGACGGAGAGTTCTACTTTGGGGATTTCAAAGAGGATGAGTTTGACGGGTTTGGTAGCTTTATCCATGCCAATGGCGATAAATATATCGGCACTTGGAAGCAAGGCAAAAAAAATGGTAAGGGCAACTATTTATTTTTGGCTGAAAATCAATACAAAGGGGATAGTTATTCTGGTAATTTCTTGAATGGCTACTTTCATGGGATGGGTGTCCATAAAAAAAATAACGGTGAAATTTTTGTTGGAAATTTTCGCGATGGCAAAGCTAATGGCGAAGGTATTAAATATCTTTTAGGAGGCGTAGCTTTCAATTCTGGATGGTGGGAAAACGGAAGTTTGACCAGGTCTTATCCTGTTGAAAGTAGAAAATTTCCTATACCAGTTGATTAAAATTTACCAAGTCTGTAACCCACTAATTGCTGATTACGTCACTTTAAATGATGACTTGAATTACCTATCTAGAAAACTATATTTTCAAAGAAATCAATGAGTAGTGACTGTTGATCAAGTAATTAGATCAATGAAATAGTATTTGAAACTGCAGGTCTTGGAGAATGCAATTTCGATCATGAAGTGCATCAGTTTCCGGCGAAAGTTTTTAATCCTGTAAAAAGAGCCGTTGCTGTTGAAACGATTGGCGCTACGTTCGTAATAAGAGAGTTGACCTGTTTAGAAATTTGACCAATTTGATACTCTCCGTCCTTATCTTTTTCAAGCAGAACACTCAAGCTAATACGACGGTTGTCGTTTGATTTGTTTTTTTGAATTTGTTTCAGAATCAGATATCCAGTGAAAAAGGAAAGACAGATCGCTGCCGAATATTCAAACGCTTCTTTCCAATCTCTGGTGCTTGTTGGCCAAAAAGGTACCTGATCAATTTGTGCAGTTATAAAAAGCATGAGTCCCACGCTCGAAAGTCCTACAAAGACTGAAATCAAAAATTGAAAAAGTCCAGACTTTCCAATTCGTTTTGCTAAAAAATATCCGGGCAGGGCTGGCCAAAGAATAGTCCAAATTCTGAGTTGAATTGGGGGCGCATCATAGACAAATAAAAGCAACCAATGTGAAATACCGATGATCAATAAAGTAGATGCGATGTAATTGAAAAGTGATAGAAATGAAGGTGTAGGCGGATCAGTTACCTCGTCAATCGACTCGGTATCTCTATTTGTTTTCTCAGAGTGGTTACTAGAGCGATTGCTGACTAATGCGACTAGACTGTTAAATCTTTGTTCTTGTAACTTCAATTCAGATTTAAGTTGGGTAACCTCATTTCTTATAAGCTTCATCTGAATGGCCATTGGCCTAATTACAGTCAGATCTTTTGCGCAATGCATACAGACTGTTGCTGATTCGTGAACGTCACCCCAGCAGTAGGGGCATGTGTAAGTAGAGAGACTCACTTGGCAGTCAACTGAATAATGGAGTTGGTTTCTCTACCATCGAAGTCTCTAACGGAGACTCTAATCGGGTGAACTCCTTTGGGCACGCTAACTGATGGAAGCTCAATTTGGTTCCCCGTTATACCCGGCGCAAACCTACTGGTAAGGTCAATAGGGGGGTTCTTCAGATATTCGAATTTAACTGAAGCGGGATCAATTTTTGCACTTCCTCTTGGCACAAAATTTAATTTAAATGCAAAAGAGCTAGCAGTCACCTCTAATGGTGAAATCATACTTATGCCTGGTCCACGTGTGATGGCCCGAGTGGTAGGGACCTGTAGATTAGGCGCTTTGGCCTCTTGCTCTGTGATCAGTTTGACTTGGGCGGCGGAGTTTAAGGTGGCCAATCCCATCGCCACCGCAAATAAGATATTCGTGTGATTGCGTTGCATAAACAAATTCGAGTATTTGCGAGTTGGAAATACAACCCTTTTTTCGTCAATATTAACTTTTAAGGTTAATATTAATTCACTTTAGTAACCCATGTGCAAGATTTTTATCAAAAAATAATGTCCAGTCAGCGATTTTAAAGGTTGAATCATGTTGAGGAATTCCCTGATGGCATCCGATGGTGCGATTTTTTATTCGATAAGAAAAGCTGTTTTTTTCGTTGTAACGATTCTCGGCTTGGCGATAGGAATGACAACCGAAGCATTCTCGCAGCCTACTTTAGGCAGAACTTACAAAGATTTTTTACCTTTGGGCAGTGGCGCAAGTGTGGCATTACCTGAAGGAAATTGGGAGACTGCTCATGTTGCGAGCCTGCCGCAAAGTAATACCTCTTGGGATATCTTTACCCTTAAAAATTTACAACCTAATCCAGCGGTAGCATTTCTGGTTGTAAGGCAGGCTACGAGACCGCATCGTTGGGGTAATACGCTTTGTGCGCAAAAAAGACCTAATGTTCACTTATATAACGAGCACGGAACAACGCAAAGCGCAATTTTAAATAAATGTTCACGTACATGGGCATTTGCAAATGTCGCACCCTTGATAGATGTTTCCTATCCAAATTGGTCACAGGAAGATCGGGATTGGTGGTTGCGTGCTGCACCTGGTTTGAAAGATCTGGCAAAGTATGGCAACTCTTCAATGTTTGTTTCCGAGTTGGATGTTCAGCAGTTCAACGGTTACAAACTGAGAATCGAAGCATTCATTCCGCCGCCTAAGGGTTTTAGTCTGAAAAAATTCAGAGATGACATGGACGCGGGCATCCCTCGTCCCGAAACCGAAATGATGTCAATGTGGAACTCAATTTACATAGACTCAATACACAAATCCTTCTTTGAAAAGAAGCCCCAACCGATCATGGCACTCAATGTGCCATGGACCAATAGCTCTGGAAAGTTGATTCTTCCACCTCAAGCAACCGTTGTCGCAGCAGCGTCAGAATCTGCAAAACCAAATTTACAGGCAACTGCAACACCACCTAAAGCAACCGAGTCACCAGCTAAATCTCCAGCAGTTGCGTCACAAACTCCTCAGTCAGTGGTTGAGGTTAAACCTGCAGTTAATACGCCAGTTGTGACTGCTGCGGCATCACCTCCTGTGCAATCTGGGGCTTCTGCAACTGAATTGGCAGAAAGAAGTCGTGCAGAACAAGAGCGCAAACAATTGGAAGACGAGAAAAATAAAGTCACGCAGCAATTGGAGGCTATGCGTCAGATGTTGGCTAAGCTTCAAAAAGAGAATGAAGTTGCAGCTGCAAATGCAAAGCTGGCAGAGGCAAACAAGGCAAAGGCGGAGGCCGAGGCTGCTAAACAAAAATTAGCTGATTCAGTTGTACCCGCTAAGCCTTTGGTTTTTGCAAATCGTAAAGCCTTGGTTATTGGTAATGATCTTTATACAGATGTAGCAAAACTAAACAACGCGGTAGCTGACGCCAACTCTATGGCAATTGCTTTAGAGCAGGTTGGTTACAAGGTTTTTAAGCATCTGAATTTAGATGAAAAAAAATTCAAACAAGCTATTCGTGATTTTCGTGCCAACGTCCAGGGCGGTGATGAAGTCTTGGTTTTCTATGCAGGTCATGGCGTTCAATTAGGTAGCGCTAATTACTTGCTTCCAATCGACATCAAGGGCGAAGGTGAAGACCAGGTGAAAGATGAAGCTATCTTGTTGCAAAAAATCTTGGATGAATTGGAAGACAAGAAAACTAAATTTGCCTTGGCAGTCATTGATGCTTGTCGAGACAATCCATTCAAAACAAAAGGTCGTGCTTTGGGAGGACGAGGTTTAGCGCCAACTTCAGCGGCTACCGGTCAGATGGTTATGTTTTCTGCAGGATCGGGTCAACAAGCCTTGGATCGACTGGGTGAAAAAGATACTGAGAAAAATGGTTTGTTTACACGTATCTTTGTTAAAGAGATGATGAAGCCTGGCGTTTCAGTCGATAGGGTACTGCGAAATGTTCGCACTGAGGTGGTTCGTTTAGCCAAGTCAGTTGGACATGAACAAACGCCGGCGCTTTACGACCAAGCAATTGGTGAGTTTTATTTCAAGCAATAAGCTATTTGAACGGCTAAGTTACGAGGAACTTAAGTAAACAACTGATGTTGTGATGAATAAAATTTATATATATTGATAAATTAAATTTGAGTTTATTGAACCTCAAACTCAACTGTTCTATTGCCTCTGCGTCCAGAGGTGTCTTCAACTAACATTTGCAATTTGTGTTTGCCTCTTGGGAGGCTAGCTTTTTGAACATAAACGCCAGTTGCAGTCACCTCAGCTACATTCAAGATCCGCTTGGTGATGTCAATTTCAAATGAACCGTAAAGTACTTTGAAGGTCTCTGGTTTAACAGCGCTGGGCGGAGTCGGTTGAAACTTCAACTCGATAGATGTTGGACTACTGACCGGTGCAGATAATTTAGGAGCAGACAATTCAATGACGGGTGCGTCTTTGGGTGGGATGGATTTGGCTATGAACGTGGGTTGGGCATTGTTGGAAGCGTTCATTTCTTCAATTGATACAAGGGGTTGATTTGCATACGCTGCGCAACTCATCACATAGATGATTCCAAGTAACTTTTTCATGGTTGTGTCGTAATTCTGACTCGGCGGTTTTCTGCAGCTTTGGGTTTTTCAGGTAAAAGTAACTCCGAAAATCCTTTACCTTCTCCGGTGAGGCGACTATTTTCAATACCTTTAGAAGTTAAATAAGTAATGACTGAGTCTGCGCGGTTTTGACTCAATTTCATATTGTGTTGCTCGGATCCTTGAGCATCGGTATGGCCTTCAATTTTAAAATTCATGGTAGCAAGGCGCTCGTTTTTCATTGCTGCAACTAAATCATCCAAGAGTGGACGACTTTCGCTCTTCAATACAGCAGAGTCCAAATCAAATTGGATGACTAGATCTACACTTTTCGGCTTAACAACAATATTTCTGTTGCCTAGGCTTCGAGTCTTTGCTTGGTTCTCAGTAGGCGCTAATTTTTCTACAAGTTCTGTTGCCGAGCTTGACTTGATTGGTGTTTGGCCAAATGCCGCAGAACTGACTAACGTGAGAGCTAATAAGAATTTCATTTCACTTCCTTGATAGATACCAGTTTTGCACCAAAGCTTTCAGATCGTCCATCCGAAGTTGTGAGAAAGCTAATTAATGCAGATCTACCGCCAATATCATTGAGAGCATAGGTGAATGGTTCTGCTGCGGTGGGCTCTGCCATCGATAAAGTATTCAACTTTCTGGGGATATCAGACACCAATACAAGTAGGTTGTTTGTACCAGCTGGACCTGCGGCTTTGACCTCCCAATCTGGTTTGGGAATTCGAACTGTTTGGCCAGCCTTGATGGCATTATTTTTATCTAAGCCGTTGGGATATAAAACATAAAAGCTTTTTGCATCACTTCCAAGAAGGATCATGTAGATATAACCATCGTGACTTGATTTGATGCTCAGATCTAAGTTGTCTTTGCCAATTTTCATGACTGGCTTGGACAATTTCACATCAACAATTCTTCGAGGATTTCGCTGCTGCTCAATGTCCTTGAGTGTCGCTAATGATGCCAGCACCGGTTCTGCAGGAGGAATTTTCTCGGGAGCAGGAGCAGGAGCAGGAGCAGGAGCAGGAGCAGGAGCAGGAGCAGGAGCAGGAGCAGGAGCAGGAGCAGGAGTCACAACGACAGGCCTTGGCGGCTCAATAGTTGGAGGCGCAACCGCGACAACAGATGGAGGACGTTGAACAGGAATCAGATTTCTGTTGCCTGTCACTGTAATGTGATGTGGCTTTATTCCTGGTATGTTTTTCAGTCGACTATCAACAAACCTTTGTGCGCATTGTTGTACTTCTTCTAAAGTTATAGCGCCCGATTGGTTTGTATCCTTTGCTTGACCAAGCAGACAGTCTCTCATGCCTTGGGTTGCAAGACCACCTTTGTCGGGTTCATCAAAGCTAACTTCATCTGGCCTTGAGGAGGAAATCTGAACAAAGTTTTCTTTCAAAGCGCCCAGCTTTGTTACTTCAGGCAGCAAGCTACGCGTTTTGTAATTAGCGATAACACTGCATGTGTCACCTGAAGTGCCAGACTTCAAGTAAAACTTCGGCGTTAGTTGGTCTTGAAGCAGAGTCCTTGTTTGTGACTTTGGTGGCAAAACTCCTTCAGAATGGCAAGCGTCTACAAGGGTAATGAACTTGTCTGAACGCGTTGCTATTTTTTGGGTAGCACCAGCGAACTCTTGATTTGTAATCGTTGAACCTTCGTAGGTCAATAATCCTTCAACGCATTCATTTCCAGCTTGTTGTCTTGTGCCATGTCCTGAGAAATAGACAAATGTTCTTGAGCCTTCACTTGAAGATTCACCCAATTGTTTCAATGCCTCCAGAATGTTCGCTTTGGTCGCCTGTGAATTCCTAAGGTACTTAACCTTATCCTCAGGTATTCCCATTGCTGCAGCAATTTTTGCAGCGCTAACCATGTCATGCTTCACCCCAGCGAGTGGCGTTGCGCCTGAATAGCCGTACTCACCAACCCCAATAATCAAGGCGGATCTGCTGGACGATGACTGCGCTGAAACAGTGTGAGCTGCTAACAATAATGAAGCGATTAAAGCTATGTGTAATTTCATGGTGCTCTTTTAATAAATCTGATGGCATTGATAACAACTTCACCTTTACTGTTTCTCTCGAGTGCAATGACTGCATTCCTTCCCTTCGCAGTCTCGTAAATTCTCTCCGAATTAAATTTAGTGAATCCTTTGATAGTGGATAGCAATGTACCCACCATGCTCAGGGCTGCAAGTGGATTTCTCGTGACCAATTCGTTGGGAGGAGGCTCAACCAAGATTTTGCCCCCATCAGCCTCAACGACTGAAATCCATTTTTGTAATCGATCAGGCACATTATTTGGACTCACTTTGTCATAAAAAGCGACTTCAACTGAAGAGTTTTTTTCTTGCAGGGATCCCGATAAGTCGCGGTCAAACTTAGAAATGTCTAGGAAGTTCAATTTAACGCCGGTTGGAGTTGACTCGACTGCGGAGGAAATTGGGACATTGGCTGCGCACGATGCCAAAGTTAATGAAAAAACCACGCCAAGTATTCTAAAAAACATGATCGATCGCTTTGTTAAGTATTTCAAAAACTACGCATTGAATTTAATACTAATTCAGTAGTAAATAACGCTAACAATTCCTACATTGCACAGAATAGACTTTACTATTCAATTGTCAAATTCAAAATTGTAGCTATCGAGCGTGGCAATATGGTTTTTAAGCAAATTGCTAGCTATGGATGTGAGCTTCCTTCTATACAGACGTTGGGCATGGATTCAAATAAAGACTGACAATTGTTTCCCATCAGTCGATTCGTAAAACCTAGTAAGAAAGTTCCAATCAATCGGAGACTCTCCTTGTGTCAAACCATAGAAATGCATGGTGACCCAAAGGCCAAACTGAAATTGTTGTTTCTAACGCGTGAAGCCTATTCATAGATCTTCTCTTTACAAAATAATCGTATGAATAAATCTCAAAAACAGCATCTAAGTTTGCCCAAACTGACAAAGTTAATTGCACCTGCAGACTGTCCGTCCTTTCGCAGGGTTTTTTCAGTTTTTATCTTTTTGACGCTGCTTCAATGCAGTGTCGCTCATGCGCAGTCTGAGCTTTCCAAGGTTTGGTTCAATGCGGGTTTTTATTCTGCGCACTTTGATACCAACAAAGGTCTGCGAAATCCCAATCCGGGCTTTGGCATTGAAGTCACAATGGACGACAGCTTGAGTCTGACAGCAGGCCGTTTCACCAATAGCGACAACGCACATTCGAGCTATTTGGGTGCTTACTATCAGCCTTGGCACTTCGGAAATATCAAGTTGGGCGTTGTTGGTGGTGCATTCAATGGTTACCCCAAAGCTTTTGATGGCGGATGGTTTCCTGCGGTTTTGCCAGTGGCCAGCTGGGAGTCTAAAAACTTAGGCCTCAATGTGATGCTGGTGCCGCCTTTAAAAGACAGCCTTTATGGTGCGGTGAGCTTTCAGTTGAAATACCGGTTTTCGCCCTGAAAATTTGGGCGGCGCTTGTTTGATTTAAACCCAAGCTTGGGGTGTCATTAA
>JACCDX011642924.1_pt1 | contig 19225 bp, 10 predicted proteins | sample 7449681 | NCBI WGS metagenome assembly JACCDX01 (sample SAMN15323450, study PRJNA562643) | freshwater metagenome | isolation source: river surface water | place: USA:Blue River Watershed | collected 2017-08-18
CGTTCCAGCCGGAGAAGCGGTCGTTGAGGAAGGTGACCGCGGCCTGGCGGGAGTTGGTGCCGTATTCGCCCTCGACGCGGAGCTCGGCGTCGCGGAAGGGGCGCCACGTGGTGGTGAGGAAGACGGCGTCGCGCTTGTCGTAGTCCTTCATGCGCCAGCCGGACGCATCGCCCCAGACGCCGGCGGCGCGGACGGCGAGCTTGTCGGTGAGGGGCTGGTTGATGTCGACGGTGCCGCGGTAGTTGCGCCAGGAGCCGACGCTGAACTGGGCCTGGCGGATCGGGCGGTTGGTCTGGGCGCGCTTGGTGGTGGAGGAACTGATGCCGCCGAGGGAACCGTTGCCGAAGAGAACGGCGTTGGGGCCGCGGCCGAAGTCGTAGCGCTCGAGGTTGTAGGAGTCGCCGTTGTTGAACTGCGGGAAAAAGTTTCGCTGGGGGCGGCCGCCGCCGGCGCCGCGCACGGTGTATTGGACGGGGTTGAAGAAGAAATTCTGCTGGCCGTTGTCGACGGCGACGGTGCTGGACGTCGTCCACTCGGCGGCGGACTGGAGGTCGACGAGGTTGAGGGCGTCGATGAAATCGCGGGTGATCACCGAATAGGCGACGGGGGTGTCGCGCAGGTCGGAGGCGAGGCGGCCGCCGGCCATGGAGCTGGCGGCGGCGAAGCCGGTGTCGCGGTCGGTGTTGACCTCGAAGGGCGAGAGCTGGACGGCGGTTTCGCCGGGGGTGTTGGCGGCGACGGCGCGCGGGGGGGACGAGGGCGTCGCGGGCGCGGGGGCGGTTTGGGCGACGGCGCCGGCGGCGGACAACAGGGCGGGCGTGCCGACGCGGAGCAGGCGGGCAGACAGACGGAAGGCGAAGGGCATGGTAAGGCGCGGCCGGGCGGCCGGGAGGGCTGGAGTGGGCCGGAGCTGGAGACCGGCGGGGGTAGCGGGAGGACGCTGGGGTGGGGGCGGAGCGAGGGCTAGCGCAAAAATGCCCGCCCGAAATGTCGCGGAAAGTTGTCGTCAGGCGGGCGCCAATCGTCATTCGCTGCGCGTCCCAGCATGCCTTCAGCAGAGACGGCCAGTTCCCGGCCTTTCGCAGCGGGAGCGTCCTCCGTCGGGTGCGCGCGTGCGCGCGCAGCCGGGGCCGCGGCGCGGACGCGCGACGTTGCATGACCGCGGAGGCCAAGCAGGGCGGCGTTTGGCGGTGGCTGGAGCGCGCGGCGGTGGCGGCGGCACTGGCGGCGACCGTGTGGTTCTACCACTGGACGGTGGCGGCGAACGACGGGTTCGAGGACTGGGGCGACGTCGACTATTTCCGGCTGATGGTGCGCGGGTGGAAGAAAGGACACCTGCACCTCGACACGGAGCCGCGGCCGGAGCTGCTGGCATTGGCGGATCCCTATGATCCGGCGCAGAACGCCGGGTTGAAGCTGGGGGACGCGTCGCTCTACAAGGGCAAATACTACATCTATTTCGGCCCGGTGCCGGCCCTGACCCTGATGTGGCCGTGGGGCGCGATCACCGGGCAGGAACTCAAGATGGGGACGGCGGCCCTCGTGTTCGCGACCGTGGCCTTCCTTGCGGCGAGCGCGTTGTGGCTCGCGCTGCGGCGGCGGTATTTTCCCGCCAGTTCGTGGCTGACGGCTCCGTTGGGCGTGTTGGCACTCGGATTCGGCACGCACCTGCTGGCCGTCGCGCAGCGTCCGTCGATCTGGGAACTGCCGATCGCGGCGGGCGTCGCGTGGACGACGCTGGCGGTGCTGTGCGCGTATGCGGCGATCCACGGGCGACGTCCCTTGCTGGCGATGGCCGGCGCGGGCCTGTGTCTCGGCCTGGCGGTCGGCTCGCGTCCGTCGTGCCTGCTGGCGGCGCCGGTGCTGCTCGCTCCCGTCTGGATCGCGTGGCGGCGCCGGCAGGCGGGCCGCGACTGGTGGCGGCTGGGCCTCGCAGCGGCCGGACCGCTGGCGGCGTGCGGGCTCGCGCTGATGGCCTACAATTACGCGCGCTTCGAGAATCCGCTCGAGTTCGGGCAGCGCTACCAGCTGTCGGGCGCCTACGAGGGCAAGCTGGTGCATTTCAGCCTGCGGTTTCTCCTGCACAATCTGTCGGTCTATTTCCTCCAGCCGCTGCAGTGGTCGGGTGACTTTCCGTATGCGCAGGCGCAGGGCATCGAGATCACGCACATCAAGGACTACTTCGGGACGGAGGAGGTGGCGGGGCTGCTGGTGTCGCTGCCGTTCTTCTGGTTCGCGCTGGCGCTGCCGCTGGCATGGTGGCGGCGGGAGGCGGGCGAGCGGGGCGGCCTGACGGCGACGATCGGAGCCTTGGCCGGTTATGCGCTGCCGGTGACGCTGGTCATCAACTGCTATTTCTCGACGTGCGCGCGCTACCAGACCGATTTCGCGACGATGCTCGGCGTGATGGCGCTCACGGGGCTGCTGGCCCTGGAACGATGGGCGCAGGCGAGGCCGTGGACGCGCGGGGCGACGGGGTGCCTCGCGGTCGCGGCGGTGGCGACGACGGTGGTGCTGGGATGCCTGATGGCGTTCGACTACCACGGGCGGCTGCTGCGGCGGACGTCGCCGGAGATCTGGACCAAACTCGATCGCGGCACCCATGACTGGGTGCGGCGCATCGGCGGTTTGGTGTCCGAGCCGCGCGGGCCGCGGGTGTTGAAGGTGCGTTTTCGGGTCCGGCCGGTCGGCACGGTGGAAACGATCTGGCAGGGAGCGGACCGGCAGGTCGACGAGCGCGTGCTGGTCGAGCACATCGGCGAGCAGAAGATCCGCTTCGGCTATCGGCGCGGGACGGGCGCGGAGCGGTGGAGCGTGCCGTTGGCCTGGAAACCCGGACACACCCACACGGTGGAACTGCAGGTGCCGTCGCTCTACGGACCGGTGCGGGCCGGTTGGTGGGGGCGGGTCGAGGCGCGGCTGGCTTTCCGCGAACGCACGGCGGTGGCGATCTGGTTCAGCGGGGGCCGGGCGCTGAGCGCGATCGTGGAGCCGCTGGGGCCGGCGGTGGCGACGGGCGGGGCGGTGGGGGCGGACTTTTCCGGCGAGGTGCGCAACAGCTACACCCGTTGGTTCCGCTTCGACGAAGTGCAGACCGGCGCGTTTGCGGAACCCCACGCGCCCCGCGGCGGCACACTGCGGATGGAGGTCTGGCCGGCGCCCGGCATGGACGAACTCGGCGAGCCGCTCTTCGCCGCGGGAGCACACTACCGCTCGACCATCGTGGTGCTGCGGGAGGTCGACGGCGGTTACCGGATCAACTACGACAACTACGGGGTGAGCATCACGCAGTCGGACTTGGTGCCGAAGAAAGCGGGCGGATATCTGATCGAACTGGAATTGCCCAATTTCCGTCCGGAAAAATACGGCGTCGAACACACCGGGGACGTGGTGATCCGCGTCGACGGGCGGGAGGTGCTGCGCACGCGGCAAGTGGCCTTCGATTTTCCCTGGGGCGAGGAATCGATCGCGAGCAATCCCTTCGGGACGACGTGCGGCCCGGAGTTTCGCGGCTGGGTGCGCGACGTCCGGTTCGTGCGGCCCGCCGCGGCGACCGTGCCGTCGGCACCGTGATTCGGTGAACGAGGGCGGGCCGGCCGGTCGTCGGCCAGGACCGCGGCGGGGCGTGTGGCCTCGGTCCGCCGCTGAAGCCGTGCCGGCGAGCTCCGGCCTACTTGGCGAGCGCGGCGGCGGCGGCGCGCTGGAAGGCGAGGCGGACGTCGCTGCCGTCGCTGTTGGGGAAATTCGACCGCTGCACGAAAAGCAGATAGGCGACGCCCTTGACCGGATCGATCCACGCCTGGGTGCCCCAGGCGCCCCCGTGTCCGAAAGAGCCGGCCGAGAGCATTTCGGCGTGGCCCGGATGCGGGGTGCGCAGAACACAGGTGCCGACGCCCCAGCCGTAGTTGGCGCCGCGCCGGCCCCACTGCTCGGTCTGGAAGAATCCCGTGGGGATTTCGCCGGTATGGACGGCGGCGAGCGATTTCACGGCGGACGGGCTGAGGAGGCGTTTGCCGGCGTAGGTGCCCTGACCGAGCAGGAGCTGGCAGAAGCGGGCGTAGTCGTTCGGCGTGGAGAAGAGGCCGCCGTTGCCCTGCGGCGGGCGGGTGCGTTGCCCGAAGTCGGTGCGGGCGGGGACGGGGTCGAGCCGGCCGGTGTCCTTGTTTTTCGCATACGCGGTGACGAGGCGGGCGCGCTGGGCCTCGGTCGGATAAAAGGTCGTGTCCTTCATGCCGAGCGGGTCGAAGAGCCGCTGCTGGAGAAAGGCGTCGAACGACCGGCCGCTCACGACCTCGACGATCCGGCCGGCGAGGTTGATGCCGGATTGGCAGTATTTCCATTGGGCGCCGGGTTCGAACTGCATCTTGGCGGCGAGCCAGACGGGCACGAGGTCGGCCAGGGTGCGGGCGGACTGGGCGGCGGGGCCCGAGGCTTCGCCGAGGCCGGAGGTGTGGGTGAGAATCTGGGTGATCGTGAGATTGGCGGGTTGGCCGGAGGGTGTTTTCAGGGCGGCAAACTCGGGGATGTATTTCGCGACGGGGTCGGCGATGTTCAGTTTGCCCTCGTCCTGCAGCATCATGATCGCGGCGCCGGTGACGGGCTTGGTCATCGAGGCGATCCAAAACAACGTGTCCGGCGTGATCGCGCGTCCCGCGGCAACGTCGGCGTGGCCGGTGGATTCAAGGTGAAGCGTGCGGTCCGCGGTGACGACGACGGTCACGGCACCCGCGACCTCCTGTTTGGCGATCATGTCCCGCATCGCGGCGCCGACGCCGGGGAGGAGCGGCGCGGCCGGAGCGGCGAAGAGGGAGGCGGAGAGAAAGGCAGCGGTCGGGAAAACGCGGGTAAGCATGGGCGGGGCGGGGGAGGTCGGGGAGGAGGAGTTCGTTAGCGGGATGCGGATCGCGGGTAAAGCGAGACTTGGCGGCGGGGCGCCGACCGGTCGGTGCCGGCCGGGGGGAAGGCTCCGGCGCCGACCGGAGCGCACGCGGGTTTTGACGCCTCCCGGGGATTCGCCCACGGATCGAGGGATGACGAACGTGCGCCGGTTTTTTTGGCTCTTGGGCTGGATGGTCGGCGGACTGGCGACGGGAGCGGAGCCGCGGACCAACGTGCTGTTCATCGCGGTCGACGATCTGGGCAATGTCCTCGGTTCCGCGGGCGACGCCCGGGCGGCGACCCCGCACCTCGACCGGCTGGCGGCGACGGGCGTGCGGTTCGACCGCGCGTATTGCCAGATCCCGCTGTGCAACCCGAGCCGGGCGTCGGTGCTGACGGGGCTGCGGCCGGACGCGACGTCGGTCTACGACCTCGCGCGGCATTTCCGCACGCAGCGCCCGGACGTGAAAACGTTGCCGCAACTGTTCCGCGACGCGGGCTGGTTCACCGCGCGGGTCGGCAAACTCTACCATTACGACGTGCCGCGCGGCATCGGCACCGACGGCCTCGACGACGCGCCCTCGTGGCAGCAGGTGGTGAATCCGAAGGGGCGCGACGTCGCGGAGGAGGCGTTGATCGTCAACCCGACGCCCGGCCGGCCGGTCAGCGCGGCCCTGAGCTGGCTCGCCGCCGAGGGGACGGACGAGGAGCAGACGGACGGAATGGTCGCGACCGAGGCGATCCGGCTGCTCGAGGCGCGGCGGGGCGAGGCGTTTTTCCTCGGCGTCGGTTTTTTCCGGCCGCATACGCCGTTCGTGGCGCCGAAGCGCTATTTCGACCGGCATCCCCTGGAATCGATGCGACTGCCGGAGTCGCCGGCGGACGACCGCGCCGACCTGCCGGCGGCGGCGCTCGCGCACAACAACGTGGTGCCGCACTACGGACTCGACGAGCCGACCCGCCGCCGGGCCCTCCAGGCCTACTATGCGAGCGTCGCGTTCGTGGATGCACAGATCGGACGTGTGCTGGACGCGCTCGAGCGGCTCGGTTTGGCGGACCGGACGCTCGTCGTCCTGTGGAGCGACCACGGCTACCACCTCGGCGAGCACGGCGGTATCTGGCAGAAGCGGTGTCTTTTCGAGGAATCGGCGCGGGCGCCGCTGATCGTGCGCGACCCGCGGGCGCGGGGCAACGGCCGGGCCAGCGCGCGGGTGGTCGAGTTCGTGGATATTTATCCGACCGTGGCGGAGCGGTGCGGGCTGCAGGTGCCGGCGGGTCTGGCCGGGCGCAGCCTGCGGCCGCTGCTCGCCGATCCGGCGGCGCCGTGGGACGGCGCGGCGGTGACGCAGATCCTGCGGCCGGCCGACGCGCGGTTGCCGGGGCCGACGATGGGCCGGTCGATCCGGACCGAGCGCTGGCGCTACACCGAATGGAACGAAGGCGCCGCCGGCCGGGAGCTTTACGACCATGACGCCGATCCGCGGGAGCACCGCAATCTCGCGGCGCTGCCCGCGCATGCCGAGGTGATCCGGGAACTCCGGGCCAAATTGGCGGAGCGGGCCCGCGGCACGCCGCCGCCGACCCCGTTCGATCCGGCGCGGCTGTGAGGCGCGCCGCGGCGACGGAGACAGGGCCGGCATGCTCCGCCGCACGGGCTGTGAACAACTCGCCGGTTTTTCCATTGCGGGGTCCCGGGGCCGCCGTTGAATCGCGCGTTCCTCCCACATGTATCTCAAGGCGCTCAAGCTGCATGGCTTCAAATCATTCGCCGATCCGACCACGCTCCGCTTCGAGCCGGGCGTCACGGCGATCGTGGGGCCGAACGGCTGCGGCAAATCGAACGTCGCGGACTCGATCCGCTGGGTGCTCGGCGAGCAGAGCGCGAAGGCGCTGCGCGGCGGCAAGATGCAGGACGTCATTTTCGAGGGCGCGGACACGCGCAAACCGGCGCAGCTGTGCGAGGTCTCGCTGCTCCTGACGGACTGCGAAAAGCAGCTCGGCACGGAATTCCACGAGGTGGAGATCATGCGGCGCGTCCATCGCGACGGTCAGAGCGAGTATGCGTTCAACGGGCAGCCGTGCCGGTTGAAGGACATCCAGAAGCTTTTCATGGACACCGGCATCGGCCGGACGAGCTACTCGATCATGGCGCAGGGCCAGATCGACCAGATCCTGTCGTCGAAGCCCGAAGAGCGGCGCGCGGTGTTCGAAGAGGCGGCGGGCATCACGAAATACAAATCGCAGCGCCGCGAGGCCCTGCAAAAGCTGGCGCTGACGGACCAGAACATGGCCCGCGTGGCCGACGTGATCGGCGAGGTCGGGCGCCAGATCGGCAGCCTGCGCCGCCAGGCGTCGAAGGCGATGCGCTACAAGCGGCTCAACCACCGCCTGCGCCACTTGGCGCTCGCGTGGAGCGGGTTCCACTACGCGCAGCTGGCGGCGACGCTCGCCGAGCTCGAATCCAAGGTCGGCATGCTCCGGGCGGCGGCCGAGGAGCGGCGGTCGAATTTCGAGCAGCAGGAATCGGCGCTGGCGGAGAAGCGGGCGGCGCGCGGCCGGCTCAACCAGCGGGTGCAGGACGCGCAGCAGGCCGTGTTCGACCTGCGCTCGCAGCGTGAGGCGGCCGAAAACGCGGCCAATCTCGCCCAGATCAAACGCAGCGGCCTCGAGGATCGTCTCGCGTCGTCGCGCGACAATCTTTCCGAGGTGGAAATGCAGCTGCGCGAAGTGTCGGCGCAGGTCGACACGGGCGCGCAGGACAAGCAGCAGCAGCTCGAATTGCTCGGCGGCAGCGACGCGGTCTTCCAGCAGCGGAACCGTGAACTGGCGATCGTCGAGGGCGAGTTGAGCCGGCTCGAGCAGGAGCTCAACCAGGCCAAGTTCCAGCTGCTGCAGCTCGAGAGCACCGTCGCGCGGTTGCGCACGGACTGCTCGGGCTACGAAGTCGACCAGAAGACCAGCGTGCACAAGCACGAGTCGGTCGCGCAGGAGATCGAGGGCGTCCGCCAGCAGGTTTCCGCGGCCGCGCAGGTGGTCGCCGAAGCCGAGGCGCGGGCCGAGGAGGCGGTGGCCGAAAAGTCGCGCGCCGCGAGCGAGATCGTCACCGCCCAGCAGGCGATCACGGATTTGACGCGGGAATTCCGCGACGCGCAGCGCAAGCTGCAGGAAATCGACCGCACGCTGGCGCAACGCACGGCGCGGCTGCGCTTGCTGCAGCAACTGCAGGAGAAATGGGAAGGCTTCGGCGAAGGCGCCAAGGCGGTGCTGCAGGGCCGGCTCGATGCGGCCCTGGCGGGCGCGAAGGTGACGCCGATCACGCACGGCCTCGCGGTGAAGCCGGAGTTCGGCAAAGCCGTCGAAGCGATTTTGGGTTCGGCGGCGGAAGCGATCAGCGTGAGCGAGCTGTCGACCGCGCAGCGCATTTTGGCGCAGCTCGAGGCCGAGCAGATCGGGTCGGCCGTGCTGCGCGTGACCGAGATCGGGCTGCGCAGCGAAGGCTTCTTCGAATTGCCGCCGGGCCTCGTGCCCGCGGTCGACGCGGTGAGCGACACGGAGCCCGGCCACCCGGCGCTCGGCGTGCTGCGCGAATCGTATGTGGCGGAGGACCTCGGCGCGTTCCTGGATTTCTGGAAGGCCAACCCGGGCTTCGCGTTTTTGGCGGTCGCGACCCGCAAGGGCGATCTCGTGGACCGGCGCGGGCTGGTTTACGGCGGCCATCACAGCAGCAAACGCGCGGCACACAGCATCGTGCAGCGCGAGATCGACCTGCGCGAGACCGCGAAGGCCCTCGCGGACGACCAGAAGGCGCACGACGACCAGAAGCTGGTGATCGACGCGCTGAACCAGCGCCTCGCGGAGGCGGAGCAAACCGTCGAGCAGCGCCGGGCCGACGTGCTCTCGGCGACGCAGACCCTCGCCTCGGTGCAGGCGGAGCAGCGCAACGCCCAGCGCAATCTCGACGACATCTCGAACCGGCTGGCGCGGATGGACAACGAGCTCGGCGCACTCGAGCAGGCCCGCCACGAGGCGCACGCGCGCTGGGAAAAGGCGCAGGCCGGCCTCGCCGAGGCCGACGCGACGGCGACCGCGCAGCGCGAACGCATCCAGGGGCTGGAGACGCGCATCGTCGAGGTGCGCACCGACCGCGACGTGAAGCGCGAGACGCTCGCGCAGGCGCGCCTCGAGCTCGCCGAACGCCGCCAGAAGGTCGAAGTGATCGACCGCGGCCTCGGGGAGATGGAGCGCCGCCGGCTGCAGCTGAGCGAATTGCTGGTGCAGCGGCAGACCGAGATCGAGTCGTGGAGCGAGCAGACGGCCGAGCTCGAGCGCACGACCGAAGAGCAGCGGGCCCGCGCGGCGCAGCTGGCCGAGACCTTCGCGGTGGCCCAGGAGCAGGTCGAAAAGGTCCGCCTCGAGCTGACCGACGTGGAACGCGACATCGGCGGCCTCGAATCGGCGCAGCACGCGGTGCGCGACGAGTCGGAGAACGCCCACGAGGAACTCAGCACCCACGAAATCAAGCTGGCGGAGACGCGGCAGCGCGCGCAGTTCCTCGCCGAGGAAGTGCTGCGGGAATTCCAGACCGGCGTCGGCGCCATCGATTGGAAGCGCCAGCTCTGGCAGGCCGACGGCGAGCCGGAAGGCATGAAGCCGCTCGACCTCGACGAAGACGAGGACGAGGGCGGCGCCCCGGCGGAACCGGCCAAGGCCGACGGCGGCGATGCGGCCGCGGGCGGCGAGGCCGGCGCGACCAAGCGCCGGCGCAAAAAGAAGGAGCCCAAGGGCGAACCCACCGAGGCCGATCTGGCCGCGATGGACGCCACCGAGTGGCCCGTCCTCAAGGCCGAGATCGACGCGCTGCGCCAGCGCCTGAACAGCATGGGCGCGGTGAATCTCGTCGCCATCGAGGAATACGCCGAACTCAAGCAGCGGCACGATTTTCTCGCCGGCCAGGTGAACGACCTGACGACCGCGAAGGCGGAGCTGATCAAGGCGATCGACGAGATCAACCAGACCTCGCTGCGCCAATTCCAGGTCACGTTCGAGCAGATCAGGAAGAACTTCGAATACACCTTCCACACGCTGTTCGGCGGCGGGCGCGCGCATCTGGAGTTGATCCAGGCGGAAGACATCCTCGAGAGCGGCATCGAGATCGTCGCGCAGCCCCCGGGCACGAAGCTGAAGGGCATCACGCTGCTCTCCGGCGGCCAGAAGACGCTGACGGCGGTCGCGCTACTCTTCGCCCTCTACATGGTGAAGCCCTCGCCGTTCTGCTTGCTCGACGAACTCGACGCGCCGCTCGACGAATCGAACATCGGGCGGTTCACCGACCTGCTGAAGAAATTCGTCCACGAATCGCAGTTCATCATCATCACGCACAACAAGCGCACCGTCTCGGCGGCGCAGGCGATCTACGGCGTGACGATGGAGGAGCGCGGTGTTTCGAAGACCGTCTCGATGCGCTTCAACCAGGAACGCGGCGAGGCGGAGGCGCACGCGCCCAACATCGCGGAGTCGGTCCGCGGCGCGCGGGTGTCGGCACCGGCGGCGGCCAAGCCGCCCGCCGCGGCCGTTCCGGCGGCGGAGAGTGCGGGCGAAGCGAGCTCCGCATGATCCCGACGAGGCGCGTCAAATTCATCTGGGGTGCCTCGAAAGTCGTGCAGGGTCGGTGGTATCTCGGGCTTTTCGGGTTCTATACCCGCGAGGAAGGCGTGCCCGGCGGCGCGATCGCGGTCAGTGTGCGCGGGCTGCTGGGATGGGGCGGGGTGCTGGTCGCCGCGGGCTACGTGGCGGCGGCCACGGCCCTGTTCTACGTCTGGCTGCGCAATCCCTACTCGACGCTCGGCTACGCCGACGCGCTGCTTTATCCCGTGCGCCGGGCCGAGATCGCGGGCAAACAGGGCCAGGCCTACATCGCCGAAGGGCTCGACGCGCTGCGGGAGAAGCGGTGGCAGCACGGCGTGCTGCGGTTGCAGCAGGGGTTGGCGCGGTTTCCCGCCGATCAGCGGGCGCGCGGGGCGTTGGCCCGGATCCACGTCGCGACCCGGCAGGGCGCGCTGGCCGAGAGGGTGCTGCTCGACGGGTTGACCGACGAGTATCCGGGACGCGGTTACATGGTTCACCTGCTGGGCTTGCTGGAGCAGCGGGAGGATTTCGAGGCCGCGGCGGAGACGGCGGCGCGCTACCTGGCGCCGGGCCGACTGGCGGACCAGCCGGCGGAGCGCCGCTGGCTGACCGAGCGCCGGTATGCGGCGTTTGCGGCGGCCGGCCGGCACGCCGAGGCGCTGGCGGTGGCGGAGACGATCCCGGAGGGCGACGCGGGCCTCGAGCGTCGGGTGCTGTCGCTGGTCGGGCTCGGGCGGCACGCGGCGGCGCTGGGTTTGCTGGAGACGTGGCGGGAGCATCCCGGCGCGACGGAGGTCACCGCGGTCCGGCTCCAGGTGCGGGTGTTGCGCGAGCTCGGCCGGCTCGACGAGATGCGGGGCGCGGTGGCGCGCCTGCGGGCACTGGCCCCGGGCGACCCGGTGCCGCCCGTCTACGGGTTGGTCCAGTTGGCGGCGGCCGGGCGCACGGACGAGGCTGCGGCGGCGCTGGACGATTATTTTTTCCGGTTCGGCGGGTCGCTGCAGAATCTGTTGCTCGCGGCGAACCCGCTGGCCGAGATCGGGCAGGCGGAGCTCCTCGAGCGCTGCCGTGCCGCCGCGACCGAGCGCGGCTATCCGCTCTCGCACCTGCGCACGTTGCAGATCGGGGTCCGGGTTCGCCGGGGCGATTGGGCGGAGGCCGCGCGTCTCGTTGCCGAGGGTGAGCGCGAAGCGGCGGGCGCGAAGCCGGATGCGGCGGCGGCATGGCTGACGTGGGCGCGGCGGTTGGTCGATGCCGCGCAGCGGCCGGGTGACGTCAATCTGGCGGCCTTGCTCGAGTGGGTGCGGGCCGCGGACCGGCCGGCGCCGATTTATCGCACCACCGCCGAGGTTCTGCTGCAGGCGGGAGAGCCCGGGGCGGCCGGCGGAGTGCTGGATGCGGCCCGCGATTATTTTCCCCGGAGTCCGTGGCTGGCGCGGCTGACGCAGGAGGCGAATCTGCAACGGATGGCCCGGACGGCGGCGTTGCCGGCGGACGCCGCGAACCGCAGCGCGCCCTCGCTGGGCGAGCGCGCCTTCACGCAACGGCTCGACGATCTGCTCGCCTCGCGGAATTGGGACGACGCGGCCCGCCATATCCAGCAGGCGCTCGGCCTCCGGCCGGTGCCCGGCTGGTTCGACCGGCGGGAACCGGAGATCCGGGTGGCGCAGGTGCGGATCGCGCAGGCGCGGGGCGATGTGCCCGGCCTTTCCGCGGCGGCGCGACTGTATCTGAACGGCGACGAAGCCCGCTCCACCCGGATGCTGGAGCTGGCGGGCGACTATTTCACCGCGGGAGACAGGGCGGCGGCCCTCGTGCTCGTGCGCGAGATCACGCGCCGTTCGCCCGACCATGCGCCCGCGCTGCGGTCGCAACAGGAATGGGCGCCGGCTTCCGGCACGCCCGTGACGGCGAAACCGGTGCCGGCCGCGGCGCCGGGCGGAGGCGACGATGCGGACCTGCTCGAGCGGATGCGGACCCGGCAGCAGGCCGGGGACGTGCCCGGCTTGGTCAGCGCGACCAAACTATACCTCAACGGCGATCGCATCCGGGCGGAACGCGCGACCGCGGTGGCGCGGGAGTTTCTCGGCCGCGGCGACGTGGATGCGGCGCGGCGCGTGGTGCGGGAGGTGTTGCGGGGGAATCCCGGCTATGTGCCCGCGAGCCGGTTGCTGGCGGAGCTTCCGTAGCACGGAGCGCGGCGGACGACGGGCAAAAGGGCGGGGGCGCGACGGGACTTCCGGCCCGTTTTGGCGGCGGAGACTTGGCATTCTCCTTGCGTCCTACCCGGGCCTAAAATCACCTGACGCACGGCTTTTGCCCTGGCCGCGGCCCCTCCAGTCCGCAGCGAAAGCCGCACCTACACACCTATGAAAAACCGTAATCTACGGATCGCGGCGAGTTGTATCCTCGCCGCCGCGGGCTCGTTGCCCGCCGCGCTCGCGCAGCAACTCGCGCCGGCGCCCGCCGCCCAGACTGCAACGCCTGAGGATTCCGTGAAGCTCGAGCGCTTCATGGTCACGGGCTCGCTGATCAAGCGCGTCGACACCGAGGGCGCGCTGCCGGTCTCGGTCATCACGCCGATCGAACTCGAAGAGCGCGGCATCGTCAGCGCCGAGCAGATGCTGATGGAACTGAACATCAACGGCAACGGCCTCGACAATCTCGCCTCCAACGCCGACGTCGTCGCGGGCCAGCAACGCGGCAACAACGGAGCGACGTCGGCCAATCTGCGCATGCAGGGCGCGGGCGCCACGTTGGTGCTGCTGAACGGCCGCCGCGTCTCGTCGCACGGCCTCAACGGCGGCGTGGTGGACCTGAATTCGATCCCCTTTGCGGCGATCGAGCGCGTCGAGATCCTGAAGGACGGCGCGTCCGCGATCTACGGCACCGACGCCGTCGGCGGCGTGATCAATTTCATCCTCAAGAACAACTACGAGGGAGCGGCGGCCAGCGCGGCGATGGACGTGACCGAGCGCGGCGGCGGCAACATCTACCGCTACAGCTTCGTCGCGGGTTTCGGCAACGTGCAGCGCGACGGCTTCAACATCATGACGTCGTTCGCGTTTTCGGACCACAAGGTCCTGCGCGGCGATCAGCGCGACTTCGTGAACACCTTCCAGGTCAACCGCGGTCTCTCGCCCGACACCCGCGGCACGCCCGTCGCCACGCTCTTCGCGATCAGCACGCTCTACACCGGGCTGAGCCGCGACAACCTCGACAACACGGGACGCAGCACCGGCCCGGCGGATCCGCAGAACCCGGCGTTGCGCGTCAACGGTATCAACTATGTGGATCTGCCCAACGGGCCCGGATACAACGGCCTCGACGGCATGGGGCCCTACAACGAGGTGCTCTGGGCGTCGCCGGCTTCCAAATACGGCGCGGCCTGGGACACCGGCCGGGCGGCCGTCATCCAGCAGCCGGTCAAGAACACCAACCTCGTGACCCGCGGCACCTTCAAGGTGCTCGACCGGCACCGCCTCATCCTTGAAGGCGTCTTCGGCCGCTCCGAGTCGAACAAGAGCTTCTCGCCCAACCAGTGGTCGAGCGGCACCGGCGCGACCGTCACCGCCCTCGACGGCCGCACCACGGTGCCGAACCCGCTGTTCAACATGGCCTACCCGTCCACGGGCGCCAGCTACAACACGGTCTTCAACACCCTCGTCGGCTACTTCCCGGCGCTGGCGGCCAACCGCGGCGCGCCGCTCGCCTTCCGCTGGCGCTCGCTGCCCCTCGGCAACCGCGCGTTCACGACGACCACGGACACCTTCCGCACGATGGCGGGCCTCGAGGGGCCGCTCGGCGTGCTCTCGCAGTGGGACTACCGCATCGGCGCCTCGCGCGCGCAGAGCAAGGGCAAGTCCGTCCTCAGCAGCGGCTACGTCTACACGGTGCCGTTCGTGAACCTCATCAACACCGGCGTCGTCGACATCTTCTCCTACAACCAGACGCCGGCGGCGATGGAGGCGATCAACCGCACGCGGGCCGACGGCGTGCAGCTCTACGGCGGCACCTACCGCACCGACAACTTCGACGCGGCGGCGACCGGTCCCGTCTTCCGGCTCCCGGCCGGCGCGGTGCAGGCGGCGGTCGGCGTCGACTGGCGCGAGGAGACCTTCCTCTTCAACGGCGACCAGCGCGCGAACCTGAATTCGTCCGATTCCCTGATCTTCAACGCGCCCTTCGACAACAGCCTCGCGACCGCGGGCACGCTCAAGCGCACGATCAAGGCGGCGTTCGTCGAACTCCAGATCCCGCTGCTCCGCGGCCTCGATTTCAACGCCGCCGGCCGCATCGACCAATACACCGGCTTCGGCTCGAGCAAGAACCCGAAGTTCACGCTGCGCTGGGCCCCGAGCGACAAATTCCTCGTGCGCTCCGCCTACAGCACCGGTTTCCGGGTGCCGACCTTCAAGCAGATGTTCGACCCGGTCACGGAGAGCCCGCTCGCGGCGACGGGGCTCATCGATCCCGGCACCGGCAACCTGATCCAACCCAACAGCGCCACGACGCTGTTCGGCGGCAAGAGCGACCTGCAGCCCGAAGACGCCAAGATGTATTCCGCCGGCTTCGTCACGCAGCCGTTCAAGAATGTCAGCGCCAACGTCGACTGGTGGCAGGTCAACCGCACCGGCACCATCCAGAGCTTCGGCACCACGCAGCTGCTCCAGAATTACGCGATCTTCCAGGATCGCTTCCAGCGCCGTGCCGACGGCACGATCCAGCGCATCGACACCCGCTGGGTGAACGCCGGCGCCACGACCACCAAGGGCGTGGAAGTCGGCGTCAAGGGCGACGCCGCCCTCGGCAAGGGCAAGGTCAGCGCCAGCTTCGACCTGTCGTATCTGCTCAACAAGCGCTCGAAGCTGCTGCCGACCGCCCCGTGGAGCCTGAGCGAAATCAACACGTTCACCCGCTCGAGCGACATCGGCCTGAAGTGGAAGCACACCGCGAGCCTCGGCTACCGGCGCGGCAACTGGTCGTTCCTCGTGAACAACCTTTACCGCAACAGCTACCTGGACGCCGTCCTGCCCGGCGTGGCGAACGGCAGCGTGCGCCCGCCCGACTGGCAGGCGCGGGTGAAGCCCTACAGCACCTACGGCCTCAGCGCGACCTACCGCGGCATCAAGAACATGACGATCGTCGCCGGCGTGAAGAACATCTTCGACGAGGATCCGCCGTTCTCCGCCACCTACGACACCAACACGGGTGCGGGCAGCAGCTGGGAGCCCCGGATCGCGGATCCCCGCGGCCGCAGCTTCAGCCTGCGGGTGGACTACCGTTTCAAGTAAGCGCGGCGCAACCGGCGTTCACGCTCGAGGCATCCGGCTGCGGCCGGATGCCTTTTTTTTGGTCCGACGACAGGCTCAGCCGGATTTGGTCGCGGCGCTGCGCCGGGCCACCCAGTCGACGACCGGGCCGAGCGCGGCCTCGTGGCGCCAGACGAGGGAAAGGAACTCGGCGGGCAGAATGCCGTGCTCGCGAAAGAACCGGCGGTCGCCGCCGCAGCAATACATCAGCGAGGGCGGCAGCTCCCCGCGCAGTTTGGCGAGGGCCTTCGGCACCAAGCGCGGCAGCCAGGCGATGCCGCGCACGGCGTCGGTCTTGGCGGGCATCGTGGTGTCGTCGAGGACGATGGCGGAGCGCTGGCCGCCCTGGGCGTTGAGAAAGTAGTCGCGCCGGACCAGTTCGATCGCGAGCGCCTGCTCCGGGCCGGGCTCGCCGTCGTAGCCGAGGTGATCCTCCGCGTAGTCGTAGAAGTTTTGCGGAGTGAGTCCGTTGGCCGCGATCCAGGCGAGATCGGCGCCTTCGAAATAGGTTTCGGGGCCGCGGCGACCTTCGGCATAAAGCCGGACGGAGCGGTCATACAGCGCGCGGAAGCGGCGGGGAAATTCGTAGTGGGACATACGGGGCGCCAATTCGGCCGGCTTCACGCAAAACGCAAAGCGGAAGTGCGCGAGTCCGCCCCGGAACGGGCGTCCGGCGGCGCGTATGATCCGAAGCCGGCGGTGCGGGTGGGTGCCCGGATCGCGCGGCAGGTCGCGGGCGCAGTGCGCGCGGCGCCGCGCGGGAGCCTCACGAGCAGCGCGAATAAATGCGCTGGAGCATCGCGACCGAGGCGGTGGGCGCGCCGGCGGGGGCGCCGGCGGGCCGCGTGCTGGCCAGGCTGCAGCGCAGGAGCAGTTGCTCGTTTTCTTTGTCGAGCTGCAGAATCTGCAAAATGCGCGCGCGGGTCTTCTCGAGCTGGTCGCGGGCGAGCGGGTCGCGGGCGGAGGCGGACGGCAGGGCGCGCAGCGCGGCGAGGATCTCGTCGAGCCGCTGGAGCAGGGCCCGCTTGCGCTCGAGCAGCGGGGCATCGGGGGCGCGCTGCTGCGTGCGGAGAAACCGGTTCTCCTCGAGCACGCACTGGTGGATCTCGTCGCAGAGCTGCTGGTGCTCCTGGAAGGTTTCGCGCTGGGTCATGGCGTGGCGGCGGCGTGCGGGGCGTTCGAGGGAGGCTTGACGGCGGGTGCGGCGGTGGCGGGGGAAGCGGCGGCGAGCGGGGCAGATTGGCCGAGACCGGGATCGTAGAGCGATGAGATTTTCCGGGCGGTCGAGTCGCGCCAGCCGAGGTGTTCGATGCGCCACGCGGCCATGCGGGCCAGTTCCGAGCCTTCGGCCGCGCCGTCTTTGCCGGCGCCCTCGACCACGGTGCGGTAGGCTTCGCGGGCCTTTTCCGCGTCGCCGAGCCGGTCGTAGCAGAGCGCGAGCTGGTAGGTGAGGGGCAGGCGCCAGGCGGGCTCGGGGGCGAGCTCCAGCAGGTTGGCGTAGAGGGTGCTCGCGTTGAGGGTGTCGCCGGTCTCGAAGAAATCGTTGGCGAGCTGGTTGCCGGTGCGCCGCTGCCAGTAGGCCCAGCGCTTGGGGTCGTTGCCGACGCGGGACTTTTCGGTGCGGAGCAGTTCGAGGGTGGCCGCGAAGGCTTCCTGCGGGCGTTTCAGTTCGCGGAGCGAGATCGCGAGCAGGTAGCGCGCTTCGGGGACGTTTTCATCGTCGGGCCACTGGTCGATGAAGCCGCGGAGATTGGTGACGGCGCCCTCGAGGTTGCCCTGGAGCCGCATGGCGTAGCCGGCCTTGAAATGGGCGCGGGCGCGATCGACCGGCGCAAGGTCGAGGAGGCGGAGGCGCGAATAAAACTTGGTGGCTTCGGCGAAGTCGCCGGCGAGAAAGTAGGTTTCGGCGATCTCGAACTGGGCGGTGCGGGCGAGCATCTGGTAGTGGTCGAAGCCCTCGCCGGGCACCTTGAGCGTCGAGTTGATCACGCTGTAGAAGCGGGCGATCGCGAGTTTGTGGACGCCGAGGGAGCGCAGGGTGCGGCCCAGTTCCAGCAGGGCGTCGGGGGTGCGCGAGTCGCCGGTGTAGTCCTTCAGGAATTTTTCGTAGATCGCGGCGGCCTTGGTCTGGGCGCCCTGCCGGCGATACATCTTGGCGAGCGCGAGCAGCGCGGTCTTGAGGGAGTCGTCCGTAGCGCCGGGGGTATCGAGCACCTGGCGATACGCGATCTCGGCCGAGTCGTAGTCCTTGCGGTCGGTGAGCTTGTTGCCGAGCGCGATCATGCCGGCGAGCTCCTCGGTGTTGACCTTGACCTTGCCTTTGCCCTTGGGGGCGGCGGCCGGGGCGGCCTTGGCGGCCGGCGGGGCGGAATGGCCCGGCTCCGGTGCAGCCGTCGGCGCCGCCTTCTCCGGGTGAGCGGAGACGGCGGCGGCCGGCGGGAGCGACGGGGCCCCGTGGTCGCCGTGGTCCTTCGCGACCGTTTTCCCCGGAGCGGGAGCATGCTCCGGCGCCGGGGCCGTGGCCGCCGCGGTGCGCCCGGCCCCGAGCAGGGCGAGCGCGACCAGGGCGGTGCGGGCGGTTGGGACGAAGGTGCGGCGGCGACGGGATCGGATCATCGGGGCGATTGCGTGTAGGTGGCCGAGCTCGGCGGGATCGCGGGAGCGTTGGGAGCCGGGTTGGCCACGTTGGCGGGCGCGATGACGGAGACCTCGGCGGGCCTACGCGCGGAGCCCGGAATCTGGAAGAACGGCAGAAAGTCTTCCGGTCGCACGGTCGGTCGGACGTCGTCCGGCAAGATCGGCGGCGGGGACTTTGCCGGCAGGGCCGGCGAAGGGGCGGCGGCAGCTCCGGGGGCGTTGGCCGCGGGCTCGCTCGCCGCGACGGGCACGGGGCCCGGCGGGGAAAGAGCGGCTGCGGCCGCGGCGTTCTCGAGTGCCACGGTCGATTCGGTCGGCGTCAGTGCGGGCACGGGGGGCGCTGCTCCGGGGGGCCGCGACGCAAGGTCGGGCGGCGGAGCGGCCTCCTGAAACCGCAGCGGCGGCGCGCCGGTGGCGCGCAGATAAGGGATCGGTTCCGCCGGTTGCCAGTGGGCGGATGCCCTGGGCATCCGTGCACGCGGCAACGCATGGACTCCTTCCGGAGCCAAAGCCGGCAGGAGCACGAGCGAAAGGCAATGGAGTGCCTTTCGGACGCGCGCCGGCATCGGCGGCTGGTCGCATTGATTCATTGAGTTCGAGACGGTCCATGGTGATGGATAGTCGTGATTCTGCCCAAGGATCTATCGGTGCGCCGGCCGTGGTTCTGAAATGAATTTGCACGGGGGAATTACCCAATCGGCGGCCGGGACGTTTGCGCCGGCGGGATGCGGCGTGCGGGCCCGGCCGGTGGGGTTCGGCCGGGCGGAAAAGCC
>JACCDX011863671.1_pt1 | contig 19222 bp, 23 predicted proteins | sample 7449681 | NCBI WGS metagenome assembly JACCDX01 (sample SAMN15323450, study PRJNA562643) | freshwater metagenome | isolation source: river surface water | place: USA:Blue River Watershed | collected 2017-08-18
CTTGAGGCATTTATTGCGCAGGTGTTTTCCGAGCATTACCACGCCACGCTTTCTACGTTTCACGAGGTTTTGATTGGCTGCAAAGATGAGGCTGGCCAATGGGTTGCTGGGCTCGGATTTTCCGCCCTTGCCCATCGGGCTGCTTTTCTCGAGCAATACCTTGAACAGCCGGTCGAGCAGGTCGTACAGAGTGTCAAGCCATCTCCCGAGGGCGTGCGAAGAATCACCCGTTGGGATATTGCCGAGGTCGGTAACCTTGCTGCCTTGCAGCCCGGTGCATCCAGGGCCTTGATCGTCAAGATGACCGAGTATTTACACCGCCGTCATTTTCGTTGGGTGGTCTTTACTGCGACCAAAAGCCTGGTCAATTCCTTCTCTAAGCTTCATTACGACCCCGTCGAGCTTGCAGTGGCCGATCCCGAGCGGCTCGCGGGTGATGCACGTCAGTGGGGCACCTATTACGACCACAGCCCACGTGTCATGGTCGGCGATATACACACCGCATATGCAAAGTTTTTTCCCAAGAACGCCTGAGCGTATACGCGCTGACAGCCTGCGATTGCAGCGCGCTCTCGCAGAGTCCGTCCAGCCTTCGGATATCGTGATGCTGATGGCAGACAATTCGTTTGAGTGGCTTGCGGCCGATCTTGCGTTGCAGGGTCTTGGTGCTGTCGTTATCCCCATTCCTGGATTTTTTACACAGGATCAGATCGACCGCATCACCCATGCTTATCAACCCACTCTGGTACTAGGTGACCCCACCTGCATTGAGCAGCGGATGGTCATGACCGAAGCGTTCAACATTCCAAATTCCGATTGGGTGCTGGTTCGCATCGGCGATCGATCGGTACGTGACGGCAGCGCTGCCATGATCGTGCCCGGTGCAAAGCTTACATTTACATCGGGCAGTACAGGTGACCCCAAAGGCATCGTCATCCATGCGGATCAGCAGTGGCAGGTGGCGCGTTCGATAGCCAGTGCCCTACATGAATTACGGGGCGGCGTTCACTTGTCGCTGCTGCCGTATCCGGTGTTACTCGAGAACGTTGCTGGCGCCTACAGTAGTCTGCTGCTCGATGCGAGTCTGGTCATTCCCTCCCTTCAGGAGGTCGGACTGGTCGGATCTTCTCAATTTGACCCTGATCGGGCTGTCGACGCGCTGCTCAAGAGCATGTGTACAACAACAATCGTGCTGCCGCATATGTTGTCATTACTACTGGATAGTTTAGAGCGCCGTACCGTGAAGCTTCCCGCATTGCGCTATGTGGCCGTGGGCGGCGCCCGGGTGTCCAGTGGATTGCTGGAACGAGCACGTGAACTACGATTTCCTGTGTACGAAGGCTATGGCCTTACCGAGGCGTCTTCGGTCGTTTGCATGAATACCCCCGGATCTTGCCGTAGCGGAAGTGTCGGACGGCCTTTGTCCCACCAAGGTCTGCGTATCGCCGATGACGGTGAGATTTTTCTTGAGTGGTCGGTCATGCCGGGTGCGATTGCCAACGGTGGATATCCGACCGGCGACCTCGGCGAGGTCGATGCCGACGGTTTTCTTTACATACGCGGTCGGAAGAAAAATATTTTGATCACCGGATTTGGTCGCAATGTCTCCCCGGAGTGGCCAGAGTCGCTGCTGCTCGAGCAACCCGGCATAGGGCAGGCCATGGTCTATGGCGATGGCGAACCGATGCTCAGGGCCTTACTTGTGCCGTCCTCCAAGGGGTTTCCGGAGGGTGCCCTAGAGGCAGCCGTACGGACCGTTAACGAGAAACTTCCTGATTACGCACAGATTGGCGAATGGACGCAAGTGCCGCCATTTACGCAGGCATCTGGCCTGCTGACAGGCAATGGCCGACTGCGTCGAGATCGGATTGTTCAGGCTTATGCACATCTTCGACAACACACATCACATTAAGGAGAGCCTATTGATGAGTGGTTTTTATCAGCAATTACAAAACGCGACGGAGTCCGAGCGCGCGACATTACTCTCGGTGCCGATTATTCAGTCTGCGTTGCAAGGATCGTTGACCCGTGCCCAGTACGTGGCGTTTCTGACCCAGGCGTACTACCATGTGCGGCATACCGTGCCGCTTTTGATGGCGTGTGGGTCGCGGCTTGGCCCCCAACACATTACCTTGCAGCGTGCAATTGCCGAGTACATTGAAGAAGAGATCGGCCACGATGAATGGATTTTGAATGACATCCGTGCCTGCGGTGTTGACGCAGAGCCGGTTCGGCACGGAATTCCGCACCATGAGACGGAGATGATGGTGGCGTATGCCTATCATCAAATTGACCGCGGTAATCCCATCGGTTTTTTCGGGATGGTCCATGTGCTTGAGGGGACCAGCGTGTCGGTGGCGACCCAGGCTGCCCAAGTGATCCAACAGACGCTTAACCTGCCTACCGATGCGTTCTCCTATCTTTTATCGCATGGAAGCCTGGATCAAGAGCATGTGCTCTTCTTTGAAAACCTCATGAACACGATCACAAGCGAGGAAGACCAACGTGTCATCCTGCATTGCGCTCGACGGTTCTATCGGCTTTATGGCGATGTGTTTCGTTCGCTTCTATGACACTTGGAGACGCTGTGAAAAAACATTTTGGTAGTGACCCACACGAGAGGCCTCGCATTGTCCTCACGGGTGCATCCCGGGGAATCGGCGCTGCGATTGCACGGGAACTTGCGCACCATGCCCGCTGGATCTGCCTGGTGGGCCGAGACGCTACGGCCTTGCAGCGCGTGCAAGCGTCGCTCGGTTCGGTTCAAAGCGTACTTGTGGTTGGCGATATTGCTCAGTCTTCTGTCCAGGCGGAGGTCGTTGCGGCGGTCGGTGACCACGATCTGGATATATTGATCAATAACGCAGGTGTGAGCGAATTCGGCAATGCAGAGGGTATGGAACGTGCTTCGCTTGAGCGATTGATGGAAATTAACCTGATCACACCCATTGCGCTTACGCAGCAGCTGCTTCCTGCACTCAGGCGTAGCGGTGCATCGCAGATCGTGAATGTGGGATCGACATTTGCCTACATCGGGTATCCCGGATTTGCTGCGTATTGTGCGAGTAAGTTTGGTCTTCGGGGGTTTACCGAAGCGCTTGATCGGGAGTTGGCCGATTCGTCGGTGCGTGTCCGGTTGTTTTCGCCGCGGGCCACCGCAACCGATATTAATTCGCCTGCAGTGCGGCAGATGAATCAAGAACTTGGCACAAACGAAGATACCACCGAGCAGGTGGCCTCTGAATTTATTCGTTTTTTACGTGGCACACAACGCGAAGGTCGCGTCGGTCGCCCTGAGAAGATCTTTACACGATTGAATCAGTTGGCCCCGGCGGTTGTGGATCGAGCGTTAAAAGGCCAGCTTGCCCGGATCAAAAAAGCTTTTACCCAACATTAAGTCAATGAGGAGTGCTTATGCGAGTTAGTCAATTGGTGACAGTGGTGTTTGCCGCATTATGTTCATCTGCCGCGTTTGCGATCGACCCGGAGGTCGTTCGTCTGCAGCAGGAGTGGGCGGAAATCAAATACAAGCAGCCCAAGGAGGCCCACGAACAGAAGTTTGCTGCCCTCACCAAATCCGCCGAAGAAGCTGTGGCCAAGACCCCGAATGACCCAGAGTTGTTGGCCTGGTACGGAATCATTGAGGGATCGTATGCCGGCGCGCGAGGCGGTCTTGGTGCGCTCAGCCTGGTGAAGAACGCAAAGAAGACATTTGAAAAGGCCATCGAAATCAATGCCCAGGCCCTCGATGGCTCGGCGCTCACCAGCCTAGGTTCGCTTTACTACCAGGTGCCCGGATGGCCCATTGGGTTCGGCGATGACAAAAAGGCCCTAGAATTCCTGAAAAAGGGCCTTGTGGCCAACCCCGATGGCATTGATTCCAATTTCTTTTACGGCGATTTCCTTTACCGCAGCGGTGACTATGCGGGTGCCGAACAGGCGCTACGAAAGGCGCTCAAGGCGCCGCCGCGACCCGGCCGTGCAGTGGCCGACGAGGGCCGCAAGGGTGAGATTCACGAGTTGCTGCGAAAAATCAGCGAGAAACGGCGCTCATAACGTACGGAGTTCCGCATGAGGGTGCTCGTGGTCGAGGATGACCCCATGATCGCATCCGGCGTTCGGCTGGCCCTTACGCGGGTCGGCCATGACGTGCAGTGGTGCGCGGATGGTAAGACTGCTGAAGATGTGCTGTCCAAGGGAGAGACTGATTTGGTGGTGCTCGATCTTGGGCTTCCGATGCAGGACGGGTATCAGGTACTGACGCGCCTGCGCTCCAGTGGCTCCAGCATTGGCGTGTTGATTCTTTCGGCCCGTGACGCACTCAAAGACCGCGTGAAAGGGCTCGATTTGGGCGCGGATGACTACCTGACCAAGCCTTTTGAATTGGAAGAGTTTTTGGCCCGGATTCGTGCGTTAGAGCGCCGTCGTGGGCCCCAGCAAAGCAAACAGCTTTCGATTGCTCAGCTGACTTTAGACCTCGAGGCCCCGTCCGCATCATGGAAGGGCGAGTCGATTGCCTTGCCTCGGCGCGAGTGGGTGTTGCTCAAGCTGCTCATGGAAAATCCAAACCGGGTCTATTCACGGGATCAAATTCAGGACGCGCTGTATGGGCCGGGCGAGGGCTGTGAGAGCAATGCGGTGGATGTTCACGTGCATCATCTGCGGAAAAAGATCGATGCAGATGTTGTCGAGACGGTACGTGGTCTCGGTTATCGATTCGGGTTGTCCGCATGAATATGTTTAAGCGTTCGATCCGAAAGCGGATGCTGCTAGGGCTGCTGGTGTCGATGTTGGCGATTCTTGGCAGTGTCGGCACACTATCCACATGGGTGACGCAAGAGGAGACCGAAGAGGTCTTTAGCGCCAGGCTGGCGACCTCGGCGCGGGTCTTGGAGGCACTCCTGGCAAGGCAGTTGGAGAAAGCCACGCTGGCAAACCCGATCGTGATTCAACTGCCCGACGAAATTGGGAAGTCCCGGGAAGACAAGCCAATGTCATCGGGCCATCCCTATGAAAACAAGATTGCCTTCCAGATCTGGTCTTCGGATGGGGTCATGCTTGCCCGCTCATCATCGGCGCCCAGCGAGCAGCTTGGCCCGCTGGTGCCCGGATTTCACGAGACAACGCGTGGCCAAGAGGCATGGAAGGTGTTTGTGTTGTCCTCTGGCTCGATTTGGGTCCTTGCGGCAGAGAAATCGGAAGTCCAACAGGAAATGATCCAAGAGATCAGCGCTTCGATTGTCACGCCTCTGGTGATTGGGGGGGTACTGCTGCTGATTGTGGTCAATGCAATCGCATTGCGGGCCGTACGCCCCGTGGATCTGCTGGCCGGCAATATTTCGAATCGCGAGCCCGGATCACTCACCCCCATCGTATTGCCTGATGCACCAGTGGAGTTGATGCCGGTGATCCGTGAGCTCAATGCACTCTTGTTACGCATTGAAGAGGCGTTTTCGCGTGAACAGCGACTGATTGATTCGGCCGCCCATGAGCTGCGAACGCCTATTGCTGCGATTCACCTGCACCTTCAAAACGCGGCCAACTCCTCTGACCCTAAAGAACGGGAACGCTGTCTTGAGACGGCGCTCGATGCCTCCCGCCGGGCGGCCAAGCTCGCAGAACAATTGCTCGTCTACAGCCGTATCAGCGCCTCGGCCGGCATGGAAGAAAAAGTCATGCTGCACTTGAGCGCCGTATGCCGAGATGTTGTGAAAGGGTTGCAGCCGATCCTGGAATCTCATCAGCAGGCAGTGGAGTGCGTGGTCCAAGACGATCCCGTGGTCATGGCAGAGCAGACAAAGCTCGAGCGCCTGATCCGTAATCTTCTGGAGAATGCCGCGCAATATGGCGTCAAGCCGGGACAAATTGGGGTCTTGATCAGGATCGTCAATAACAACGCCGAATTGGTGGTCGAAAACGACGGCGCCCCGATTCCAGAAAGTGAAAAGAAGCGAATCTTTATTCCCTACTATCGGATTTTGGGGTCGTCGGTATTTGGTAGCGGCCTAGGGTTGTCGATTGTGCAAGAGATTGTGAGCCAGTCTTCCGGAACTATTCGTGTAGAGGATAAATCCCCTGGCCAGGGCGCCCGGTTTATAGTCTCGTTACCGTTGGTGCGCCGTGTGGGCTGAAAAAAGCAAAAGGGTGGGTTGTGAATCGGTTTGGGATAAAAACCATTGCAGTGTTGGTGTTTGCTGCCCATGCGGCATTCGCTGGGCTGCTCGTGGTGTGGAATAGTCCCTTCCGAGCAGGTTCTAACCCACCCGTAGCGATGAATGTATCCGTGGTTGCCTCGTCCACCTCGGCTGCCGCTGCTGCCCCTGCGACGACAACCCATGCCGCGAAGTCCGCACCCGTTGTGTCGCCGGCAAAGCCTCGCGAACAAACGACGCTTACCACCCCAACACCTGCGACAGATGCGAGTCATGCCGATACGTCGGTGTCCAACACCGCAGGCCGAGACGTTGAGCAAACAGCCAAGGGGTCGGTCAATGCAAAAGGCGCTACCGCGGCAGGCGCTAGCGCCCCCAGGGTCGACGCCGGGTTCAAGGGCAATCGTGTGCCGGATTACCCGTCGATCTCCCGCCGGCTTGGCGAGCAGGGCAGCGTGCTGCTTAAAGTCATGATCAGCCCCGAGGGGCGGGCAGGCGAGGTTCAGGTGCTCCAAAGCAGTGGCTATGCCCGTCTGGATCAATCGGCGGCAGAGGCCATTCGGCAGTGGCGCTTCGTGCCGGCGATGCACGATGGAAAGCCGGTGGCGGCCTGGTATGAGTGGCGCTGGACATTTAAACTAAACTGATGCGCAGGCACGTTGCCGCATTAACGCGTATCCATCGGAAACCGCACCATGGCCATAGGTAAATTTGAGCATTCAGGGGTTGGAGAGCCCCTATCGGAAATCAACACGACTCCCTTGGTCGATGTGATGCTGGTGTTGTTGGTGATTTTTATCATCACAGCGCCACTGCTGACCCAAGGCATCGCATTGGATTTGCCCAAGGCCGATGCCAAAGTGGTTCAGGCCTCTCCCCAGACGCTTAATGTGAGCATCAAGGCCAATGGTGACTATTACCTGGATAAACGCAAGGTGACCAAGTCCGAACTGGAAAACGCGCTCTCGCAGGCGAGCGAAAAATCCAAGCAGACGCCCGTCCATCTTCGTGCCGACCGCGAGACCAAATACGAATCGGTGATTGACGTGATGGAGCTCGCCAACAAGTTTGGGCTGACACAGATTGCGTTTGTGACCGAGCAGGCCCGGGCTAAATAAGTCGTCCGCCGGTCTGCCTGTGGTGGGCCGGCCTTACCAGCTCTGCGCCCGAAGCGAGGGAAGTAGTTCTTGCACGGATCCATGCATCCCGATCTGCCCGCTATCCAACGTGATCACATGATCAGCCAGCCGGGAGAGCTCTTCAAGCGAGTGGGTGACATACAGCACCGGAATGCTCAGTTGGGTATGCAGCTGCTCAAGCCATGGCAGGATTTCTTTTTTGCGCCGAATGTCCAGCGAGGAGAGCGGTTCATCGAGCAGCAAAATCGACGGCTGTGTTGCGAGCGCCCGCGCAATCGCTACACGCTGACGCTCCCCGCCAGAGAGGCTCTGCGGCCAACGGCCCACCAAATAACCAATGCCTAAAAGGGCAATGGCCTCATCAAGTGCGGCAGCGGCATTGGGTTTGTTGACCCGCTTCACGCCGTATTCAAGATTTTGTCGGACCGTCATGTGTTCAAAAAGACTCGCCTCCTGAAACACAACGCCCACATCGCGCTGCCATGTGGGCATAAAAATACCGGTGGCGCTGTCTTGCCAGACGGCGTTGCCGATCTGGACGGTGCCCGAGGCCTGCTCGAGTCCGGCCACACAGCGAAGCAGGGTTGTCTTACCGGAGCCCGAGGGCCCGAATATGCCGGTGATGCCTTTTAAAGGCAGGTTGAGATCGATTGCGAGCGCGAACTCGGGGCGATGCAGCGTGAGCGCGATGCGAAGCGTGTCGCTCATGGCAGCACCCGATCGGATCGTTTCTTAAGGCGGGCCAAGAGCAGCAGCACCACAAATGAGAACACCACCATGCAGGCGGCAAGCCAGTGGGCCTGGGCGTACTCCATAGCTTCCACGTGGTTGTAGATCTGGGTTGAGACCACCTGCGTTTCGCCAGGAATGTTGCCGCCAATCATCAGCACCACGCCGAATTCGCCTACCGTGTGGGCAAATGTGAGTACGGCAGCGGTCAGCAGTCCGGGTTTTGCCAGGGGAAGTGCCACTGTAAAAAAGGCATCCAATGGCCGAGCGCGCAGTGTCGCAGCGACTTCTAATGGGCGTTGGCCAATGGCCTCAAATGCGTATTGAATCGGCTGCACTGCAAAGGGCAGCGAAAAGATCACCGACCCAATCACGAGGCCAGTAAATGAAAACGACAACACACCGAGGCCAAGGCCAGAGGTGATCTGCCCAATCCATCCTTGCGGGCCCAGCATCACCAGAATGTAAAACCCCAGCACCGTAGGCGGTAACACTAGGGGCAGGGCCACCAGAGCGCCGATCACGGCCCGCCATCTGGAATGCGTTTGAGAGAGCCACCACGCAAGCGGCACCGCAATCACCAATAAAATGAGCGTGGTGATGGTTGCCAGCTGAACCGTAAGCCAGATCGCCTGGCCAGCCTCGGCGGGTAGTCCAGTCACAGGTCGTATCCAAACGCACGGATGGTGGCCTTGGCCTTCTCGGTGCGTAAATAGTTAAGGAGTGCCTCTGCGGCTGCATTGCCTTTGCCGCGCGTCAGCAACACTGCATCCTGCCGAAGTGGGCTGTGATAGCTCGATGGCACGATCCAGCCCGACCCTTCCTTGATGTTGCCGTTATGGGTGACCTGCGAGAGCGCAACGAATCCTAGTGAAGCGCTCTGAGAGGCCACGAATTGAAATGCCTGGCCAATGTTGGCGCCTTCCACAAGCCTGGGTCGCAGCGTGTCGGCAAGGCCCATGCGCTGAAGCGTTTGCATCGTGGCGGCGCCATAGGGTGCGAGCTTCGGATTGGCGATCGCGATTTTTTCAAATCCCCCACGTTTCAAGACCGAAGCCTCGGCATCGATGAGGTCTGGCGTTTTGCTCCACAGCACGAGCCGGCCAATAGCGTAGGTAAATCGCGAGCCGGAGACAGCGAGGCCTTCTTTTTCGAGCCGTGCGGGCGTTTCATCGTCGGCCGAGAGTAAAACGGCAAATGGGGCACCGTTTTTGATCTGCGCGTAGAACTGCCCGGTCGCGCCAAAGGAGAGCGTAAGCGTGTGGCCGGTTTCACGCTCCATCTCTCGGGCGATCACTTTCATGGGCGCTGCGAAGTTGGCGGCAACGGCTACCGTGGCCTGGGCTGCGGCGGCAGTATGCGGCAGCAGTGTGACGAGCACCATGGATACGGCAGCAAAGATGATCGGGTTTTGGCGCATTTGCCGCTATGGTAGTGGAACCCTGCTGTGCTGTAATACGGTCTATGAAAACATGCAGCGATAACGAGCGCCAGGCCTGGATCCTCGAGCATCCGGAGTGGTCGTATAGCCCAGACCGCGGAGGTCTGATTCGCCGCACGTTTAAATTCGGCAGTTTTGTCTCCGCCTTTGCCTTCATGGCCCGCATGGCCGAGTACAGCGAACGGGTGCAGCACCACCCCGAATGGTTCAACGTGTACAACCGTGTTGAGGTAACGCTTACCACCCACGATGTGGGTGGCTTAAGCGATAAAGACCTCGCGTGGGCCCAAGAGGCCGATCGTCAGTATTTGACCGAGCAGCCGTAGGGCGTGGTCGAGGCAAGGCTGACGGGTTTTCCGCCAAGCGCCTCGGTCATGGCCTGCTTCATATAGTTGGTGGCCTTGGGGATATCGGCGGGATTGGCCGAGCGCACACTGTCAATCGCGCCGTGGTAGACGACCTTGCCTTGGGGGTCAATCAACACCATCTGTGGCGTTGTCTTGGCGCCATAGGCCCGGCCCACTGTGCCATCGGCATCAAGGGCCGCATGGGCAACGACAGCCTTCATCTCGGCATTCCAGGCCTTCATTTGATCGGGTGATTTGTAGTCGGAGTGTTTGGGTGTGGTGGAATTCACTTGAATCCACACGACCTTCGCGGCCTTGGCCTGGTCTTGGGTGGCCTGCATATTGCCGGCCCGATAGTGCTTTTGAACAAATGGGCATTCGGGGTTGGTCCATTCCAGCGCGACCCAGCGGCCTTTCAGGCCCGACAGGGTGACGGTCTGACCGTTTAGGTCAGTGAGTCGAAAATCAGGGGCCGGACGGCCAGGTTCGGCAGCGGCCATGACGCCGCTGCTGGCCATCAGCAGGGCCGCCACACTAAAGCATCGAAGGGTTTTGGTGAGGGTCATAAGTTGGCTTAGAGTGGATGATGAAGAGACAAGAAAAAGCATAGCGAAAGTTGATCGGTTTGGAACAACAACCACACGGGCACGGCCCTCATTTCGGATCCCGCCGCGGGGCTGCGGGGCGGCTGCGGGTGATGACGCTGAACATGCACAAGGGCCGCTCGGCCCTGCATCTGCGCTCGACCGTGCAACGGCTTCGCCAGAAAATCCGTGAGCATCATGCCGATCTGGTGTTCATACAGGAACTGCAGCAGGAGTCTGTGAGACGCAGCCGGCGCAAAGCCATCGGTGCATCGCCCGGCGTGACGCAGTACCTTGCCGAGGGCTACTGGCCGGATTGGCACTACGGAAAGAACGTGGTGCATGCCCGCGGCCATCATGGCAATGCCATCTTGTCGCAGCACCCGCTGCGCAAGGGCCAGAACTACGACATCTCGGCGTATGCATTTGAGCGACGCGGCCTTTTGCACAGCGTGATTCAGCTGCGCGATGCCCACGGTGTGGACCATCCGGTGCATTGTTTCTGTGTGCATCTTGCGCTTTTTGAGCGGGGTCGCGCCCGCCAGGCGGCCTCGATCACCGCGTTTATTGATGAACTGGCCGGCAATCAGGCGGCGATTGTGGCGGGGGATTTCAACGATTGGCGTAACCAGCTGGGCACGGTGATGCACTCACGCGGCTTTCATGAGGTTTTTGAGAGCACCCTGGGCGCACCCGCGCGTACATTTCCAAGTATTCGTCCGGTTTTTCGCATGGATCGCATCTATGTGCGGGGACTGTCGGTGGTCTCTGCGCGTACACTTATGGATTGGGCGCACCTGTCCGATCACTTGGGCCTTGCCGCTGAAGTCGAACTGCAGCCTTTATCCAATACTCCCCGCAACGCACCGAATACACCATGACGGTTTTTAGTTTTACAACGGCCCTCTACATTGTAGAAACGGTGGCCACGATCGCCTTTGCGCTGTCGGGCGTGATTGAGGCCGCCCGTCGGCGCATGGATGCAGTGGGTGTATGCGTGGTGGCCGGATTGGCGGCGTTTGGTGGCGGTACGTTGCGCGATGTACTGCTGGATCGGCGCCCGTTTTTCTGGGTCGAACACTCTGAGCTGCTATGGCTTGTGCTGTTGCTTGCGGTGTTCGCGATGTTTTTCATGCGAGGCCGGCATTTTGAAATCACCGAGCGTGCCATGCAGTGGCCCGACGCAGTGGGCATGGGCCTGTTTGCTGCCAGCGGCACCCAGATCGGCCTGTCCATGGAAGCCCCGGCCTTGATTGCTGTGCTGATGGGCATGATCACGTCGGTCTTTGGCGGTGTACTGCGCGATATTGTCTGCAACGACATTCCCAAGGTGTTCAGTGATCACCGGCCGTATGCACTGTGTGCATTTGTGGGCGGCTGGGTCTTGGTGGCCTTGGATGCCCTGGGCGTAGCCCAGTGGCTGGGTCTTGTTGTGGCCGCAGCGGTGGCCTCACTTTTTCGAATGCTTGCCATGCGCTTTGATTGGCAGATTCCCGCCTGGAGGGTCGACCGCTAGGTCTGCGATGAATCGGCAACGGGTGTTGGGTGTGGTGGCCGTGGTGTTGTCTGCGGTCGGATTCGGTGTGATGCCTATTTTCGCGCGCACGGCCTATGCCGATGGCACGGATGTGATCGCGCTCTTGTTTCTGCGGTTTTTGTTCGGGGCCGTGATCATGACCGGCCTTATGCTGGCCATGCGTGGCACGTGGCCTGCACGCAAGAGCGTCGTGGTGTTGTTCTTGATGGGTGGCGTGGGCTATGTGGCCCAGTCGTTTTCGTTTTTCACGGCCCTTCAGCATGCGTCGGCTGGCCTGGTCGCGCTCTTGCTTTACTTGTATCCAATTCTTGTGGCCATCGTGGGCGCCGTAGTGTTTGGCGAGCCGCTGGGCCGCAAACGCCTTGGTCTGGTGCTGATGGCGTTTACGGGAACGGCACTGACCGTGTGGGGCGCGTTGGACGGCGAGCCCATCGGCATTGTGTTGGGTGCGCTTTCTGCAGTGCTCTATTGCGCCTACATCTTGGCGGGCAGTCGTGTGCTGCGCAATGAGAATCCGTATGCCTGCGGAGCGGTGGTCATGATCTCGGCGGCCGGTGTGTTCGGGGCATTGGTGGGGATGACCGGCCCGTCGTTTCCGCAGACAGCCGTGGGTTGGAGCTCGGTGGTCGCGATTGCGCTGGTCTCAACCGTGATGGCCATGATTGGATTTTTTATTGGCGTGAGGGCCTTGGGGGCGTCCGATGCATCCACCCTGTCCACGCTTGAGCCGGTGGTGACCATTGTCGCGGCCATGGTGTTTTTGAACGAGTCGCTCACCATGATGCAGCTCGTCGGTGGCGCTGTGATTCTGGTGGCGGTGGTGCTGCTTACCCGTATGGGTGCTTCGACGGCACGCCGCTTGCCGGCACGCCCAGAAACTTAAATATCTAAAAAATACTGGATCACGGTTTTGGCGATCCAGCCGCTGGTGCCCACCAGCAAGGCAATGGCCAGCACGATATAAGCCATGCGCCCGCCCTTGGATTCGCGGGCCAGCTGAAGCACGATCATGACCATGAACAGAATCAGCACGCCCACCATGTAGGGCGTGGATTGATCAATCAGTTCGATGAGTTGCTGGTTTTCCATGGTCAAATGAACGAATCAGCTGCAGTGTCTCATAAAGCGGCAGGCCCATAATGCCGGTGTAGCTTCCCGCGATGTGCGGAATCATGCTACCCGCAATCCCTTGAATACCGTAGGCGCCGGCCTTATCCATGGGCTCGCCCGAGGCTACGTACGTATCAATCCACTGGGCCGAAAGCGGGGCAAACGTAACCTGCGAGCTCACGGTGACCGTGTGTTCCACGGTGCGATCAAAGCGAATCGCGCTGACACAGGTGTGCACCTGATGGGTGGTGGCCGCAAGTTTTTCGAGCATCTCTTTTGCGTGTTGCGCATTGGCCGGCTTACCCAGGATCTCATTGCCCAGGGCCACGGTGGTGTCGGCCGACAAAATCAGGTCATGCGGCCGAGGTTTCAGCATGGACGATGATGTTTTGCGCAGCCGTTCCAGCGCCTGATCCCGTTTCAGACGGGCCACCCGCGCCACGTAATCCAACGGGGCCTCGTTCGGAAGGGGTGTCTCAAGCGCCTCGGCATCGACCGATGGGTCGGGCGCAAGCACAATCGGTGTCATGCCGACACTTTCAAGCAGCGCGCGCCGGCGGGGGCTCTGCGAGGCCAGATAAAGGTGTGTGTTCACGGGCTGCATTGTCCCAAAAAGCGGCGCTCAATCGGATGCGCAGTCTTAAAGCCCGGGGCCGTGACCATGAGCCGTTCTACTTTTGAAATGGTGTAGTTGGGCCGCGAGATCGTGACCTGGTAGGCCTCGACCACAATGCCGCCATGTTGAAAGCGGGCCTGGGATTTGAATTGAATGGCGGCCTCTGACCACTGATAGGGAATAAGCCCATCGCGCCTGCCTTTTTCAAATTCGAACCGCTCTTCATAGGGTTCACTCACCGATGCGCCGGTGGTGAGTTCTGTGACGGTCAGCGTGCCGGTGCAATGAAGCGACAACTGCTGGGCCTGGGCCATGCCCGGGTTGCATGCGAATGCAATCCACACCAGCAGTGGGCGCAGGCAGAGGGGCCGGTACCGGGATTGAAACAACACGCGTGGAAAATCCTAAACCTGTGACAATAGAAAAAACGCTGACGGAATTCTCATGATCATACCGACATCACCTTTATCCACGCGGGCGATGGCCACGCGGCCGTTTTACGTGATGGAGCTGCTCGCACGTTCGGCCCAACGTGAGAAAACGCATGGACCTTCGATTGGTATGGTGGTAGGCGAGCCGGATTTTCCAGCGCCGGCACCGGTGGTGCGTGCTGCGCAGGCGGCGCTTCAAGAGGCCAACATTCATTACACCCATGCCCTGGGGTTGCCCGAGTTACGGCAGGCCCTTGCACAGGACTACCAACGCCGCGATCAGCTCACGATTTCGCCGGATCGCATTGCGGTGACGGCAGGCGCTTCTGGCGCATTGCTGCTGGTGATGGCAGCGTTACTCAACCCTGGCGATGAAGTGCTTATGCCCGACCCCAGCTATCCCTGTAACCGCGAATTCGTGGCGTCGATGGGGGGCGTGGTCCGCACCATTGCCGTGGACGCGGCGTCAGGTTTTCAGCCTACGGTCGAGCAGGTGCGCGCGGCCTGGACACCGAAGACCAAGGCGTTGTTGGTGGCCAGTCCTGCCAATCCCACGGGTACCATGATCTCTCGCCAGGACATGATCGGGCTGCGTGATGTGGTGCGCGCGTGCGGCGGCGTGTTGATTGTCGACGAGATCTATCAGCGGCTGGTGTTTGATGGCACGCCCAGATCGGTCTTGGAACTCGGCGATGACATTATTTCCATCAATAGTTTTTCCAAGACCTTTTCCATGACCGGCTGGCGGCTGGGTTGGCTGGTGGCGCCGCCCGACATGATGGGCGCATTGGAGAGGCTTTCTCAGAATCTCTTTATCTCGACGTCGTCGCTGGCGCAGCGTGCCGCGCTTGCCGCGTTCGATCCGGAATCGCTGGCCATTGCCGAGGGCTACCGAAGCCGCTTCCGTGAGCAGGGCCGCTATTTATTGGCGGAGCTGCAGCGGCTGGGGTTTGCAATTCCGGCCATGCCCCAGGGGGCGTTTTACGGCTATTGCGATGTCTCGGCACTGACCAAAGACAGCTATGATTTCTGTCTGCGGCTGTGCGATCAGGTCGGTGTGCTCATGACCCCCGGCCGCGATTTTGGCAGTGTGCGGCCCGAGCGCTATGTGCGTGTGTCGTACACCAAGCCGCTTGATGTGCTGGCTGAAGGCGTTCGGCGCATCGAAACATTTCTTTCCCTCTAATTAGGAGTACCTATGGCATCCTCACATCCCTTGTACGGGCCGTTTGCAATTGACGGCCTTGCCTTTTCAAATCGAATGGTGATGGCACCGCTGACACGAAGCAGGGCCAATGAGCGTTTAGAGCCCACCGATCTGATGGCCACCTATTACCGTCAACGGGCGAGCGCCGGGCTGATCATCTCCGAGGCTACCCAGGTCTGCCAGCAGGGCCAGGGCTACATTGGTACGCCCGGCATCTACACCGATGCCCAGCAGGCCGGATGGAAGAAGGTCGTGGATGGCGTGCATGCCGCAGGCGGAAAAATCTGTCTGCAACTCTGGCATGTGGGCCGAATTTCGCACACGTTTTTTCAGCCCCAGCAGCAGGCACCCGTAGCGCCTTCTGCGATTCGCGCCCAGGCCAAGGTCTTTATTCCCTCGGGCTTTGATGATGTCTCCATGCCGCGGGCCCTGGAAGCCTCCGAGATCAAAGCATTGGTGGCGACCTATCAGCAGGCGGCCAAACGTGCCCACGCAGCCGGCTTTGATATGGTGGAAGTGCATGGTGCCAATGGCTATCTGCTTGATCAGTTCTTGCGCGATAAAACCAATCAACGCACCGATGCCTATGGTGGCAGCATTGAAAACCGCGCCCGCTTCTTATTGGAAGTGATCGATGCGGTGTGCCAGGTGTATCCGGCAAGCCGTGTGGGATCCCGCATCTCACCGGCGTCAACGTTTAACGACATCGACGACAGCGCTCCGCAGCCACTTTTTATGCATGTGGCCGAGCAGCTCGGCCGTCGCGGCCTGGGCTATTTGCATGTGATCGAGGGCCAGACCGGCGGGCCGCGTGATGCGCGCACCGATGTGGATTTCGCAGCCATTGAGCGGGCCTTTAAGGCCAGTGGCGGAAAGGCTGTGATTGGCAACAATGGCTATTCGCGCGAGATGGCCGAGCAGGCGGTTGCTGCAGGCCAGGCCGATATGGTGGCCTTTGGTGTGCCGTTTATCTCGAACCCCGATCTGGTGAGCCGGTTTCAAAACGGCCATCCGCTGAATCAGGCAGACCCCGATACGTTTTATGCCGGGGGAGAGAAGGGCTACACCGACTACCCGGTCTACAGCGCCTAAAAAAACGCGGGCCCCGAGGGGCCCGCGTGAGCTAAGCAGCACATCAACACCGCCGGATGTCACGGCGGTGTTTTTATGTCGATTACTTGGCCTGGCCGATTTCGAAGTTGGCCAGTTTTTCCAGGGCGCGCACCATCGCAGAATGGTCCCATGCACTTCCGCCGTTGGCGGCGCAGGCATTGAAGAGCTCTTGGGCGGTGGCGGTGTTGGGCAACGAGACGCCCATCGCACGTGCGCTTTGCAGCGCCAAGTTCAAGTCTTTCTGGTGCAGTTCAATGCGGAATCCGGGATTGAACGTGCGGTTGATCATGCGCTCGCCGTGGACTTCCAAAATACGCGAGGCTGCAAATCCGCCCATCAGTGCCTGACGTACCTTTGCGGGGTCAGCGCCGGCCTTGGCTGCAAACAGCAGCGCCTCGGAGACGGCCTCGATGTTCAAGGCCACGATGATCTGATTCGCCACTTTGGCGGTTTGGCCATCGCCGTTGCCACCCACCAGGGTGATGTTCTTGCCCATTTTTTCAAAGAGAGGCTTTACGCGCTCAAAGGTGGCTTCCGATCCGCCAACCATGATGGTCAGCGCTGCGTTTTTGGCGCCGACTTCGCCGCCTGAAACGGGTGCATCCAGATACTCCGCACCGAGGGCATTGATTTTTTGAGCGAATTCTTTGGTGGCAATCGGCGAGATGGAGCTCATGTCCACCACGACTTTGCCTTTGGAGATGCCTTTGGCAATACCGTTATCGCCAAAGAGTACTTTTTCAACATCGGGGGTATCGGGCACCATCGTGATGATGATGTCGGCCTTCTCGGCAACCTCTTTGGGTGAGCTGCATACGACGGCCTTGGTCTGCGCAATGCTGTCGGGCACTTTGCTGCGGGTCGAGACAAACACGTTGTGGCCAGCGGCGATCAGATGGCCGCACATGGGGGCACCCATGATGCCCAGGCCAACAAAACCAACATTGAGGGGTTGCGACATGATGTTTTTCCTTATGGTGGTGAAACGAATCGAAAGGGTGTGGAGTGATGCACCGGCTTATTTGGCCAGGGCGCGCCAGCCCAGGCCGGCCTCGGTGGTGGTGGCGGGCTTGTATTCGCAGCCAATCCATCCCGTGTAGCCGATTTTATCGATGAATGAAAACAGAAACGCGTAGTTGATTTCGCCGGTGCCGGGCTCGTTACGGCCGGGATTGTCGGCGAGCTGCAGGTGTGCGATGCGCGCGAGATGACGCTGCATGCTGGCCGAGAGTTCGCCCTCCATGCGCTGCATGTGGTAGATGTCGTATTGCAAGAAAAGATTGTCGGCGCCGACTTCATCCATGATGGCGAGGGCCTGCTGCGTGCCGCAGAGGTAAAAGCCAGGGATATCAAAGGTGTTGATCGGTTCGATCAGAAGTTTTAGGCCGGCTTTTTTGAGCTCGCCCGCAGCAAAGCGCAGGTTCTCCACGAATGTCTTGCGCACCACATCGGCCGCAACACCGGCCGGTGTTTTGCCGGCCAGGCAGTTCAGCTGGCCAACACCGAGCGCCTTGGCGTACTCAATGGCCTTGGCTACCCCCTGGCGGAATTCGTCGACGCGGTCCGGGTGGCAGGCAATGCCGCGCTCGCCGGCATCCCAGTCGCCTGCAGGAAGGTTGTGCAAGACCAGGGTCAGGTTATTGCGTGCGAGGCGCTCTTTGATGTCGGCTGCCGCAAAGCCATAGGGAAACAGAAACTCGACAGCAGTAAAACCATTTTGGGCTGCTTTATCGAAGCGATCCAAAAACGGCACCTCGTTAAAGAGCATGGTCAGGTTGGCAGCAAACTTCGGCATATCACTTCCTTTGCAAAGAGGCGTATAAAACACGATCGCTTCGAGGCCCAAGGCCAGGAAGCGATCGGAGGGGTTCCTTAGCCCGGCGTGCGTGCCGGGCAGGCGTGTGGATTACTCCAAAAGACCCGCAAGTTTAAGTCCTTCGCGGCCCTCGGGGTGACGGCAGTCGATTTCTTCAAACTCGTTCACATTGTCGATTTCAGTGCCCATCGCAATGTTGGTGACTTTTTCCAGGATCACCTCGACCACCACCGGCACGCGGAATTCCTGTGCCATGGCCTGGGCCTGCTGCAGGGCATCGCCGATTTTCTCGGGATCGGTCACGCGCATGGCCTTGCAACCCAGGCCCACAACAACGGCCTGATGATCCACGCCATAGCCCTTGAGCACGGGGTCATCGATGTTTTGGTTTTCAAAGGCAAGCTGCACGTTGAAATCCATGTCGAAGTTACGCTGTGCCTGGCGAATCAGGCCCAGGTAGCTGTTGTTCACCAACACCTGCACATAGGGCAGACGGAACTGTGCGCCCACGGCGAGTTCTTCAATCAAGAACTGGAAGTCGTAGTCGCCCGATAAGCCCACCACGGTGCGGGTCGGGTCTGCAGCAACGACGCCAAGCGCAGCGGGGATGGTCCAGCCCAGGGGGCCGGCCTGGCCGCAGTTGATCCACTGGCGGGGGCCGTACACGTTTAAGAACTGTGCACCGGCGATTTGCGACAGGCCAATCGTGGTGACATAGATCGTGTCACGCGGGAACGCCTTGTTCATCTCTTCATAGACACGCATGGGCTTGATCGGTGTCTCGGTGTAGTGGGTCTTGCGGTGCATGAGCTTTTTGCGCTCCTGGCAGCGGAATACCCAGTCGTTGTAGTTGCGAAGCTTGTTGGCAGCCTTGCGCTCACGTGCGACTTCCACAAAGAGTTCAAGGGCTGCTTTGGCGTCGGACACGATGCCGTAGTCGGGCATGAACACGCGGCCGATCTGCGTGGGCTCGATGTCCACGTGCACGAACTTGCGGCCC
>JACCDX010831553.1_pt1 | contig 19214 bp, 23 predicted proteins | sample 7449681 | NCBI WGS metagenome assembly JACCDX01 (sample SAMN15323450, study PRJNA562643) | freshwater metagenome | isolation source: river surface water | place: USA:Blue River Watershed | collected 2017-08-18
AGATAAAAGAAATGAGGCCCGTCAGTCAAATTGATCGACCGCTTTTCCAACGTCTCCAGATTGGTCGCTTTGCCCAATGGTTAGAACAAGACAAAGGCGTACCGAAGGATGTGGCGGTGGATATGGCGCTTCAAGTCTACAATAAATTCACCATACCTATGGATATGCCCATACCCGAACATATCAAAGCTATGATCCAGATTGAAACGGTTTCCCCCGATGAACATTAATGTTTTCTTGTTTTTCGGATCAAGCGTTTCTGCTTACGTGTACCCTTCCGTTTTCCTCCCTCCAATTTACTTTTATTCTTGAGAATTTGTTTTACAGTGCCCTTATTCTTTAAAATTTTCTGGAGCATGGATTTTATACCGATCTTGAGCTTTCCCTTCGTGTTTCTCTTTTCTCCTTCCATCATCATGACTATTTCTTCCAGACGTCCTTTTTCTGAATTATTTAGGGCTCGGTTCTTATTGTAGGCATTTCGGAGTATTTCTTTGGCTTCTTGGGTAGTCCGATTTATTCTTGCTTGCGACATGGAGACTTGATGCGGACCGGTTAATTTTTGCTGGGGTTGAATGGAGTACCCCATCGTAAAGGGTGAAATTCTACCCGAAGAGGAAGAAGAAGAGGAAGACGAAGAGGATGTGAGGGCTTCCTGGAGCCTTTGTTTTTGGGCCTCGGCTTCTTTCGTGTATAAATTTTGGAAAAATCGGCCCGCGGCTTCGCTGGAGGAACGCTGGGCTTGGGTCTGGAGACCAAAATTTTGCGGTTCGGTGGAAGCTTCTACCGGCGTTAGCGTATTCATCCGGACCTCCGCACGGCTCGGAAAGGGTCCTTCACCGAAATTCATTTGATTGTTATTCATTCTACTGAGCCCTCATAAATTTAGAATCATGATGATTGTCATTTATGATCTATCTTGTTTTTTCCTATCTTGTTTTTTCCCTATCTGCGTGAGTTTTTACGCGTGGAAGTACGTCGGGATTTACGACTTACCGCTTTACGCACACCGCGTAACGTACCTTTGGTAACACCCGCTACCGCCCCTACACTGTTCTTGACTGCTTTACTAGCACCGCGTGTAGCACTAACACCAATATTTGTTAAGGTTCCTAAGATATCTTTGGCTAAACCCGCCGTAGTATTCACCGTAGTTCCTGCGACTTTAAAGACACCTTTACCCGCTCTTTTGGTAGCTTTCACTGTTCCTTTACGCGTTGTCGTGACAATTCGTAAAGCCGTATTAATGAGGTTCTGCGGAATACGCGCCAACTTCGAGGTTCCTTTCTTAGCCATTTTTCTACTAGAGCCCCCGAATTTTATTTCCTTCATCAGCTTGGTTTTTAAAGCCGATGGTGGAAGCAGTTGAAGGTTTTGGGACCGGGTTTTCAGTGATTTATCGTTTAAAAAACTTAACGCACGCCCTACGGGGGAGTTATTGCTCATCTAATTTATAAGCCATAAATATTCTTTAATAATTGAGCATGTCGTTCGCGTTTTTGTTTCATGATATTCGCTGTATTTTTGATATTTCTTAATGTACGCAATAATTTACGTTTTTGGTTAGGAGCTACATTACTTGTTTTAGAGGCTTGAATTCTTTTACTTACTAAATCAATTTCTTTCTTAATAGCATTATCTAAGCGTTTTTGCTTAGGACCATAGAAACTCGTTACTGGAGCACCTGTTGTAGTCTTCATACGGTGGATATTACGAGCTAACATGGTAGGTAAGGCTTTTCGGGTGTAGCCTGGATAGGCGTTAGGTACGCGTAAGCGGGCCGCTCTGTTAGCATTCATCATAGCTTTGCGAGTACCAATATTCATAACAGGACGTAAAGATTTTAAGGTTTTCGCAACCTGAACGTTGGCATAGGCTTGTTTTTCTTGCTCTTTCTTTAATTCTTGTTTACCTTTTTCTAACCAACTTTTCAAATTGTGTACTTTACCACGGGTGGCTAATTTATTACGAATAGTTTTCATGGTCTTAACCGCTTTTTGTAAATATTCACCCGCGGTTTTTTTAGGACTTACACTTTTCATAGATGCATACGTTTTTCTGAGGCCACGTTTCAGCGATCTATAACGATTTTTCATAGTTTTGGGTTTCGTAAAAAGACTTGTTGAAAGACCAGAAAGAGGATTGTTGTTCATTTCTTCCACTATATTTACTCGTGATATTTTTTGAAAGCTAGTTTGGAGATTTATACGAATCCATACTCTTTAACCACTGTTTGCGGTAAGCCTCGTTACTATCGTAGCGGTTCGCTTGTACTTCGGGATCCAAACGCCGGAAAGGAGCCGACGCAAAGGGTAAAACGGAGCTCACCCATATCCAGTTCATCATATTCTGAGTGACATCGTAGTCCACCAGTTTTTGGGCGAAATACTGTTCTCCCCATCGCCAATGGATCTTGAGTTCCTTCGCCAGATAAGACGCGCAAACCAATCGGGCCCGATTATGGATATAGCCTGTTTCATTGAGCTGACGCATTCCAGCGTCCACCAGACTATGCCCTGTCTTACCCTGTTTCCACTGCTCCAAGCCTAGCTTATCCGCTTTCCAACCGGGGGCCGGATCCTTCATGAATTCGAAGGGGTGTTCCCCGTATAAATGTTCAAAGTTGGCCATCAAATGTCCGTAGAAATCGCGCCAGTAGAGCTGTCTTATAAACTCTTGGATACCCTTATCCCGTCCGGCCCAGTAGACTTCACGAATACTGACGGTTCCGAAATGGTTATGGGCGGAAAGATTGGAGGTTTGTTTCGACGGGGTATCCCGTTCGGTATCGTATTTCGGTGGTAAAGCTTTTAGAAGAAGAAGAGCTTCGGAACGTCCTCCCTTCACATGGAGACTCCGATTTTCCACCGGTATTAGCTTCTTCCGCATACCGACCAAGTGGACCTCCCCTTTCAAGGCTGAACGGGAACGGAACCAGGGCAGTTTGACTAACGCATCCGGTTTGGCGACGGCCATCCTTCTGGCCGTTTCCCAGAAAGGCGTGAATTTTTGGAATGTCTTCCCTGATCCGGTTAGCACCGTTCCAGGATTAGTCAAATACATATCCTCAGGCGATTCATACCGAATACCATGGGTCATACAGTAAAGACGAAACTCTTTTTCTCGTTGTTTGGCGAAAGGAGTATAGTCCTTGGTTTCCACGACCGCCTGGATAGAGAGTTGCTGACGTAAGCTGTCCAGGATCTCCAGATTTCTTCCGTAGAAGCAAAACAATCGGGTACCCTGGGCTCTCAACGATTCGTTGAGTTCCATGAGGCTCGCGATCATGAATTGGATAGAATTCAGGGAACGGAATTTATTTTCCGTAGAAACTTGTTCGGGAGTGAAAATGAAAATAGGTACTACTGAAGAACCTTCTTGAAGTAAAGTTTTTACAGTTTCTAAGCCTTTATGATCTACGATACGAAAATCCCGATGAAATATATAAACAATATGCGACATGCGCTTCCCTATTTCTGGTTTATAATGGTATCTTTCAAATGATTACGATAAAGTAGAGTGATGAGACTACTCATCTTTAGCGGAATTCTATATTTAATCGGTGTTGCGATTGTCTTATCCCTTCGTCCTGCGTTGATGTTTACAAGCGATGGTATTTGGAAAGAATTCGGTATAGGAAGAAATCCAGATACCCATACCTGGATGCCTTTCTGGCTTTTTTGTATCGTTTGGGCTATTTTCAGCTATTTGCTTACCGTGTTGCTGGCCGACGCTGGTTTTCTGCCAGGCATGTGGGTGAGTCATATTGAGACCTCTGCTCCTCCGGCTCCACGGGGTAACAACAGTCGCATGGCGAAACCTGGTTACTACATGTTGAATACGGAAGGATCCGGTATCGAAGGTGTTCCCAAATATATTTATTTAGGGCCTTCTGCTCCCGGTATGGATTAACACGAAGTCAATAAACCTGAAGCTACAGTTTGTCCATACATGCCCGCCCAGAATAAATAAAACAAATAAGCCCAACGATCTTTCATATCCGCTCTATCTTCAGGAATCAGAGATTCAATGGGCCCACGAAGGAAAGGAATGTAGTAGGTGAGAAGACTGAATACAGTAACGAAGCCTGGGGTGATAAGGCTAACTCCTGCGACCTGCCCCATACTTATTTTTTGACACTGGAGAAACTGAACAAGGGTGTTGATTCCTAAGCTTGTAATATAAGCAATAGGAATGATCATAGCAAAAATCAAGAGCGGATTGGTGTAGTATAAGGTGGGTAATAGCCAGGCTAATAGAGGAAAGCTTATTCCCATTAAAACACCCTGTAGCACAGCAAAGGCAATCCGGACAGTTGTATCCACGGAGGAAGTTTGGTTCGCCATCTAACGGAGATAGGATCTTAATTAGAAGAATGGCTGAACTCAGACCCAAAAAAGCCGAAATTGTGTACAACAACTCCAGTAATGAGGAAACGCCTGCCCCTGCTCCTGCTCCACAACCGGTTATACCTGCTCCGAACCCTGCTCCCGCCAAACCCAAAACGGTACCGCCCCTGAAAAAAGTGGAAATTGTCTACAACGATAGCGATGATGAGACCGCACCAGCACCAGCTCCAGCACCAACAACAACGACAAAGACAACCCAACCCAAATCCAAAAAGAAGCCCAAAATCACAAGTTATGAGATTGTCTTCAATGAAGAAACGGGGGCCATGGAGAGAGTACCCGTTTACGAAAAACCCGAAGCGATTCTCAAACCCGAGGTGGAAAAAAAGCGCAAAAAGAGAAAGTATAAAAAAGACGAAATACTTATTCTAAGTCATCCTGAGCATGAAGAAGGCCAGCCTGACGTGTATGTAGTCTATGATAAAAAGATAGGTGAAACTATTCATATCTTGAAAGAAGATCTCCCTGAAGAAATTCAAAAAGAGATTGATGAGGGGAAAGTTGAACTCCCAGTCATCAGTGACATTGAGAAAATGCGTCTCTTTTATCTTCGTCGCGGTAAAGATCCCCTTCACTTCACTTATACCGCGGAGGGAAATCTTGAAATAAAAGATATTCAAGGTGTTCCCAATGAAGTCATTCCTTTGCGTAAATTTACCGATCTCACCATGGAAGAAATCGACCAGTTAGAAACCCAACGGAAAACGGAGCTCGCCGAAAATGAAGAAAATTACGAAGATAAAATGATGATGTTGCGGGAAGCCTATACAGAATATTTACGTAACGGACGAAGAAATCCTGAAAAGGTATTCCGTTTAAACGAAGAGTTGCGCGAAGCCTCGCTCGTTCGCAACCAAAAAGCCTTCCCTCTGCGCTGGAACAAAGTCCTGGAGAATCCCTCCACGAACGAAATTCTTTATTCCCAGCCTTACGAAGTACGTAAGCTCGGCTACGAAGTCTATTTGTTCAAACGCTTTCCCTTTGATAAAGAAGACAGTTTGGGTCATTATCGTGACCGAACCACAGAAACTGAAGGACAAACGGGTGGGTCTATGGAAATGGTGTTCATTACCGACGAAGAAAGTCCTTTCCATCCTGCGCGTGAAACAACGTTTGTCTTTGATGAAACCAAATTTAGTTCTCCTTACCAAGCCTATCTGTACCAACGATTCAAGGAAGTTGGCGATAAAGATCTTATGAGTAAGCTCTTGGGTACAAAATCGGCTCTAACGATGACGAATTTAGTGGCCGATAGAAAAGAATCTCCCTCGAGTCCTCAGACTCTATGGCTCGACATTCTCAAGGAGCTGTACAGCCAAAATAAGGACATGGCCAAACGCTTAGATGAATCGGGTCATACGAGTCCCTTCTACCTCCAGGATACCAAGAAATTTAAAGACACCTTTGATCCAAAGATGTACGCGGATGCTCTACAAAAGGTTCGTACTATGCTGAGAGAACAAGAAGATGACGGAGTCAATCCTCGCTCTTATTCGAATAAATCCATCACAGATGAAGAACAGAAGAAAGCACGTACCGGTGCTATCGTCAATATGTATAGAAACAGAAAGTTTTAGATTCATCTAGTCTGAACTAGGCAACCCTTCTTGAAGAGGATAAGGTTTCAAAGTAGCTTCATTGGCGTCACAGTTGACTTCGGATGAAGTATATTTGTAGCAGATTCCATTTGGATCTTTATACACTAATTTACTCACATTGCTGGGATGAGGATATTTGATGATGATACGGGGCTTCTCTTTCCAGAATAAAATTCCAACAATACCAATACTGAGTCCAATTAAGAAAGGAAGTAATTCAAAGTGTTGAAACATCTGCTCTCTTCTATCAATAGGAGAGATGATTTGGGACTTCCTGAAATCCAAAAAATTCAATTTTGTCTTTAGTTTCTTATTGGGCCTAGGTCTTGCTGCTATCCTCCGCCCAGCCTGTAAAGGAGATCATTGTTTAACCATGAAAGCTCCTCCCGTACATGAGGTGGAAAAGACAACGTATCAACTGGGTTCCAAATGTTTCCAATTCCGAGTGGAGAATGCGGAATGTCCCAAATCGGGGGTTATTGAAGCTTTTCGTGTGTCCCGGGCCTAAGTATTCTTCTGCGTGTTTGAACGAAAAAAGGAAACAAAATTTATTTCAGAAACAATCCGATGGCTTCGAGTGGTACACTTCTCAGTGACTTAGAGGGTGGTTCTATCAGTGTCGGTAGCGGTGGTGGAGGTGATACCGATTTAGTCAAAAAGATTTTTGCCGATATGAACTCGGGTAGTACAATGAACCCCATCATGCCTTCCCAAGGTATGATTATGTCACCCAATCCGAATACTACTGCCCAAGTAGCTATGGACAACATTCCTGCCACCAGCCACATTATTGGTAAAGATCATCCTACCCCTGGTGATTTTGCTGCTGCCATGCACGGTGTTCCCCGGATGGAAGGTCAAGGGATGGGTTCTCCACCGCCTCCTATGCCGGCCACCGCCTATCCTGCTTCAGGTCAATGGGCCAACTACACCAATCCTCAACCGGCTCCTATGATGATACAGGAACCGAAGAAAAACGTCTATGCTCAAATTGCGGACGAACTCAAAGTTCCTATTTTGGTCAGTATTCTTGTCTTTGTATTTAGTTTACCTTTCTTGAATATTTTATTCAGTCATTACGCTCCTATGTTATTAAAACCTACCGGTGACTTAACGACTGTAGGTTTACTTCTGAAAGCGTTAATCGCTGGTTTAACCTTCTGGCTTTTACAACGTGTGATCGCTCCTTTAATTGCTATGTAATGGTAGAAGATGAGATCAACTCTTTTAACCAAAATGATTAGTTATGGAATTTTAGCTGTCTATCTTATTTATGGATTGTCATCTATGCCTTTTATTGGTATCTTATTATCCATGGCTATTGGTCTTTTAGCTTTCGGCACTACGGAAAGTACCGAAACTGCGGTAGCGATCAGTATCATTGTGGGTATTTTCTACACCCTCGTCTATAAATCGGGTTCAGTACCCGTCAAAGAAGGATTTAATACAGATTCTTCGGAACAAATTGTTCAACGTATTGCGGAGATCCGAAAAGACAAGGAAGTGAGAGGTGTCTACTCCAGCAGTCTTGTGGAAGGATTCGCGGATGTCGATACCGACGCCTCGGGTAACCAAGCGCCATCCGAGACCACCAGTGCGGAATCCAAACCGGCTTCGGCTTCGGGATCAGGAGAAGCGGGTAGCGGTATTACCCCTCCTTCTCCTCCTGCTGCAGCCCAAACGACTACCCAAGGATTCAAGGGTGATTCAGGGACCGATAAACAATTTAAGCTGGGGGTTATTCCGAGCGATGAAAAGGGTGGCTACCATATTGACCAGGGTACCACCATCATTAACGCCTTGAACGCTCTCAAACCGGATCAGATTCAGGCCATGACCCAGGATACCCAGAAATTAATTGAAACCCAAAAAAGCTTAATGTCCATGTTGGGAACTATGAAACCCATGTTACAGGATGGAAAACAAATGATGATAAACTTCCAAGAAATGTTTGGTAATGGAGGTATGAAGATCTAAGTGTCATAATAGATGGCAAGAAGTCGTTTTATAGAAACCTGTCCTCCAGGTACATGGTGTTTGAGTCCTTTTACAGGAATAATGGGACTCTTAGCCCTTGTTTTAGTGTTTGTCTTCGCAGTCTATATTCTCCAGACGAAACCTATTCAGGCACCTTATCCAAGAGAATCCCGAAAAGGCGATACCACCATTGTGATGCCACCGCAACAAGAGGGGGGCGGTGATGACCGCTATACCAGAGCTCCCGAACCCCAACGTTTCTGGAACAATGGCCCCGAAATTCCCCCCCGTGGAGCCTTAATTCCGCCCGACGGTGGAATGTTGATCAATGTACCCACGCAGGGTTTCCCCGAAAGTTACCAGCAAATGGGAATTCTCAAGCAGAGTGACGGTAAAGTCCTTCCTTTGTACGGGCGTCGTGTAGCTTCCGGTGCGGATCGCTACAATTACTACACACGTACCGATACTTATAATCCTGTTCAACTTCCTGTACGCTTTGAACGCAAAGACTGTCAAGATCCTGTGGGGTGTAAAGAAATCTTCAGTGGAGATTCCGTCACAATTATACCCACAGGAGAACAGGTACAGGCCACATTGTACCGTTTTGATGGTCCGCTCTATGTTCCCAATATACTGTAAGCATTTGTGAAGCGCTCAAAAAACTATACGTTTTTAGAGCTGTCCCAATATAATTTAGGTTTTATCAGAAGGATGTGTTCCATCACAGGAGTATATGATTTTCCGTTAAAGGTAACCATACCTGTAACGGATACTCTAAACAAAACAATTGAAGATCTTCATGATCCTTTGGAAATAAAATGGGGTCCCAAAGCCACCCCTCCTACATTCCTTTACACGGGGCAACTGGCCAATTTAGGATTTACTGATTATGGTATCAATACCTCTTCGTCTCTCCGGCTCAAGGGAAGCTCCTTTTCTCATTTAAGCACACAGCTCTGTCAAAGTCTTCATCGGAGCTTTCTTCCCACGAACGATGCCCGAGACTGTTCGGGCGAATTAATCATGACGTTTAAAGCGAATTCGCCCATCAGTGAAGGCTATGTGTTTGTCTGTATTCCTTTATTGGCCCGCGCCACAAGTAAACCTTCTGCTTTTCTAACCGCTCTCAACAATGACGCACTGCCTGGCCAACCGCTGGGAATCTCCGCCTATCTCCCTCAACGGGGGCTGGATTATATAACCTATGTCACGTGCTGTAGTCAAGTTAAAGAACAAAAAACACTTCCTGTGGATATTCGTGTATTTGTCTTTATCAAAGGGTTAGAATGCTCCCCTGATTTGCTCAATAGTATTGCCGCAAAAACGACCAAACCGCGTAGCTCTGGAAGTAAAATATCGTTCTCGCCCGTTTTTCTACCCGACGGCATTTTGCCCCAAACCAAAGAAAGTCCCTTCACGATTGCTACCGAGCAACAGTACAAATCCAAGCTTCTGTATTCGACTTTGAAAATTTCACCTTCGGGAAGATCGGGTAACCAGCGTACTGACGACCTGAGTTCTTATAAATGCGTACCCTTGGATCCTGAAAGAAACATTAAGAATAATCAAATTGTGGTGGATACCACCAACGGTGAAATTTTAACTGACGTCATGAAGGAGAGGAAAGAAACTATTCAAGAACCCATTTTCACTCCGGCAAGAATTGAAAAAATATTCTTTATTGGGTTAGCTGTTTTGATAACTCTATTTATTCTCGTTATACTCACCTATTTAGTTATGTATATCACAACCGATAATCCGAATGAAATCATGGGAGAACTTATCGGACCTTTACGTGAGTATTCTGTAACTTTCCTTATTGGAGCAGGATCCGTTGTCCTCGGTTTAGTGTTGGGAATCTATATTAAATCCTTGTAATTTAGAATAGGGAGGAAATGATGCTCAACCATCTCTTGACAATACTTACATTTCTACTTCTCATCGCAGCAGTACAAATGTATAATAAACCGGTAGAAGAAGGATTTAGAGTTTTACCCTCATCTCCTCTACAACACATAAATATCAACTATTGTCCTCAGACGTATCAAACGATACAGACCGCCAAAGGATACACCGATTGTTGTTCGGAATCCATGATCGATGGTAAATGTCCTGGAAAGACATTCTGTACCAAATCGCCTACTCATGATGGGGTTCCCACATGTATCCAAGCGTGGCGCCAGTATTATACGGACCACGGAAAATCCAAATGTCCGTCCACGATGCCCAACTATTTTGAGGATGTACTGAACCCTCGTGGACGAAAAGGATGTTCCGTTTCCAAAACAACGCCGGATGGAAAAGCTCCTTCGAATCCTGGTCAGAAACAATGTACAATTTATGCCAACGAAAAAGATAATTATTCCAAACCCGATAGCTGCTATATAGAAAAAGAACGTCTGAACACGAAATGCCCTGTGGTAGGAGATCAAAGACCTACCGCAGAACCTTTTATACTGAACAATCAATTTGCCGCTTTTCAATGTCGTTACCGTATTGAACCTTCCTTACCCACCGATTGTATTGATGATAAATCCTATACCCGCTATATAAATACGTTTACTCCTTCTGCTATATCTTCCTTACCCGCTTTACGTGATACCAAATTCTGTTCTACCCTCCTTTCCCGACGTCAAAAAGCGATTGAAGAACAACGTCGCTTAGCTGAGGAAAAACGCAGAAGGGAAGAAGCGGAACGAAAACTAAAAGACGCACAAAATGTCATTAATCAGCTCCGTGATCGCCTAAGTGGATTTTTAAGAAGATTCCGTCGTTAGACTTAGTCAAGGGTCGTCCTATAAAATGAACATTTTATACGGTAATCGCCCCTTAGTCAAGGGTCGTTTTCGCTAAATGTTGATCAATAAAGAATTTTTGCGCCGAATCACTTCCTTCGTTCGATCCAATGGTGGGAATGGCGGCCTTTTCGTTGATGGATGGACCGACCGGTTGAAATGTATCCGATGAATCTTGTTCTGGCATGAAGAAAGTTTCATCCTCGTGGCTAATTTCGTAGTTGGGGTGGACTTCGGCGGGACTCATGGGTTCGGCGGACGCCAATTGTCGTTCCAACGTGGGCTCATGGACCAAAATCTTGCTCGCAATTTTCCGACGGTTGCGCTCCACAAAGGTTAAGGCTACCGCAATGAGGGCTAAGATACCCACCACAGGGCCATAGCTCAGGGAGGTCAGCGCCACAATCAAGAGTAAAAATACACCCAGGGCCGTATCGGCGACTTTGAACACACCATCGGGTAAAAAGGGTAAGGATAAAGACCATACTACAGCTATTGTAATCAGAATATCCGGAGTTGTCTTCAACAATGTATCCATTCTATTTATGAGTTTCAAAATTTGATTTCCTTCTCTCCGAAAGAAACAGGTATCTCATGACAGACATCCAATCTCTGGATAGGGTTTTAACGGCCCATGGTTATGCCATTAAGAAATCTTCTCTGACTCCTCGCTCTTCCCAGAACCTTCGCAAGGAACTGACGGTAGCCCCCCAGACGAATAGCAAGTTTCAAACCAAAGCACCCCCTTTTACGGTGTATACAGAATCCCCTAGTCGCTTCTACGTTCCTCGTATTTGGGGAAAAGATCTTTACGGTCCTGCGGAAGCGGAAGCTCTTCATGAAGGCAGTGATTTACGACAAGACTTAGCGTTCATAGGAAAACCGTACGATTACCAAAAAGCTATCGTGGACCAATTCTTTCACGCGGGAGCCAACGGTCTTATCTGTGTCCCCTGTGGGAGAGGGAAAACCTTCATGGCCATTTGGACCGCTATGCGCATCGGTAAAAAGTTTATGATTGTCGTGGATAAAGAATTCTTGCTCCAGCAATGGCGAGGGGAATTGGAAAGTTTAGTGCCAGGAATCCAGATTGGAATTCTTCAGGAAGATAAATGCCAAGTGGGACAGGAAATTCGTGCTCCCAAACCGCTAAGTCTCGACGAGCTGAAAGCCAAATGCCGCGATCTGAAACTCAAAGTGACAGGAACCAAGGAACAACTTTTGGAACGGATAAAGGAAAAGGATCCTGAGGCTCTACCCAAATCCACAACCTATACCTTTGATTGTACCATCGCCATGATCCAAACTCTTGTCCAACGGGAGTTTCCCGCCCAAACGTTCAAGGAGTTTGGGTTTACGATCTTTGACGAATGCCACCATTTGGGCGCGGCGCATTTCAGTCGTGTGCTGTTAAAAGTGCAAACGAAACACATGCTGGGCTTATCCGCCACACCCACTCGGGATGATGGACTCACGAAAGTGTTTGAATGGTTCTTAGGAAAACCCGTCTACTGGGAAAAGACAAGGGAACCCGATCCCCACGTGGTTGTGCGCTTGGAGCAGTTCAAAACGGAGGATCCCACCTACAACGAAGAACCCTTAGATTACAAGGGAGAAGTCGTGCTCGCTCGCTTACTCACCCGTGTGGTAGAATGTAAAGATCGTAATCAACACATCGCCAACTTGATTAAGGAAATCGCCGAAGATTCTCGCCGTCGGATTCTGGTCTTGAGCGAACGTATTGGTCATTTAGAGGAACTGGAGAGACTTTTGAAAGACTCAGGACTGACGATGAGTTACTACATTGGAGGGATGAAGGAGGAAGTGCGTGAATCCGGTGCGCAGACTGCTCGTGTTCTCTTAGCTTCTTACGCCATGGCCTCGGAAGCGATGAATATCAAAACGCTGAATACAGTGATCTTAGCGAGCCCCCGTAAGAAAGTCGAACAAAGTACAGGGCGCATTTTACGTATTCAAAAGAATCAACGGGAAGTGAATCCGCTCATCGTGGACGTGGTAGATAGCCATGGACTATACCAAGGCCAATGGAGAAAGAGAGCCGCCTATTACAAACGCTGTGCTTATAAGATTCAATTGGGTGGTGAGAACAACCAATCTGAAGCTCCATTGTCGGAAGAAGAAACAGGTAATGAAGATGAATGTTTAATTATGGATGATTAATGCTTACGCGAACCCTTGCGATGTTTGCGACTTTTTTTCGATTTTTTCGCTTTGCGTTTTCCTCCTTTGAAGGGATTGCTGTTCAACCCCGTATTCGTGGTCGTGGTGCTGGGAGCAGGAGCGGTCAAGCTATTAGTGACTACGTAAGCATTACCGATACCCGCCGTCGTATTTTTATTCTTTTGGGTGATACCTAATTTGTTCGTGACACCTTTGGTAGCCCCTTTCACCGTGTTGGTAACACGGGTCAGACCCGATGTGATCGTATTGAACAGACCACCGCCCATTTGTTGTAAAGCACCCGTTAAAGGTGGAGGACCACCCGTGGTTAAGCACGCTTGGTTCATTTCACGCGCCGCGAAAGGATTCTGGATTAGGACCGGAGCACCCACCGAATCTTTCCAGGTACTGGCTTGGTTGGCGTATCCGGCGGTAGGAGCGTAGTAGTACATAGAATCCACGTTACCTACACCCACGGTAGCTGGAGCGGTTTGGGCGCCTCCGGATTGAGAAGGCATAGGAATACTGGAAGAAGCTACAGGTAAAGGTTGCGTACTCGGTGTATGGGGAGAAGGATTCAGAGGGTTCGGAGTGGAGCCTTCGCAGGCGATCCGTTGGATAGGACCATAGGTTCCAGCCCACCAGGCGGCACCGTTGGGCGTGACCCCAGGGATCATCTCAGGGGCGAATCCGTAACGACCGCCCTTCATGTTGCGTCTATTCTTCCGTGTTCGCTTACCTCCGCTCATACCTGGAAGACCCTTTTGGTAGGTGCTGTAGGAGCTTTGGGGAATCCAGTAGCCTGGTTCAGCGGCGCGACAATCACCGATAGCGCTAAAGACTTGAGGATTGCTGACCGTTCCAGGAGTTCCGGGGATACTACTGGATCCTGTAAAACCCCAACCACCCCCTTTCATGGTTCGGTTTTTGCGCATATTTCTACGACGCGTATTCTTTCTATCCTTTCTAGAACGACGATTCTTAGCCATTTCTACTAGATGGATGGAAAAAACGCATTACACAAGTCCCGTTATTTTGTAGCGTTGGAACTCTTCGTTCCATTGAATCGTCACCACGACCGATTCCACTTTTTTGCTGGTGAACTCATTGCGGAGAAGAATAGAAATGCCCGAAGTTTGAACTGCGGCTCGTCCAAGGTCCAAATTGGTTTTGGAGGTAAGAGCATAGGTATCGGGCATACCTTGAACGCGTTTAGCGATAGCTTCCGTGAAAGTTGTGCTAGGTTTTTCTTGTTTTTCTTCCATGACAACGGGTTTTTGTAGCGGTTTGGGTTTGGGCTTCTCCGCGGCCATTCCAGGACGCGGATGTACGAGTAAGGGAAGATTCCACCGTTTTCGTCCTTGTTCAGGGATAAGATCTAAACTGACGTAGTTGCTGGATTCCACTAACGATTGGACCGTCGATAAGGCGTGAAACTCGGCAGGAACTAAGGAACAATTGCTGAGTTTGGTATCTTGAACAAAGAAATCTTTAAAAAAGGTCTGAAGTTGTTCATAACGTTTGCTAAAAGGTTCTCGCAATAAACTTACTCCGTTGAGCTGCCATACATCTTCTAGCCGCAGGCACGCTTGAACAGTATCCATAGTACCGATGAAAACGGCTCCTTTTTGGTACAGGGAGGGATGACAACGTAAGCGGAGAGAAAAACCATATTGTAATCTTGATTGTAAGAAAACAATAGGGTGACCTTTCATTATACATAAAAATCCGGGTTCAAATTTTTGTTCATTCGCTAAGACGTAATAAGTTTGTTTTTTATCAAAAACTTGATCCATTTTGTCTTCATGAAGATGCTGACGAATTCGCATATCCACAAAGCCTTGCGGTGATGTTAAGAAGCTCTCCAAGAATTGCTTCGCAGTTGCTAGGAGAGCTGGTTCAATAGGAATGGGGCGAAAACCTGCTTTGCCGTGTTTACCTGAGCTACGAATTGAGCCTGAAGTATCCATCTCTATACTATAGAATAGTACTTTGGGTTTAGGTCAGTTTGCGTTTGTTTATGAAACGGTATTCATCGGATAAATCCTCTGAATAGTCCTGTTTATGAAACGGTATTCATCGTATTTTTATCTTCTTTTTTGGTACTCATAGGAGTTTCTACTTGACCAGCGGCTTCAAATCCTTCAATGAAAACATTGAGTACAGGAATTTGACGACGGAAAGATAATAAGACGTAGAAGACTACAGCGTGAACTAAAACAGCGATTAAGCTGGTTTTTCCGCTCATGAAGATTTTAGAACCAACAGGCGGTAACGTTAAGAGGACACCGGGTGAGAGTAAAATGAAAAGGATGGTGGCGGCGAGTAACATTTGGTTTCTACTTAGAATGAAGAATATTGGGAGTCATCCAGGGTGTCGTTGGCAAAAATACCTCCAGAGATAAATTCTCCTCCGTTCTGAGCAAATTCGGGACTGAAGGTTTGTAGCGCGGTATTGACCCCGTTGTTCAAATTAGACGCAACCCCCGAGGCCACGGCGATTCCGGTTTGGTTGGGCTCAGGAGCAGGACCAAAAGCACGTTCGGGATAACGCATATTATCTTTCATATTGGAGCTACCGTAAGAATCTTCTAAGGGATCATTATCGGTAGGACCGGGAATTCTTTCTTCCTCCTCTTGGGGCGGAGGCATTTGGTTAGGAGAGTTTGGTCCACCTGGAGCAATCACTCTGGGTGGTTCGGGAAGAGGTTGCGTAACGATAGGGGCAGGCGCTATGAAAGATTCTGTAGGTTTCATGAAGACGTTCAGGTAAATTTGGTAGCCGAGAAATATTACACCTGCCAGGAGGACTGCGACAAGTATCTGCGTTTTCATCTGAGACATCATAGGAAAAGAGATACGCAAATTTTTCTTCAACTCAAGTAGAAATATGGATATTCAAGAATTAGTTCAATTGGCGAAGGAAGTGAAGGGTGTAGGCGATTGGGACACGGCCGCCATTATTCGTGTCGGTGGTGCGTTAGCGGCCAAAGTGAATTCCTTGAAAAATCTATCGGGAGGGGAAAAACAAAAGCTGGTTCTCCAAATTGTGCGTAAAGTCTTAGATCAAGCTGCTGTTCAAGAATTAGCCGCTAAAGATTTGACCAAGGGTCAGTTGGAGGCGATTCAGGCTCGCTACGAGAAGTTGAAGTTTGCCGTGGAGGATGTCCTACCGGCTTCCCTGGAACTGGCGATAAATGCGGCGCGGGGAAAGATGGATTTGAAGAAGATAAAACCCTCGATTTGGGTAAAGTTTTGTTCTTGTTTTGCGGGCGGTGTTGTTTCAGTCTTGGCTTCGCAGAATCTAATCTCGGAGGCTCAGGCGAACCAGGTGACCAACGTTCTTCGTCAAGCGGAAGAGAAGGCGAAGACTTTTGCGGAAGCGAAGGAAGCCGGTGAAGCTGCGACAGAGGAAAAGGCTGCCCTTGAGCTTCGCATTCCTGTACAAGTAGAATCCAAACCTGTGGAAGACAAAAAAGAAGATGTCCCTGATGTTGTTTCAAAACCAGAGGATACTTCTCAATAGAGAAATACTGAAAAGGTATTTCATGATCAGGTAGAATAGTACCAAATTCTGTCACATATGTATCATAATGATTTCGGTAGTGTGTTTGAAAGACAAAAGTATGTTTACCTTCTTGATCTTCCCAGACAAATACATGTTTATCCCCAGCATCATAAATCCATAGAAATTGTTCTTCAAAGGATACATTTTCTATGGGTTCTATCCAACTTTTTACAAAATAGCCAGGCATATCGAACTAAGTAAACTTGAAACCACTATTTTAAGCGTTGTTGGTATAAACATATAGTCAGATGTCTACGTACTACAATGGATTAGTTCTTACAGCAAAAGGTGAAGTCAAACAAGCGCGTGTAGCAGGGAATGGAAATGGGCTAACACTTGCGGATATTCAAAAATATCTGAAAAAGAAAACCGATCCCGAATATATTGGAAATTATCCCTATAAATCGAAGTATCTTCATTTATTCGGTTACCAAAAAGGAAAAGCAGGAACCGAAAATAAACACGAGCTTCCTCCTCCCCATGATAACTTTCTTGTCTTTGGTGATATTCTTCTCATAGCATCCGCATCGGCAGACGATTATAAATATCCTGTCGCCTTCAAAACGGAAGAATATGAAACATTCTACACCAATGCGTATGGTGGATTTGAAGATATTGACGAGAGTGAATCAGAAGAAGAAAGTCTTGAAGATGAGGCAAGCGAAGCAGAAGAAGCCGATGTTGAGGATGTGGATGATCAAAAAGACGTAGCCGACGAAGAGGCCAGTGATGTCGAAGAGGAAGAAGAAGCAAGCGAAGAAGAGGAAGAAGCAGAAGTAGAAGAAGAGGAAGAGGCAGAAGTAGAAGAAGCGGTAGAAGAAGCCCAGGAAGAAGACTTGGTCGACACTCCAGCACGCTCTACGCGTACGCGATCCCGTCGTAAAAAAGGTGCGGAAAATAGTCGTAATTTAACGAATTCCGCCAAAGTAAGCTCTAATTTCCTTGAAGGGTACAAAAAATCAACAGAACAGCTTCATCCAGATACTGTAACCACCTATAAACAATATCCTACCCGCCTTCAACTGGTGGACAAACTTATCCCTCTTTTCAAAGGACATCTGACTTCTTCGGAAGTCATAGAATTGGAACGTTGTATCTATAATGCTTGTATTGAAGAATCCAAGAAGCGTCATATTATTTGTGATTGGTCCTTTCCACTCTTTGATAAACTCTACGAACGTAAAATGCGTCACATGTGTGGGAATCTTCATCCGCAAGTCTACGTCCAGAATAAAGGATTATTGGAACGGTACAAACGGGGTGAATTTACCTTTGAAGATTTAATGACCTGGCGAGAAACAGAAATCTTTCCCGAACGCAATAAAGAACTCGCCGAAAAACAATTCCAGCGGGAACAACGATTATTAGAAGGAAATAAAGCCAATGCTACAGATCAATTCTTCTGTACGCGTTGTCGTAAGCGTCAATGTACTTACTACGAATTACAGACCCGTTCGGCGGACGAACCCATGACCATTTTCATCCAATGCGTCAATTGCGGAAAACGCTGGACCCAATAAACTGCTTCGCAGATTTATTAGGTCCCTAAATAAATGTGTACATTTATACCCAATAAACTGCTTCGCAGATTTATTAGGTCCCATAAATAAATGCGTACATTTATACCCAATAAAGTTCTTTCTTAAGAAAAAATGATTTCCACCAGCACGATCGGTTCTAAGGACGACCCTTATCCGATGATTTCGAACATTTGGGAATTTTTTAACGAAAAAGGAACCAAAACGGTTTTTGTCAGCGTAGGCTCGGGCTCCACTCCTCTTCCCGAACTGGATATTTGCGAAAGCTTAGGATGCCCCATTCTGAAATTCGATACCCAAGCCCACTGTGATAAATGGGAAGAATGTAAAGAAATCTTAAAAACACGCAAGATTCAAGATACAACATCCGAGTTTGCGAAACACGCACAAAAGAAATGGGTTCTCCCCCGCAATATTTATGTGACGAATGCTATTCCTACGACCACCAATGGTTCTATAGACTTCTACGGAAAGACTATTTCCACGGTAAGTCTCGTGGATGCCATTGTTCAACACTGTAAAACCTTGAATATTGAGGAACCACGCTTAGATTTACTGAAGTTGGAAGACTGTCCTTTTGAATCCGAAGTTCTTCATGCTTTAATTCTTCAAGGCTTACGTCCTGCTTTTCTTTTAATTTGCTGGAACGATACGCCAGACAGCAACACCATAAGTATGATTACAGCCGGTAATTTACAAATGGTGGGGTATTCCTTAATTGCGAAGGAAAAAAACCGATTTCTTTACTATTATACTGATGTCAATTATTACGAGACGTGTTCCTGGGAAGATATTTCAACAAATCTCCAAAACCCTTTCGTCAACAATATTGTCAAAACCATTTACCCCAACACGACAAGAAATGTTCTCGCTTTCCCTAAAAAGATGCCCTCCAATCCCGAACAATAAACATACATGCCAAATCATCGTTCTTTTTTAGAAACACAAAGCAGAACGAAGATTAAGATATAATGAATGATCAAAATAAACCCCCTTTGACTTCCGGCCCTACGAAGACAGTACAGCTGAGCCCACGCATTCATCCAGGGGATAATTTTTATGCCTATGTGAATTCTTCCTGGCACCATAGCGCTAATATTCCAGAATCTAATGTCGCTACTGGTGTAAGTGAAGACGTAGAGTTTCGC
>JACCDX011052841.1_pt1 | contig 19212 bp, 17 predicted proteins | sample 7449681 | NCBI WGS metagenome assembly JACCDX01 (sample SAMN15323450, study PRJNA562643) | freshwater metagenome | isolation source: river surface water | place: USA:Blue River Watershed | collected 2017-08-18
TATCTCATCGCAGCATGAACGCCATTGCACACAACGAGTTTGCGCCACCACCGACAGGTGGATTTGGCCGCTCTTTGTCGTTTGCTTTGTTCATGCATTTGTTGCTCTTGGCGGCGATCACTTGGGGCGTCCATTGGAAAACCGAGCCCAATACATTGTCTGCATCCGCAGAGCTTTGGTCGGCCGTTCCTGCTGAGGCGGCTCCGGCTGCCAACGAACCGGAGCCATCGCCACCTGAGCCCGTCAAATCGCCGGAGCCCGTTCAGAAGGTCGAAACCAAACCGGAGCCAAAGCCAGAACCCAAGCCTGCGCCTCCCAAAGTGAATGATGCTGCTGAGCGAGAGGCGGCTGACATTGCCCTGAAAAAAGAAAAAGAGAAGAAGAAAATAGAAGAGAAGAAAGCGGCTGATTTGGAAAAGAAAAAGAAACTTGAAAAAGAGAAATTAGAAAAAGAAAAAGCCAAAGAGAAAGAAAAAGAGAAGGCCAAGGAACTCGAGAAGAAGAAAAAAGAAGAGGCTACGGCCAAGGCCAAAGAGGATTCCAAGAAAGCCGCCGCAGAGGAAAAACGCGCCGCTGCGCTTCGCAATGAAAACTTAAAACGCATGCAAGGCATGGCTGGCGCTTCTGGCGACGAAAACGCCAAAGGCACCGCCCTCAAATCATCGGGACCTTCTGCCAGTTATGCGGGCCGTATTCGTGCGCGGATCAAACCCAACATCACTTTCACGGAAGATGTGGCGGGTAATCCTAAGGCCGAAGTAGAAGTGCGCACATCGCCAGATGGCACTATTTTGAGCCGCAAACTTTTGTCTAGCAGTGGCAATAAGTCATGGGATGAAGCCGTCCTGAAAGCCATCGACAAAACCGTCACCCTCCCCCGCGACGAAGATGGCCGCGTACCACCCGTACTTGAAATAAGCTTCCGCCCCAAAGACTAAATTTCGTAAACGATCTCTGCTTTGCCTTGATCGGCTTGGGCAATCCAGCTAGAAAGGGCTGCATCGCTTGGGAAGAATTTGGCTTGTTCACCTAAAGCCAATTCTGCCGATGCTGCCACGTTGTCTGCCTTGCGCTCTAGCTTTAAGCGCACAGTGAGGCCTCTGAACAACTCGCCCTGCTCTGTCACCTCTTTTTGAGGCGGGAAAGCCTTGACCAGCTTGGCCACTTCGGGCGCTCTGCCGTTCACCGCAACACGCAAGAACTTGCCGAAGCGACAACGCGCAGACGGTAAATCCCAGACTTGTTGAATCGACAAACGATAACCCCCAGAGAATCTGTCTGCCTGCATCTTGGCCATCACAATGACCAACTCATCGTCCTTGAGCAAATGACGGTTGGCATTGATCATGGCTTCGTCAGCAGTGGCTTCCATGACTGCGCTCTTGTCGTCCAGCTTAAAGATAGCCAGTTTGCCGCGTTGGCCGTTGATGATTCGCAAATCACTCACAATGCCCGCCAAGAGTTGTGGCTCTCGGCTGTCAATCAGATCGTCAATTTTGCGCTTGGCAAACAATCGAACTTCGCGTTCTACTGCATCAAACAGATGGCCTGACAAGTAGAAACCAACTGCGGTTTTTTCGTTGGTCAGCTGCTCTTTGACGCCCCAAGGCAACATGTCCACTAAATCAGGTTCTTGCGTGCTGGAGCCGTGGGCATCGTCGCCCATCATGTCAAACAGTCCGCCCTGATTGGCGTTGGCTGAAGTGGCTGTCGAAAAATCAAATGCGCGGTCAATGGAGGCAGCCAATGAAGCGCGATTGCGTTGCAAAGAATCGAAGGCGCCCGCCTTGACCAAAGCCTCGACTGTGCGTTTGTTCAAACGACTGCGGTCGACGCGCACACAAAAATCGTACAAGCTGGTGAAGGGCCCTCCCTCCTCGCGTGCTTTCACAATGGCATCGATGGCTTGTTGGCCCGTGCCCTTGATGGCGCCTAAGCCATATCGAATCACTTTGTCTGACACCGGCTCAAACCGGTGGGTGCCGCGATTGACATCGGGTGGGTCAAACGTCATGCCAAACTTCAGAGCATCCTCGTACAAGACTTTGAGCTTGTCGGTGTCGTCCATTTCCATGGTCATGTTGGCGCAGAAAAACTCAGCCGTGAAATGGACCTTCAACCAACCGGTGTGATACGCCAACAAGGAGTAAGCGGCAGCGTGCGATTTGTTGAAACCGTAGCCCGCAAACTTTTCCATCAAGTCAAAGACTTCGTCAGCTTTGCTTTCTGACAAGCCGTTGGCTTCTGCGCCTTTGCGGAAAATAGCGCGGTGCTCGGCCATCTCTTCGGCTTTTTTCTTACCCATGGCCCGGCGCAACAAGTCGGCGCCGCCCAAGCTGTAACCGCCCAGCACCTGCGCAGTTTGCATCACCTGCTCTTGATAGACCATGATGCCGTAGGTTTCGGACAGCACTTTTTCAACCAAGGGATGCGGATACTCCACCACTTCGCGGCCGTGTTTACGCGCCACAAAACTGGGAATCAAATCCATGGGGCCTGGACGGTACAAGGCGTTGAGTGCAATCAAGTCTTCTAAGCGTGAAGGCCGCGCGTCTTTCAACATGCCCTGCATGCCTCGACTTTCAAACTGGAACACAGACTCTGTGCGTCCCTCAGAGAACAACTTATAAGTTGCTGCATCGTCCAAGGGAATGTTTTCGTAAGCGAAATTTTCTTGGCCTTTGTGGCGCTTCACGATCATCTCGCGCGCCACCTCCAAAATAGTCAAGGTGGCCAAGCCCAAGAAGTCAAACTTCACCAGGCCGATGGCCTCCACGTCGTCCTTGTCGTACTGGCTCACAGCAGACGTGCTGCCAGGCTGTTGATACAAAGGGCAGAAGTCCGTCAGCTTACCGGGCGCAATCAACACGCCACCCGCGTGCATGCCCACATTGCGGGTCATGCCTTCTAGTTTTTGCGCCAGCGCCAACAAAGTTTTCACTTCGTCTTCTTTTTCCAAGCGCTCGGCCAAAATAGGCTCTGCCTTGATGGCGCCATCGATGGTGATGTGCTGCCCTGGCTTGTTGGGAATGAGTTTGCTGATGCCGTCGCAGAACATGTAGCTCATGTCGAGCACACGGCCCACATCTCGAATGGCCGCACGTGCAGCCATGGTGCCGAAAGTGGCAATTTGACTGACGGCGTCTCGGCCGTACTTGTCTTTGACGTAGTCAATCACGCGATCGCGATTGGTCTGGCAAAAGTCAATGTCGAAGTCGGGCATGGAGACCCGCTCGGGATTCAAGAAACGCTCAAACAGCAAGTTGTATTGCAACGGATCGAGGTCGGTAATTTTGAGTGAATACGCCACCAATGAACCGGCACCCGAACCCCGTCCTGGCCCCACCGGACAGCCATTTTTCTTGGCCCAGTTGATGAAGTCACCCACGATTAAGAAATAGCCCGGGAAGCCCATCTTCAAGATGGTGTTGATCTCAAATTCCAGACGCTCGGCATAACGGGGACGCTCGGCCTCGCGCTTGACGGGGTCGGGGTACAAATGCACCAAGCGCTCTTCCAAGCCTTCAACTGACAGCAAGCGGAAATAGTCCTCGATGGGCATGGGCTTGCCATCGGTCAGTGGCGTGGGGTAATTGGGCAACTGTGGCTTGCCCAATACCAAAGACAAATTGCAGCGCTTGGCAATTTCGACCGAGTTGGCCAAAGCACTGGGCACATCGGCAAACAAGACCTGCATTTCTGCAGACGACTTGAAATATTGGTCGCGCGTGAACTTTCGAACACGGCGCTGGTTGCCCAAAATTTCGCCCTCAGAAATACACACACGGGCTTCGTGCGATTCGTAATCGTCTTCAGCCAAAAACTGAACAGGATGAGTGGCCACCACGGGCAAGCTCAAACGCGCTGCCAATTTCACAGCAGCAATGACATGCGCGTTGTCTTCAGGGCGACCTGCGCGCTGGATTTCCAGATAGAACCGGTGCGTAAAAATAGATGCCAACTGCAACGCAATTTCTGCGGCGCGCGACGTATCGCCTTGCACCAATGCCTGCCCCACCGGGCCTGCCTGCGCGCCCGACAAAAGTATCAAGCCCTCAGACAATTCTTGAAGCCATGCCAGCTTAACCACAGCATTGGTCTTCACCATGTTTTGCGTCCAAGCACGCGCCAGCAATTCGGACAGGTTCAAGTAGCCTTGCGAGCTTTGCACCAACACCATGACCCGAGACAAAGCCAGAGGGTCTGCCCCCAAACCTTCTAAAAAGATTTCAGCACCCAAAATGGGCTGAACCCCCTTGCCACGCGCTGCTTTGTAAAACTTAATGGCGCCAAACAAATTGCTGAGATCTGTAATGGCCAAAGCAGGCTGCTGATCGTCTGCCGCCGCCTGTACCACATCGTCAATGCGGCAGGTGGAATCGACAATGGAAAACTCGGTGTGAAGGCGCAAATGAACAAACATAGACCCATTGTAGAAGCTGCTTCAGATGTTTTCTACAATAGGGGGGTGAACAATATTCTGAATATTTCGACCTACAAGTTCATCCCGCTGCCGGATGCCAAAGAACTTCGCCCTGTCCTGCTAGAGCGCTGCTTGTCTCGCGCCCTAAAAGGCACGATATTGCTTGCAGAAGAAGGCATTAATTTGTTTCTGGCAGGCCCTGCCGAGGCTGTACGCGGTTTTGTGGCTGAACTCCACACAGATCCTAGGTTTTCGGACATTGCCCCAAAAGAAAGCTGGTCCGAAAGCGTGCCTTTTAAAAAAATGTTGGTCAAGGTCAAAGGCGAAATCATTCGCATGAACCACCCCACCATTCGACCTGCCGAGGGCCGCGCGCCAGCGGTCACTCCTGCGACCGCCAAAAGGTGGCTAGACCAAGGCTTTGACGACAATGGCCGTCCCGTGGTCATTTTGGACACTCGCAACGACTACGAAGTGGACGAAGGCACATTCAAAAACGCCATCGATTGGCGCTTGTCCAAGTTCACTGAATTTCCAGACGCTGTCATGGCGCACAAAGAAGAGCTGCAAGACAAAACCATCATCAGCTTTTGCACAGGCGGCATTCGCTGTGAAAAAGCCGCCATCTTCATGCAACAAAACGGCCTCCCCCATACCTATCAATTAGAGGGTGGCATCTTGAAATATTTTGAAGAAACCGACGGTTCGCATTACGACGGCGGTTGTTTTGTCTTTGACGAACGCCGCGTCGTCGATGTCTCGTTAGAAACAGTGAAGCCCACTTGAGGGGCTTCTGCTTCTGTCTCCTTCTGTACCTTAACCGCGCAATTTAGCAGCTACTGCGGCCACACGCTCGCCATAGGCCTTGGCTGTGTCCAAGTCGCCCTGTGGAATGTCTTCTGCTGGGCTGGTAGGACCTACTTGTGCCATCACACCAGAGTTGGAACCGATGCGGTTGGTGGTGCCGTCGTTCATGGCAGGCTGACCCACCCACACCATGGCTTGTTGCATGGCCAAAGTGATGAAGTACTGAAGCGTAGAAAGCTTGTCGCCACTGGGGCTTGCAGAGATGGTAAATCCACCAGCCACTTTGTCTTTCCAGGCACTGGTGAACCAACGCTTGGAAGATGCATCTGCAAATTTCTTGAACTGCCAAGACGCCATGCCCATGTAAGTGGGTGAGCCAAAGATGATCGCGTCGGCGGCATCCAAAGTTTCCCAATCGGCATCGGTGATGTTGCCGTCTGCATCGATGGCGATCAAAGCGGCATTGGCGCCTTGTGCCACAAACTGCGCCACGCGTTGTGTGTGACCATAACCTGAGTGATAAATAACGACTGTTTTAGCCATGAGAGTTCTCCTGAAAAAATAAAAAAAGCGACTTCAAAAATTAAGAAGCCAAGTCAAAAACCAAGACCTCGGCATCTTTGCCGTGCGTCAGTTCAAGATTCGATTCAGCCTGAATCAGGGCGGCATCGCCCCCCTTCAAAGCTTGACCATTCACTTGCAGTTCACCACGAATGAGGTGCACATAGGCTTTGCGCGCAGGGTTCAAGGCCAAGGCAGCTTGCTCTGAGCCATCCAACAAACCCGCATACAAAGTGGCGTCTGCAGAAATTTGAACGGCATCGCCTTCGCCTTGGGGCGAAGCCACCACTTTCAAGGTACCCCGTTTGCTGGCAGACGGCACTGTCTTTTGCTCATAGCTTGGATCAATTCCCATCACATTGGGTTCAATCCAAATTTGAAAGAAATGTGTGTTTTGTCCTTCGGCATGGTTGAACTCACTGTGCATCACGCCTTTGCCAGCACTCATTCGCTGAATATCCCCGGGAGGGATACCTTTGACGTTGCCCATACTGTCTTTGTGGGCCAAGTTGCCCGATAACACGTAGCTGATGATTTCCATGTCTTTGTGGCCATGGGTGCCAAAGCCCGTGCCAGGGGCAATGCGGTCTTCGTTGATCACACGCAAATTACCCCACCCCATGAAAGCCGGGTCGTAATAGCCAGCAAATGAAAAGCTGTGGAAGGACTTGAGCCAACCATGGTCGGCAAAACCACGATCTGCGGAACGGCGAATTTGGATCATTGAATGCCTCACTTATTAAGATTCGATGGCTGAACTTTAAATTGCAATCGTTTCAACAAAATCAAGATAATTTGTCGTTATCATTCAAATTATTTGAATTTAAAAAATGACCGCATCGCCCCGCGATCTCCTCACCCCCGATGCCCTCAACATGTTGTTGGCCATTGAGGACACGGGCAGTTTTGCCGCCGCCGCCAGGCAACGCGGCTTGGTGCCCAGCGCCCTCACCTATCGCATACGGCAAATTGAAGATGCCCTGGACGTCCTGTTGTTTGACCGCAGCAGCCGCCAAGCCAAGCCAACCGAGGCTGGCAAAGAGCTGCTCAGGGAGGCCAAACGCCTGCTCCAAGACGTGGATGCCTTGGCTAACCGCGTCAAGCGCGTAGCCACGGGTTGGGAATCTGTTTTCACAGTCGCGGTAGACAGCATCATTGACAGATCTGTAGTGATGGAACTGTGCCAAGGCTTTTTGGCGCTCAACCCGCCCACCCGCCTGCGCATTCGTTACGAAACTTTGTCGGGCACCTTGGCGGCCCTGAAATCGGGCCAAGCCGATTTGGCCATTGGGGTGTTCATCACACCCGCCAGCCACCCCGAGTTGTTGCATGAAAGTCTGGGTCAAGTGAGTTTTGTCTATGCTGTGGCACCGCACCACCCCTTGGCCCATGCACCAGAACCCCTCAGCGATGCGGTGCTTCAACAACACCGCGCCGTAGCGGTGGCCGACTCGGTGCAGCGCGGTGAAGGCGTCACCATTGGCCTTTTAGGGGGACAAGACGTTTTCACAGTGCCCGACATGTCGAGTAAGTTAGAAGCGCAACTGCGCGGCTTGGGCGGTGGGTTTTTACCCGAAAGTATGGCCAAGCCCTACCTCGACAGCGGTCGCTTGGTGGCCAAAAAAGTCAGCCGAGTACAGCGCATCAACCAAGTGGAATTTGCTTGGCGCAACCCACAAGGCAAAAGCGTTGGCCATGCTTTAAGTTGGTGGTTGTCGCAATTGAATCAAAACATCACCAAACAAGCATTGCTCCAACCCCTCCATCGCGTGTAGAGTAGCTCCATGACTAAAACAAATACCCAGACAAAACCCATTCAAAATTTTGCCGTCATTGGCGCAGGCATGGCAGGCATCACCTGCGCGCGCACCCTGATGCAAGCCGGTCACCGCGTCACGGTCTTTGAAAAAAGCAAAGGTGCCAGCGGCCGCCTCTCCACGCGCTCTTCCAGCTTTGGCACCTTTGACCATGGCGCGCAATATTTCACAGTGCGCGATTCGCGCTTTGCACAAGCCTTGGCCACCACGCCCAACATTTGCAAACCCTGGAGTGCCAATGCGGTTCGCGTGTTAGACGCCATGGGCCGCGTGGTAGAAGCCGCTCGCAACACACACGACAAACATTGGGTGGCCACCCCCGGCATGAACGCCTTGGTTAAAGCCTGGGCACAACCCTTGGTGCAGAACGACACCCTTCATTTTGAATCCAAAGTGTTCAAAATTGAACGCGACACCTTGCACCCAGAGTTGTGGCAACTGCACAGCGAAGAACCCGAAGGTGCGCAGTCGGTGTTCAGTGGATTTGACCAAGTGCTGTTGGCGATCCCTTCCAATCAGGCCATTGATTTGCTGCGCAACTCTGGTATCAAAATGGAACAAGCTGCCGCATTGAACAAGGTTCAAGTAGCGCCTTGCTGGACCCTCATGGTGGCATTCCCCAATGCCGCCCAACCCGGACTTATCACACTGGGCCCTCAGTGGAATGCCGCTCGCAGCGTGCACCACCGCGTCGCTTGGTTGGCGCGTGAGTCATCCAAGCCGGGCCGTGAACAAATTGAGCGCTGGACAGTACAAGCCAGTGCCGCTTGGTCCCAAGAGCATTTGGAAGATGCGCCCGAGCGTGTGCAAGCCAAGTTGCTTAAGGCCTTCTCAGAAATCACGGGCATTCGCGCTACACCGGCGCACGTTGATGTCCACCGTTGGCGCTATGCCAAAACTTTGCAGCCACTGGGTGCCACTCACATGCACAGTGCCAAACAAGGCATTGGCGTGTGCGGCGACTGGTGCATTGGCCACCGCGTAGAAGACGCGTTCATTTCCGGCTTGGAATTGGCGCTGGCTGCCGTTTAAGTTTGAATGTACCGCGGCAGATTTGCGCCCTCACCCACGGGTGAATTGCATGCGGGCTCTTTGGTAGCTGCTTTGGCAAGCTACCTAGATGCTCACGCACACCATGGTGAATGGCTAGTCCGCATTGAAGATGTCGATGGCCCCCGTTGCATACCAGGCGCTGACTTGGCAATTCTGCAACAACTGCAGCAATGCGGTCTGCAGTGGGATGGTCAGGTGGCCTACCAATCTCAACGTCACGCGGGGTACCAGCAAGCCCTTGACCAATTACTAGGAAAGGGCTTGGTCTACCCTTGCGGTTGCTCGCGCAAAGATATTGAAGAAAGTCAGGCACTGATGGGCTTTGGCACGGCGCGGCACAAAGCGGCGGTCTACCCCGGCACCTGCCGCTTCGGTTTGCACGGCAAATCGGCCAGAGCTTGGCGCTTCAATGTGACACAGTGGTGTGCATTGAGGGGCAGCCCTGACGTGAATTGGACCGACAGGCGACTGGGGGCTCAAGCGCAAAACGTTGCAGACGAAGTAGGCGATTTTGTACTCAAGCGCGCCGATGGTTTGTGGGCCTACCAACTGGCCGTCGTGGTAGACGATGCCGCACAAGGTATCAGCTGTGTCGTGCGCGGCCAAGACCTGACCGACAACACGGCCAGACAAATTTTGTTGCAAGAGGCATTAGGTTTGCCGCATCCACACTATTTGCACACGCCCTTGGTGCTGGGTGTCAACGGCGAAAAGCTGTCCAAGCAAAACGGCGCCAAGGCGCTAGACCTTAGCAGCGAAGCGGCTGTTTGCAAGGCCATGAATCAGGCTGCCGCTGCATTAGGACTGGACACGCTCACTACTCCATTGAATTCATTGAAAGAACGGCCATCTGTTTTGGCATTTTGGACAGCGCAATGGGCGCTCCTCGAAGCCACTAAAATCGGGGCATGACCTCAGACACCCCAAACCAAGCGCCTGCCGATGTGGCGTTTCCCAAAAATATCAAAAGCTATGTCAAGCGCGCAGGCCGCACCACCACCGGTCAAGCCAAAGCGTTTGAAGTGTGGGGCCCTCAGTATTTAATTCAATATGCGCCCGAGCCTTTGAACATGGCCAAGGCTTTTGCCCTGAACGGCCAAGAGGCCGCACCAGCGCCTGTCATTTTGGAAATTGGCTTTGGCATGGGCGAGGCCACCGCGCACATTGCCAAGGTTCGGCCGCAAGATCACTTTTTGTGTTGTGAAGTGCACGAACCCGGTGTTGGGGCCTTGCTCAAACGCATTGGCGAGCAAGACATTCACAACATTCGCATCTTGCAGCACGATGCAGTGGAAGTGATCGACAACATGCTGCCTTTGTCCTCGATTGACGGCGTGCACATTTTCTTTCCTGATCCCTGGCACAAGTCACGTCACAACAAACGCCGACTCATTCAAACGCCTTTGATTGCCAAGTTGGCCGCACGTTTAAAGCCTGGCGCCTACATTCACTGCGCCACCGACTGGGAGCCCTATGCGGTTCAAATTTTGGAAGTGCTGAGTGCAGAACCCTTGTTGAAAAACACCGCAGATGCTACCAAGGGCGGCTACGCTCAAAAGCCTGACTACCGCCCGCTGACCAAGTTCGAAAACCGCGGCTTGAAACTGGGGCATGGTGTGTGGGATGTCGTCTTCCAACGCGTCTAATTTGCTTCGAAATGGTGTCAGCCCTAGCAAGGTGGGCGTACCGGCTAATACGCCGTTGTCTGCCATTGATTTTTTGAGCCAGCGGTTTCCGACCATTCAACCCGGCGTGTGGCTGGAACGATTTGCTGCAGGACTCGTGCTGAATGCCAAGGCTGAGCGCATGGCACCTACGGACAGTTTGGCGGGTGAATCACATTTGCTGTACTTTAGGCATGTGGCAAACGAACCTACGCTGCCCTTCAAGGCCAACATTATTTTTCAAGATGCGTATTTGGTGGTGGCCGATAAGCCGCACTTCATGCCGGTCACACCAGGCGGTCAATTTGTACAGCAAAGTTTATTGGTGCAATTGAAACAGCAATTGAATTTGCCAGAACTCTCGCCAATTCATCGCATTGACCGAGAGACTGCAGGTCTTGTGATGTTCAGTGTTCGAGCGCAAGACCGCGATGCATATCAAGCCTTGTTCAGGTTGGGGCAAGTTGAGAAAACCTATGAGGCCATTGCGGGGGCGCCTGAGACGTCAGCGCTGAAGCTGAAATTTCCGCTGACGCACAAAAGCAAGATGGTGGAAGCTGCTCAGTTTTTCAAAATGCGTGAACTGCGCGCTGATGAAATGACAGGTGGCGAAGTTTTTAACAGCGAAACTTGGATTGACTGTGTTGAGCGAATCGATACCAGTGACTCGCGCATTCGAACACAAACGACACCAACTAGCGCATTGGCGCGGTACGTATTGAAACCACTCACAGGCCAACGCCATCAATTGCGTGTGCACATGAACGCGCTTGGCTTGCCCCTGGTAGGCGATCAGTTTTATCCAGTAGTGAAACGTGAGGCTAAACAGACAGAAGATTACAACGAAGCATTGCAGCTATTGGCAAAGACCATTGTTTTCAAAGATCCTTTGAGTGGCATCTTAAGGACCTTTGAAAGTAGGCAGCAATTGATGCCGCCAGCGTCATAAAAAATTATCTTTGTCCGTCGTGCACGGAAACTTTGTCTTTGGTCAGTCCACCCAAGCGAGAATGCACACGCCCACCCGTTCCCATCACCAAGGCATACAAAATTTCGTTGGGACGCGGCGAGTCTTGAATGCCAATTTCCATGCTGTTGTAATGACTTCTGACATAGCAAGCATGGATGTAATGCAAAGGCACCATCAAACGGTAACCCGCACTGGCCACTGCTTTGCTAGCAGGCACAATGGCCTTGGGTTCGCCCAACACCGCACGCATGGCCCAGCCACCCGCCTCATGCCAAACAGCGCCGTGCTCCATTTCGCCGTTCACACCCACGATGGCCGCCTTGCTGTAAACCTCGACGTTTTCTTTGCCAAGGGTATCGACCAGTTCTTGGGCCAACAGTGTGCCGAGTGAGCGCAACTCCGCCATGAAAGGCATCAAGTCAGGCTCATAGCGACCTGCGTATGGATTCTCAATCACCGCGCAAGCTGCAGCCAATTTCAAAGGTTTGTCGGTAACAGGGCCGCCCTCATGAAATTGAGTTTCAATGATCAAGCTGCGCTTGCGAATTTTGATGAGAGACATGACGATCCTTTTGAAAATTATTGCTTTGGAATTTTGGCAATGTTAACCACTTGGGTCCACTTTTGCGTTTCGGAGGCCACCATCGCTCGCATTTCCTCTGAAGTGCTGCCACGAACATCGCCACCCATTTCTTCCAATCTAGCCTTGACGTTGGGCAACTGAATGGCCTTCAAGGTTTCAGCATTCAACTTGTCAATGATAGGCTTGGGTGTACCGGCTGGTGCCATGAGGCCCGCCCAAGAGCGAACGTCGTAACCAGGCACTCCCTGCTCTGCCACGGTAGGCACTTCGGGCATACCACTCCAACGCTGAGGGCCAGTCGTAGCGATGGCTTTTAATTTTCCACCCTTGATGTTTGACAACACAGCTGTAGGCGGTGCAATGATGAACGGTACGTCACCGGCCAAAAGTGAGGTGATGGAGCCCGCGTCACCGCGATAGGGAATGTGCAGCAAATCGACTTTGGCCATGCTGGACAATAATTCGCCAGCCAAATGATGCGTTGAGCCAATGCCTGCAGTGCCATAGGCAATTTTTCCGGGGTTGGCTTTGGCTTGCTTGAGCAACTCAGTGAAATCTGTGATTTTGCTGTTGGCATTCACGACGATCAAAAATGGAAAGTACGTGATGGTACTGATCATCTCAAAATCCTGCACCGTTTTGTAGTTCAGGTTGTTGTAGATGGCGCCGGCTACCGCATGGCCACCCGTGGCCAACAGCAAGGTGTAACCATCGGGTTTTGACTTGGCCACCGTTGTGGCGGCAATGGTGCCACCCGCGCCTGCTTGGGCATCGACCACCACAGCTTGTCCCATTGTCTTGGCCATTTCAGTGCCTACTGCACGGGCTATGGCATCGGCATTACCGCCTGGGGCAAAGCCTTGCAAAATTTTGATGGCGCGGTCAGGGTATGTTTGTGCCGAAGCAGCAGTCACGATGAACATACCCATTGATACGCACAAGGACTTCAGAACCATTGATGTGAAAGTTATTTTCATATTGTCTCCATAAATGTTGTAACAGGATCCTTCTTAGTGAGGATTCAGGATGATTTTCCCAAGTGTGGCGCCACTGTCTAAAACGATGTGCGCTTGCACCACTTCATTGAATGCCATCAGCGTTGCTGCTGGCGCTCTGACTTTGTTCGTGGCCATCAAATCAATGGCTTGATTCATCAGTGCGCGCCGATTGGTCACGTTTTCGTCAAAGGTATGCATTGAGAAGCAACGGACACCCAAACTTTTACTCAGCAACTCACGCATCAAACCAAACACATCGGTGTCTGGTTTACCGGTAATGATGTTGTAAGAGATTGCCAATCCCATGGGGCTCAAGCTACGCATACAGGCCGTGAGGTAGGAACCGCCCAAATGGTCGTAGACCAAATTGACCCCGCGTCCTTGCGTGGCTTGCATGACCTGAGTCGTCAGCGTCTCTGGCACAGAATCAAGCACCACGTCAAAGCCGTTGGCCAATGCAAAGCTTCGCTTGTCTTCTGATCTGGCTGTGCCGATGGTTTGAAACCCATGCAGTTTTGCCAGCTGCGACAGCATGGTGGCCACGCCGCCAGCAGCGCCTGTGATTAACACAGCACGCTGCTCGTTGCTGGGCATTAGACATGCAGCCTGCATCAGTGCCAACGCCAACTGCAAGTTGGGCAAACTGACGGCATCTTGATCTGAAATGCTCTGTGGCAATGGGTAAGGGGCACTTTGCGGCACCACAATGGATTGTGCGTAACAACCACCTCGTTGTGCCAAATCTCGAGAGCTAACCAATACCCGCTGTCCAATGGACAGAGCACTGACACCCTCCCCCAGTGCATCCACCACACCCGACAATTCTGCACCAGGCGTTGCTGGCAATGGCGGCATCCATTTGTAAGTGCCTTGGCGAATCAGGACGTCCGGCCGACCGACGCCAATTGCATGTGCCTTCACTCTCACCTCGCCGGCTTGCGGCATTGGCTCAGGCGCATTCTCGATGCGCAAGGCTTCTGGCCCACCGGGTTGATGAACGCGCACAACTTGCATTTGGATCAGGCCTGTGCCGCGATTTGGTTGACCAAGGTGCCGATGTGCTCAATTTCAACTTCGCACACATCACCAGGCTTCATGAACTTAGGCGGCTTGCGGCTCCAACCCACACCGGCCGGTGTGCCGGTGGCAATGACGTCACCAGGCATCAGCGTGAAGATGGTGGAGGCATAGCTGATCAACTTGGCGATCGGGAAAATCATATGACCGGTGTGGCTAGACTGCTCCACCACACCATTCAAACGCGTGACCAATTTCAATTCTTGATTGGGTTTGATTTCATCGGCAGTGACCATCCAGGGGCCAAAGCCGCCGGTTGATTCAAAGTTTTTGCCCGATGCAATTTGCTTGGCATGGAATTGCCATTCGCGAATGCTGCCGTCGTTGTAGCAAGAGTAGCCTGCGACGTGGTCAAACGCATCTTCTTCTTTGATGAAACGGCCAGGCTTGCCAATGATGACGGCCAACTCGCCTTCCCAATCCAAACTGCCCGACACATTGGGACAAATGATCGGTTGGTTGTGCGCTACTTGTGAGCGCCACACACGCAAGAAAATAGGCGGCTCTTCTGACAGCTCACGGTGCATGCCCGCTGCCAGAACTTCTTGATGGTGATCCATGTAATTGCGAACGGCACAGACAATTTTTTCTGGTTCAGGAATGACGGGTAAGAAAGTAATTTGACTCAATTTAGCCGCAGGTGTTTTGCCAACGACATGGTCTTTGGCTTTGAGGTAATCACCAGAGCCAATGTAAGCCGCCAAGTTGGCGTGTTGCGGCATTTCCTTGCCCAGATCGATGACATCGTCTTGCCCTACTACGGCACCCCAAGTGGGGCCATTTGCGCCAATGAATGAGAGTAATTTCATGTTGTTTCTCTTGATGAATAAAAGGGGTTAGTTGAAAGTAGCAGCTTGCCAGTCTTCGATCAGCTTGAAAGTAGGATCTTGTCTGCAAATGGCTTCAGTTTCGCGCAGCAGGGTGGCGTCATCCTTGGTCAAGTCCAAGGGATCGCCGTGCGGCTGAGTGATGTAGAAAGGCATGTCGATGTAAATTTCGACAGTGTTGCCTTCAGGGTCGGCAAAATAAACCGACAAGGCATTGCCATGGTTCAAAGGCAAGACTCTGCTTGCACCCAGTTCTTCAGCGGCCTTTTTCAGATCGCGCAAATGCTGAATAGAGGGCACCGCAAAAGACAACTGCATCACCGTGCTGAAAGTGGCTTCTGCAGGTCTGCCGCCTGCAATGACCAATTGGTGATGCTGATCGGGACTGGCACTTAAAAACACCAAGGGTGCTTTGAATGTTTTGCCCACACCCCGATCGGTTTCGACCAAGCCAAACACGGTCTTGTAAAAGTGAACCATCTTCTCAACATCGGTGACATAAATGCCAAAGTGCGAAGGGGTTGGGCGAGTGACTTTCAACATAAGCTTCTCCAAATATCAATTCAAATCTTGATGCCACTGCTTCAATGCTTTAAGGGCATTTTTTTGCGTACTCAAAACGTGCTCCTGATGCAGTTGTTGAGCCGTTGCCATGTCACGCTTTAAAACAGCACGCATCAAAACTTTGTGCTCTTCGCTCTTGCGTTTAATCACGGTGCGGTATCTGGCAGAAATGTGGCGATAACGTTCGGCTTGGTCAAACAAGCTGCCGCTGGTCAGCACCATGCGCTCTGAAGGGCAGGCGCTCATCATGGCCCGGTGAAAGCTTCTGTGCAGCGCACTCCATTCGGCATTCAGAACCACGGGACCTTCAGGCAATCTGCTTTCAATTTTTTCCAGCAGGTGAAAGCTGGCAATGACCTCAGCCTCCCAAGCATCGTCGCCAAACTTCATGGCCTGCTCTAAAGTGGGAAGGTCAATCAGCAAACGCATGTTGGTGATGTCTTGCAGATCTTCCGCAGAAACTGCAGCCACTCGAAATCCTTTGCGCTCATCCGCGCGCACCAATCCTTCTTCTGTCAATCGATTGAGAGCCTCACGAATGGGACTCGATGACAAGCCGTAAGACTGCTGCAAATGCTCAACCTTGAGTTTGGCGCCAGGCATGAATGACAATGACAAAACATCTTGCCGCAAAGCGCTGAGGGCAATTTCATTGGCCGTGGGGTTTTGACTTTTATCCATAAATTTAATTTTATGCACAAAATTAAGAGGCGCCCCCTAAGGATTACCCTTGTACCCACACCTCATCGCAATGTTTTAGCCAAGAAAAAAGCCCCTCTTGGGGCTTGTCACATAAATGCACTAATGTCACGTCCCCCATGCAGAACGCGAATGATGACAACTTCAAAATCATCTGATTCAAAAAAGATCAAGTAATTTCCATGAGCACACGAACGTAATGTTGTTGAAAATTCAGGTCGTTGCCTATAACCCTCAGGATTTCGACGAATGATTTCGCAATGCGCATGTAGCTCAGTGATAAATTCAACCGCACGAGAGGGATTATCTTGCGCAATGTAGTCGCCAATTTCTTCTAAGTCTTGAGCGGCTAAAGGCGTGATGCTTAACAGCATCAATGACTTTTTGATTTGACTTGTTTAGCGTATTTGCTTTTCAATCGCTCAAAAACAGGTTCGGCGTTCTGCGTGGGGCCACTTGATTTACCTGCCTCCAATTCGACTTTCAGGGCTTGAAGCTGCGCTTCTTTTTGACGCTCAGTGTCTTCTAACAAGCGCAGGCCTGCTCTGACAACCTCGCTCACATTGTTGTAGCGACCACTTTCAACTTGATCGCGAACGAATGATTCGAAATGAGGACTGAGGGCGACACTGGTTGGCATTTGATATCCTAACTATTATTAACAGTTATTATTTTTGAATCACCCAAGTAAGTCAAGTGAATGCATACGAGCTTAAACATTCACAAAACAAAGAAACTGCCATTCACTTGCAATTGCCCAAGAAAAAAGCCCCATGCGGGGCTTTATTCAAATTCAAATTTCTGACGACTAAATCGTCACGCCATTTGAAGCATCACAAGCGCTCGGTCACCCAAGCTTGCACGCTGGCCAATGCAGCATTAAGGTTAGTCGCATCCGTACCCCCGGCCATGGCCATGTCGGGCTTACCACCGCCCTTGCCACCCACTTGCTGGGCCACAAAGTTCACCAACTCACCGGCTTTCACTTTTCCCGTGGTGTCGGCGGTCACGCCTGCGGCCAATTGAACTTTGTCACCGTCCACCGCAGCCAACACAATGGCAGCGGTTTTCAGTTTGTCTTTCAACTTATCGAGTGTGTCGCGCAATGTTTTGGCATCGGCGCCTGGCAGCAAAGCCGCCAATACTTTAACGCCCTTCACATCTGCCGCTTGCGTCATCAGCTCATCACCTTGTGACGAAGCCAACTTGCCTTTGAGCGCCGCCATTTCTTTTTCCAAGGCTTTCACTTGGTCCAAGACCTGAGCAATGCGGCTGTTCAATTCTGAAGGCGATGCTTTCAAGCTGCCAGCGGCCTTAGAAACAGTTGCTTCCAAAGACTGCAAGTAGGACAAAGCATTGCCGCCCGTAACAGCTTCAATGCGTCGCACGCCAGCGGCCACACCGCTTTCAGCCACCACTTTGAACAAGCCAATGTCGCCCGTGCGGTGCACATGAACGCCGCCGCACAGCTCGCGGCTAGAACCGATGTCGAGCACGCGCACGGTTTCGCCGTACTTCTCGCCAAACAACATCATGGCGCCGGTCTTCTGTGCAGACTCAATGTCCATCACACGCGCTTGAGTGGCGGGGTTGGCCCAAATTTCTTGGTTCACTTTGGCTTCGATGGCCAAGATTTGTTCATCGGTGATGGGCGCGTTGTGTGCAAAGTCAAACCGTGTGCGCTCGGCATTCACCAAGGAACCTTTTTGTTGCACGTGATCGCCCAACACTTCTCGCAAAGCTTTGTGCATCAAGTGGGTGGCAGAGTGATTGCGCACCGTGGCTGTTCGCATTTCTGTATTGACCTGTGCCTGCACAGCGTCGCCCACCTTCAGACTGCCTTGTGCCAAAACGCCATGGTGACCAAATACATCCGCTTTAATTTTGAGCGTGTCTTGTACTTCAAATTGAGCGCCTGCTGTTTGCAACAAGCCTTGATCGCCCACTTGGCCACCAGACTCTGCGTAGAAGGGTGTGGTGTCGAGCACCACCACGCCGTTTTGTCCAGCCTTGAGTTCTGTTGCAGGTGTGCCATCAACATACAAAGCCAACACTTTGGCGGTGGCCTGCAGTTCGTCGTAACCGACAAAGGTATTGCCCGCGCCTGTGTACTCCAACGCACGGTCCATTTTGAATTTACCAGCCGCACGGGCTTGGGCTTTCTGGCGTTCCATGGCGGCTGCAAAGCCAGCTTCGTCGACGCTCAAATCGCGCTCGCGGCAAACGTCGGCAGACAAGTCCAACGGAAAGCCATAGGTGTCGTGCAATTTGAAAGCCACGTCGCCAGGCAATACTTTGACGCCACCTTCAAGTGCCGCGTCCAAAATTTGCATACCCACTTCAAGAGTTTCAAAGAAGCGCTCTTCTTCAGCCTTCAAGATGTCGGTGATGCGTTTTTCTTGCGATGCCAAGCTGGGATAGGCCGCGCCCATCAACTTGACCAGGTCAGGCACCAACTTGTGGAAGAACGGTGTTTTTTGACCCAGCTTGTAACCATGGCGAATAGCACGGCGCACGATGCGGCGCTGCACATAGCCGCGGCCTTCGTTACTGGGCACCACACCATCGCTCACCAAGAATGCAGTGGCGCGAATGTGATCGGCAATGACACGCAATGACTTGTTTTGCAAATCGGTACAACCTGTTTCGCGCGATGCCGCTTTGATCAATGCATCAAAAATATCGATTTCGTAGTTGCTGTGCACGTGCTGCAAAATGGCGGCCAAACGCTCCAGGCCCATACCAGTGTCAACGCAAGGTGCGGGCAAATTGTTCAAGCTGCCATCGGGCTGCATGTCAAACTGCATGAACACGTTGTTCCAAATTTCAATGTAACGGTCGCCGTCTTGCTCGGGACTACCGGGCGGGCCGCCTGCTACTTCGGGGCCGTGGTCATAAAAGATTTCAGAGCAAGGACCACAAGGACCGGTGTCGGCCATCATCCAGAAATTGTCGGACATGTAACGTCCGCCTTTGTTGTCGCCAATGCGTACCACGCGCTCGGGTGGTAAACCAATTTCTTTTGTCCAGATGTCGTAGGCTTCGTCGTCTTCAATGTAGACCGTGGCCCAGAGTTTTTCTGCAGGCAATTTGTAAACTTGTGTGAGCAACTCGAAGGCCCACTTCAAACTATCGCGTTTGAAATAATCGCCAAAGCTCCAGTTGCCCA
>JACCDX011886401.1_pt1 | contig 19211 bp, 27 predicted proteins | sample 7449681 | NCBI WGS metagenome assembly JACCDX01 (sample SAMN15323450, study PRJNA562643) | freshwater metagenome | isolation source: river surface water | place: USA:Blue River Watershed | collected 2017-08-18
GACTTTTCTACCCAATGCCTATGGAAAAACAACCCGAAGCCTTGCGGCTGGCTGATGTGCTTGAGCTGCTTTGGATGGACGGGCACACCCCACAAAAAGCCGCCGCCGAACTGCGCCGCCTGCACAGCGTGAACGCGCAACTGCTGGAGGCGCTGGAGTTTGTGATGACCGCGACAGGGGAGCAACTTAGCACCGCGTTTGAACAAGCGCAGGACGCCATCGCCGCAGCAAAGGAACATCATGGCGAATTCGCACGATTCAATTGAGCCGGTGGCGATTGGATGGATGCGCCGTGATGGGACGCTGCATAGAGGTTGCCCGCCTATTGGTGAGCCTGACGGCTGGACGCCCCTCTACGCCGCCCCGCCCCAGCGCCAGCCGCTGACGGAGGAGGAGATTGGGCTGCTCACTACAGGTGATGGCTGGTCGCACTGCGATACGCACGCCCTAGCGTTGTTCGCCCGCGCCATCGAACGCGCACACGGGATTGGAAATAAAGATGTTTAATAAGCCAACTAAACAAGAAAAACCGGAAATGGATGAATATCAGCGTCTGATGTGTACCTATCCCGGTTGCACGGATCGCTGGGCTGTTCACCAGGACGGTGACAAGCCTAAATGCTCAAAACATCAATGGCAGGCCGTCAAACGCGGGACAAGCGCGGCAGAGCAATTCCAATGACCAAAAGCGAAGCTTTGTTTAAATTGCTTGCGCTTGGCCCGCTTTCTAGGCGAGAATTAAGCGAGATTACAGGTTGGTCGCGTACAAACGTTCGGTCGGCGCTACAGCATTTAAAAACAAATGAGCGGATTGTTTACCGACAGAAACAATGGATTCGATTGGATGAAGGATTGCGAAGCGAGGGAATGGATTACTCGCTACAAGCAAAAAGTTAAGCTAACTGGACAATACGAGGCCAAATCATGGTGGGACAAGACAATACAGGACATAGAGAAAATCAGAGGAAAACAGGCAGCGGACGACCTGCGGGCGCGGATGAATTTACAGAAGAAGAAATGATGTGGCCGTTTCCGGTTGCGCCGGTTCGCATTCCTGGTGCGCCTAAGTTCAACCCCAATAACTTTGAAGACGCGCTTTTTTAATGCGGTTTGCGGCTAAGGTGGACAGAAACCACCAAGAAATCGTAAAGGCGCTGCGGGCGGTCGGCGCTTCAGTGCAAAGCCTTGCCGCAATCGGTAAAGGTTGCCCTGATTTGCTGGTCGGCTATCGTGGCCGCAATATTTTGATTGAAGTTAAGGACGGCGATAGGCCGCCTAGTGAACGCAAACTTACAGAACATCAGCTAGATTGGATAACGTATTGGAACGGCGCACCGGTCGCCATCGTTACAAACGTTACTGAGGTTCTTAACCTTTTACGGATAAACGATGGAAGTACCCCATAAAGCCGTTGATTTCATTATTAAAACGGCTCCGCTTCATGCCAAAGCAAAGTCTGAAAGGGTTTACTTGGAAGAATTTAGAAAAGCTAAAAAGGCTTTGCTAATGAAAGATGCCATGCTGGCAGGTTTTGAATCGGTAAACGCCCAAGAACGGGAAGCCTACGCCCATCCTGAATATCAAGAGGTTTTGGTTGGCCTGGCTACGGCCATTGAAAACGAGGAAACGCTTAAATGGCAGCTTGAGGCGGCTCGGATGCGTACCGATATTTGGAGAACTGAGCAGGCCAACGCCCGAATGGAAATGAAAGCGACAGAATGAGATTTCCCAAGCATTCCTACGTTAGAAGCCCGGCGCTACTGCGGGCGGCTCGTGAGATTCCGTGCCAGAACTGCGGCAGGGATGATGGGACAATTTGTGCAGCGCACACAAACTGGCAGGGCGGCAAAGGTAAGGCTATTAAAGCCGACGACAACCTAATAGCTAGTCTTTGCTACAAATGCCACGCCGAGATTGATCAGGGGGCGACTTTGAGTAAGGCAGACCGTCAAAACATTTGGAGGCGGGCGCATAATAAAACTGTGGCGCTGTTGGTCGCTAAAGAGCTATGGCCGAAGGATGTGCCGACCCCCGAATGGAATAAGGATTGACCATGCGTTTTACCGTTGAAAAGCCGGAAAAAGACCCGGTTATGACCTTTGTAATGATAATGCTGCATTCAGTAACGAATGCCCATATCCTGCATCTACAAAGCAAAAGCTACTCGCAACACATGGCCTTGGGCGCTTTCTATGAGGAAGTCGGCGACCTGATGGATGCGTTCATTGAGGCATTCCAAGGCAAGTACGGGCTACTGACCGCATATAAGACGGACTACGAACTGCCCACCGACCCGCTGGTCTATATGCACCAGCTTAAGGACGATGTGGAGATGCTGCGCCGGATGAAGGGCTTTCCTCAAGACTCCGATCTGCAAAACGAGGTGGACAACGTATCCAACCTTATCAACACTACAATCTATAAGCTGACTTACCTGAAGTAACCGTGCCCGTATCCCCATTCAATAGCAAGTGTTCTGAGCTAGGGTGCAAGAACCCAAGAAGCAAGCTAAACAGCTTTTGCTCGGAGCATGGGGGTAAAGACGTAACAGACAGGGATTACGACAGCATCTATAAGACCCCAGCATGGCGGTCAATGCGGATAAGCCATCTATCCAAACAGCCGCTATGCCAAGCCTGCCTATCCGAAGGGCGCGTGGTAGCAGGCAAACACGTTGACCACATCTTCCCCTGGCGCAAGATAGGTCAAGAAGCCTTCTACCAAAGCCCATTACAAACGCTATGCCCCGAACACCATAGCTACAAGACAGGGCTAGAGGGTAAGGGAATATATCGAGCGTATTACCCCGAAGGTATTAAGGATTTCAGTCAAAACGATTGGCAGAGCGAGAAACTAAAAAATTTCTGAAAAACTGGAGAGCAAGCGAGGGGCCAATTTCCCACAAAGTACGTTAAGCTAAGGGGGTTTAACCCTCCCAGGGAATTCCCAAGGGAAAATCCTCAAACGTAATCATGACTAATCGACTTCCACCTGAATTGCATTTGGTTCACGGCACAAAAGCTAGGCATGATGCTGCGCCTTTGCCGGAAAAGATAAGGGCTCGGGTTCCGAAGGCTGATTGGCTTGATAGCCCGGAAAGCTGGAACCGGGATAACTTTATTAAAGAGACTTCCAACTTTCTCTGGGAAACCTACGGGATTGGAAGCGACCAGGATAAACACGTTTTGGCCGCGCTGGCGATCCAGATTGAAATCTTTGTGAGATGCTGGAAAGGTATCCAAGAGGAAGGGATCATTGCCGAATTTAACGGCGGTAAAACGATGGGGCCGCACCCTTATTTGACAGCGGGTGACAAGGCGCTTACTCGCGCGGTTGTTCTGATGAACGAACTAGGCTTGACCCCTAAAGGTCGGCTTGCACAAAACAAGACAGAAGGCGGCAAATACGCCAAGCTACTTAACGGGCCATGACCTACGAAGACGGGATACTTTATGCGGTACAGGTGGCTAGGGGTGAAATCCAAGTTTGCCGCAATATCAAACTAGCCTGCCAACGGTTCTTAGACCAGCTAGAAAACAAAGAATGGCAATGGGAATTCCACGTTCGGTATGTGGAGCATTTCCTATCGTTCGTTGAAACGCTACGCCACACAAAAGGCCCGGATGCGGGGAAACCCTTAGTCCTTGAGCCATTCCAGATTTTTTGCATTTGCGCCATCTACGGTTTTCGGGCAAAGAAAGACCCGACACGGCGGATGGTGACAGATGTAATTATCTTCATTCCTCGAAAAGCCGGAAAGTCAACGCTTACCGCTGCCATTGCTTTGTACGAACTGGCATTCGGCGAGGCGGGCGCGGAAGTCTATTCCCTGGCTACAACCCGCGACCAAGCTAACATCGTTTTTTCGGCTGCTACCGGATTCGTGGAATCCATGCCCGAGGATGTGTCCACCCTGTTTAGGGTCGGCAAACATCAGATTACTAAGGCTGGTGATAGCCAGTCTATGTTTAAGGCTCTAAGCCGGGATACCAAAAAAACCGGCGACGGCATGAACCCGTCTTGCGCCATCATTGACGAAGCGGCTCAGATCGTAGACCGCAACTCAATTGAGGTTTTGCATTCGGGCATGGTGGCTCGAAAAAACCCGCTGCGGATTTACATCACCACGGCCAGCTTTACTAAGGAAACTAAGTTCTACGAGGATATGTCCATGCTTACCGCCATGCTTACTGGCGAAGCTCAAGACAATCCGCGCTGGTTTGGATTGATTTATAGCCTTGATCCTGGCGACGATTGGCGCGACCCAAGTACCTGGGCAAAAGCTAACCCGATGCACGGTATTTCTGTGTTTGAGGAGGCAATTGCCCAACGGGCCGAGGAAGCCAAGCTAAAGCCAGCGGCGCTTAACGAGTTTCTTTGTAAAACCTTAAATATCTATGTAAGCGCGAATTCGGCTTGGGTCGATAGGTCTTATTGGGATGATGAAAAAGCCCGCATTAACTCATCCCGTGAGCCTGACGCTGTGTTTATTGGGTTTGACTTGGCTGCGACCCGAGACTTAAACGCTGTCTGTACCCTTAAACGATTTGGCGAAGATGATTACGAAGCCGAATTTAAGTTCTTTTTGCCTGAAGACGGTTACTCGCTTATCCCAAAACACTATGCCGACATTTTCCGAGTAGCGCGGCAATCGGGCATCCTGCACGTTACAGAGGGTAACGTTATGGACGACCGAGAAATTTCCGATTACATCATTAAACAATGCGAAAAATACGATGTAACGGAGATTGGATTTGATGCCTATAACGCTGCCAGCTTGGTCGCCCGGCTGCACGAGGCTGGGCTCCCCGTTAAAAAAGTGGGACAGGGCATGGCCGTGCTATCTAACCCGTCAAAACACGTTGAAAAGCTTATCCTGAATTATGGAGTTAAGCACGATGGCAATCCCTTCGTTGGCTGGCAGCTAGGAAACTGCGAAGTGTATGAGGATGTGAACGGAAATATTAAAATTCGTAAGAATGAGGCGGATAAAAGCGCAAAAGTGGATGGAATTATTGCCCTGATAATTGCCATGCATTGTTCTTTAGACAATCCGGCTACAATCAATTTTGGCTTTAGGACTTTCTGAGGGCGCTATGGGAATTCTTGACATTTTTAAACGGAAACCCGCTGCTAACGAAGCAAACACGCTTTTTGGGCAATCGGCGCTCGGAAATAACGTCATTTATCAGTCGGGCCAGACTCGACCGGTAGCTAGTACTCAAATTCTGTATGTCACCACCTCCAGCACCACTAGTGCGGGCAGGCCGGTTGATATGTCCGTGCTTACTCGCAATAGCACGGTTATGGCCTGTATTGGGGTTAAGGCTCGGGCGCTTTCGCAGCTTCCCATCCGAATTATGAGCGAGACGGATGCGGGCGATTATGTGGATGCAATCCGTAGCGACAAGGTTGGGCCGCGCGACAAGCAAAAAGCCAAGCAAATCTATAACTTGCTGCAAAACCCCAATAACTTTCAAAGCCGATACGAATTTTGGTATCAATGGCTGATGTGGCATGAGTTGTCTGGTGAGGCATTTACTCTCTGGTGGCGCAAAGACCAAGAAAACGCGCTGCAAACTCCGCTAGAAATGTATGTTTTGGATTCGACGCTTATTGCGGCGACCATTACGCCTACTCGCTACCCGTCCTATCGTCTAAGCACGCCGTCTTATGGATTTAGTAAGGATGAGCCTCTTAAAGCGCATCAGGTGATGCACGTTAAAGATCAAGCTTGGCAAGGTTCTGCCGGTTTTAACAAAGGCATTCTGGCGACGGAACTGGTTGCGCTTGACCAAGATATCGACGTTTACGCTAACTACATCATGCAAAACGGGGCTAAACCCTCGGGCGTGTTTATTACGGAAGCGAACATTCCGGACGGCAAATATAAGGAAATTGCGGCCCGCTTGAAGGAAAGCTGGAACCAGCTAACCGGCTCTCGCACGTCTGACCCCAGTAAAGCCGGTCAAGGTATGTTGCTCGACAACGGCATGAAATATATGCCGGTCGATATGCTCACTTTGCAGGATACGGACGCTGCCCGCCTTAAAGAACAAACCATGAAGCGCATTTGCGGGCTTTTTGGGGTTCCTTATGCAATGGTGGGCGTGGGCGAGGGCAAATACAACAATACGCAAACCATGTTGGATGAGTTCTACAAATCCACCATGTATCCGCTTTTGGTTAACGTTCAACAAAAGCTAAAACAACACCTTTTCCAAACTTATCCGTCACTTTGCGTGGAATTTGATACCCGCGATTTCCTAAAAGGCGCTCCGCTAGACCAGATGAACTTTGTTACGGCGGCGGTCAATTCTGGAATCATGACTCCGAATGAGGCGCGGGAATATCTAAATATGCCAGAAATTGACGGGGCCGATGAATTGGCAACCAAAGGTAAAGCCGATCCCATCCCAGGTTCAAGCCCTCAAGATACCGGCGGCGGTGGGGGCAATCAGACCCGGAAAATGAACATTGGCAAGACTTAAACAAATCGTGTCCATTATTTTTCGGTTAGTGGTAGCATCTTTGGCAACATATAAGCCAAATGAGGTTCCCAAGCCACGGCGAGGGCGACCCCCGAAAATACAAGACATCGACCGTACTAAAGTTGATGGGGTAATACATGACCAAGCAAATCAAGATGCTTTGCGAAGCCAAGTTGGCTATCGAAAAGCAGGACGACCAAAAACCATCCGGGAAAATTGAAGCACGAGTTACTACCTGGGGGCCGCGCGAGGGCGCAGACGGTCGCAAGTTCTTCTATAAGCCGGAAGGCTTTATGGATTGGGCTAAAGAGTTTGCAGAATCTGGCCGACCGCTGCCCATGTTTGTAAACCACGATGCAGATGCAATCCCTGTGGGCGAATGGACTAGCTTTGAGTTTGACGATAAGGGCATGACCGCCGAAGGTCGGCTTTATCTAAATACCACTCAAGGTTCCGATCTTTACCAAGTAATGAACGAAAGCCCGGCCATGTTTGGCGGCGTGTCGGTTGGTGCTTATGCCAATGAATATCAATGGGTCAAAGAAGATGGCGAGCCCATGACCGTTGGTAGCGATGATCCGTATGAAGATGGCTATTTTCAAATCACCAAAGGCGGTTTGGCCGAGGTTTCTGTGGTGATGTACCCCAATAATCCTCAAGCAGAAGTTAGCAAGCTGGAGTTTTTCCGCGCTGATGGTTCTGCCGATCTAAAGGTTCTGGAAAAGGCTCTGCGTGAAGCTGGGCTGTCCCGAAAAGATGCGGTCGCTGCCGCATCTATCTTCAAAAACGTTATGGAATCGCGTGATGTGAAGCCTGACGTTATTGAAAATGCGCCGACTCAGCGTGAAGCCGATGCGGAAGCGACCAAAGAGATTCTCGCTGCTCTTGAGCAACGGGAACTTATCAAACTTCTTTCCAAGAGGATCAAATGAAAGAAATTATCGAAAAGCTAGACGCTATTGAGGCGTCTAATGTGGCCGCTGTTGAGGCTGTTAAGACTGAGGCCATTTCTGCTATTGAAGCTGCTAAAGCTGATATGGCTGAGAAGGTCGCTGCTCTGGAAGCTAAAGTGGCTACGGTGCAGGCTCCGGAAATCATCAAGCCGATTGCCAAGACCGTCCGCCAGGACGTTAACCGCTCGGTTCGTGAGCAACTGTCGTCCTTCTACAAGGGCGGCAAGCAAGTCGAAAAAGAACTGAAAATCTTTGCCGACGAATCCCAACACGCTGCCTACATGGCTGAAGCCTCTGCCCTGACGGCAGGCGGCGACGGCAAGGGCGGTCGCACCGCTTATGACCCGGTGTTTGTTGCTCTGCGTCTGCGTAACCCGCTGCGTGGCGTGTCGCGTACCGTGTCTACCGATGGCTCTTCCTATCAGTTCCGAGTGAAGACCGGCAACGCTGGTGCTCAGTGGGGCTACGCCATTCAAAACAACGGCGCACCCACCACGGAAAACACCTCGATTTGGCAACTGGTGCTTAAGGACATTAACGTTCAGTTCCCGATTCGTACCGCTGCGCTGGACGACATTGACGGCCTGGAAGCCAACGTGGTTGACGATATGCTGGCCGAGTTCGCTCAGAACGAAGCCCTGTCGATGATCCAGAACGACGACCAAACCGGCACCGGTTCTACCTCGCCTTACGGCGGCGCTGATGGTCTGCGCGGTCTTGACCAGTACGGCGGCGCTAACGCCACCTATACTGGCGGCACCACCTCTACGGCGGCTTTTGGTTCTTCGGGCACCGGATCTAGCTCCGGCCTGCATGACCTGGCTACCTATGACCAGTTGACCACCAACGGCAATACGGTTGGAGCCGGTAACATCACCTACAAGGATGTTATTAACTTCATCTACGCCCTGCCGCAACAGTACTGGACTCCGGATGCCAAGTTCCTGATTAACCCGGTTCTGCTGGCTCAGATTCGCGGCCTGACGGACGACAACGGTACTCCGGTGTTCGAGCGTATGTCCCCGCTGGAAACCAATGGCATCGTTGGTCGCCTGCTGGGCTTCGACGTGGTTGTTAACAAGTACCTCGATACCCCGAGCCAGACCGTGACCGGTTCGGCTGGCACCAATAGCCTGTATCCGATGTATTTTGCTGACTGGTCGCGCTTCCATACCATCGTTGATCGCCTCAACATGGTTATGCGTCGCTACGACCAAACCCTGCCTGGCTTCATCACCTTTTACGGTGAAAAGCGTCTGGCAACCTCGGTTCGTGATCCGAACGCTGGCGTTCGCTACCGCAGCACAGGAACCGCAACGTAATCAGCGATTACTGGAAGGCAAGGGGGCAACCCCTTGCTTTTCACAATGTTCTACACCTACGTTCACTTTCGCAAAGATGATGGTAAGCCCTTCTATGTTGGGAAGGGACATGGCAATCGTTATCTTCGCAAAAATGATCGGACGTTCTACTGGAACAACGTAGTCAACAAACACGGTCTTGATGCAAAGATCATGGCCGTTTGGCCTACAGAGGCTGAAGCGTTTGAACATGAGAAGTTGTTAATCCAATGCTTCCGAGACATGGGCATTGAACTTGTCAACATGACTAACGGTGGCGAAGGAACATCAGGATGGATGCCGTCTGAGGAATGGCGGGCGAAAAAAGCGCAGTCTCAACGACAAAAGTTTTCAGTCAGCGGCAACCCTATGCTGACAAACCAAGCAAACGCCAAAAGGTCAAAAGTTTTGCAAGGAAGATTTTTGTCTGAAGATCACAAAGCAAAAATTGCTCAATCATTGATTGGCAACAAAAACACTTTGGGCAAAAATCTGTCTGAAGAACATAAAGCAAAAATTTCTAAATCGTTGCTTGGAAACAAACGCAACGTAGGACGCAAAAATTCGGTTGAGTCCAACCAAAAGCGTTCTGAATCCATTAAGGCTTACAGAGCACTTCAAAAAACCTTGAAAGGTAAGTGATATGACCACCACGACCGAAAAAATCCTAGACGGCATCAAACGAGCGATTCACGAAGGCGGAAAACAGACTATCAATCTGCGTGAAGCCTCTGCGATTACCGGCTCGGGTTCTGGTGTCGGCGGTAACGTTGTATTTGATGATGCGTTCGCTGCGCTGCGATACGCTAACCCTTTCCGCATGGGTTCCCGCCAAATTACTGTGGCCGGTTCCGATGCACAATTTGTAGCCAAGACCGGTAACGCTGCTAACAGCACGAATCCTTGGGGCTACACCTTTACGCCCAACTCTGGCTCTCCCAACGTCGATACGTCCATTTGGCAACTGCCTGTGCGTGTTCTGGTGGCACAGTTGCCCATCCGCACCGCAGTTCTGTCCGATGTGAACAATTTGCCCTCTACGTTGGTTGAAGACATGATGCTGGAGTTTTCGAGCCTTGAAGCCGCTTCTATGGCCGTCAACTCCGACCAGGCTGGAAGCACCACCACCTCTACGGGTGGCACCTCCGGCCTGCGTGGCCTGGATATGTACCTGAGCAATACCGTTAGCTCCTACGGAACCTCCGGTACGGCCATCACCAACGGCATCCATAGTATTGCTACCGTCTCTCTAGGCGGCTCGGCCATCACCTACAACAAGATGGTGGAAGCTGCTAAGGCGCTGCCCCCGCAGTACTGGGCGCTGCCTGGTACGGCTTGGCACATTTCGCCTGACCTGATTCTGGCTCTGCGCGAACTGAAAGACCTGCAAGGTCTGCCGGTGTTCTTGGAAATTGGCGAAAAAGACGGCGCGGCCATCGGGCATGTTTTCGGGTTTCCGGTTATCCCGAACCCCTACCTGTCGTCTGCCTTCCCGATCTATCTGGCTAACTGGCCGCGCTTCCTGACCATCGGTGACACGGAAGAATTTAACGTGCAGATGTACGAACAAACTGCCCCCGGCTTTGTTACCATGTATGCGGAAAAGCGCGTGGTTTCCACCGTTCTTACGCCCTTCGCCGGTGTCCGTATCAGCGCGGCTTGATAGGTAAAAAATGGCAGCACAAGATTACATCATGGGCTACCCCTTCGCGGGGGTAACGCGCAATCCGTTTAACTATGTCAAGGTTGAACAGATTAACCGTGATGTGGTTACGCCTTGGCTTACGTTGGATGAAATCACCCAGCAAATCAACCTCTATGAGGACGAAAGCCAAGACGTTTACCTAAAGTCTCTTGATCTGGCCGTGCGCCAGGCGGTTGAAGACTATCTTGGGCTGTCCATTTTCCCGGTCACATATCGCGTTTACTACGGACCGGAAAGCCTGACGGCTACGCCTGCGGCGCTTGATTTGCCCGAGGTGAGCCAAAACCAATATCCCAATATGCCGGGCGTAACCATTGATGCGGTGCGCTACTACAACAGCAACGTTCCGGCCACGATGGTTACTATTGCTGCGTCGCAATATCAATACGACCCGTCCGGAAACAAAGTCATTTTGCAGTCGCTGCCGAGCGACATTAATAGCAACATGACTGCGCCCATTGTGGTTGATTACTCTACGGCAGCTAACCCGCTGCAAACGTACCCGGTAATTAAACAGGCGGCTCTTTTGCTGTTTACCCACTTGTATAACAACCGGTCAAACACTACCGAGGCAAACCTAAAAGAACTGCCTTTTGGGTTTACTCAATTGCTGCGCCCGTATAAACCGCTGGTCATGTAATGACGATCCGCAGATACGAGAACATCCGCATTAATTCGCTGACTTTTGGTAAGTCGGCGTTTGGCGAACAAACCACTACTCAAACTAAGTGGTTTGATACTCGTGCGCTGGTTAATGATGTGGCTAACAGTCTTCGTATTTCCGAAAAGTATCGGATTTACCAAGACCTAACCAATTTCATGATTAATTACACGCCTAACTCAAAACGGATTGTGGATAGGCAAGACCTGTATTCGATTACTTGGCGTGGGCATGATTGGCGCATTACCGATGCCCGCGAAACAAACGACCGGCAGCACGTTATTTTGATGTGCTACCGCACCGATCCTGTGACGGCGGTTTAATGGCAACCCAACTTAATCCGGTTCAATACGGGCAGGCGATTCAGGCTCAATTGCAGTCTATCGTTAACCCGGTTCCCGTCTATGCGGCGTTTAACCGGAATTTCGCCACTCAACCCAAGTTTGTAACTTGGATGCTGCGAAACGTTCACCAACCGGTCTACACGGGTCAATTGCAGTCAAATAAGGGCATTGACCGGCCCGTCTTTCAAATTAGCGTCTTTACCCAGGCGATAGAAGACGGTTTCACTATTTCCAATCAAATACTACAATCTTTGCACGGTTATAGCGGGTTGTTTGGCGGCAATACATACGGCTTTTTTATTGCAAAAGCTGATGTGATGTGGCTTTATAACTCCTATGACAACGAAGAAAAGCTGGCGCAAATCTTCATGGATTGCACCTTGGATATCCCAGCATAAGACAACTGTTTAACCCTGTTTCAAAGGAACGAAAATGGCTCTCATCAATAAAGTTTTGCCGGGTTACGTTGCGACCCTGTGGATGCAATCTGGCGCTACTCCTACGGCTCTGACCGCTACTCAGCTTAACACCTGGGCGGCTCAGGTTGAGGATATCGTCGGTACGACGGCTGGCGGCGCAGGAACTACGGGTATGCAAGTGCCGGTTGAGGCTATTCCTCCGTTTGGCGCTGATGATGCTTTTGCGGCTTACTCAATTGCAGGCCAGCGTACCGGTGCCAAGATTACGACTCAAAACCAAGTTACTTCCCTGACGATCACGGCAGCTTGGAATCCTGCTGACGCTGCTCTGCTGCAAATTCGTGCAGACGGCTACAGCGGCTCTACCATTCGCACCTACGTTGTTTCGGTCTATGACGGCACCGATACCGTGGCCTACGCTTTTAACGCTCGTGTGGGCGGTATGCAATGGGATATGTCCCCGAGTGCCGAAGGTAAGTTCACCTTCACCCTGCACCCGACCGGCGGCAACGAATACGGTTGGTCTAACTCCTAAGATATGACTACGACAATAAAAGACACTACAGACCTTCTTAGCTTTTTGGTATCCCAAGCCGATTCTTCTAAGAATTGGTTTGGGTTTACCCAGCAACGCATTACGGCAATTGCGTTGGCGCACGATATAGCTAGGAACCATGCCGACAAGATGACCCCCGCGGAGGTTGTCGAATATGCTGCCTCGTTGAATCAGGTTCTGTATGAGCGAATCATCAAGGGGCGGTAATGGGAGTTTTGATTAAGCTAGAGGGCGTGGGTGATGTGACCCGCGTCTTTGACGAATTGGCCGCTGAAATAGGCGACAAGAAGGCAAATAGCAAAATCTTAGTTCCCGCTGCTCGTGAGGCAATGCAGCCTGTATTGGCTGCGGCTCAACAACAATCCCCTGTAGATTCTGGCGCTTTGCGGACGATGCTCCAAGTAGAGGCGCGGCGACCTACTCGCAAAGACCGGCGCAGCAAATACATTACCGAGACGGATACCGTCATTGCTTCTGTTACAACTGCTTCCGGGAAAAAGATGCAGCAATGGAACGAAGCTTTAAAGACGGTAAAAGGCCGTAAAACGATGGCTAAACGGCTTAAAAAGGCCGGGCTTACATCGGAGCAGATAAAAGAATTTAAAGGTTTCCAGAGTGATGCGCGGGCAGTCGCTCAGGAGTTCGGTACGTCAAGGGTTCCGGCGCAACCATACTTGCGGCCTGCTCTTGAATCAAATGCCCAATCAACGGTTAATCGTCTGGCAGCAATCATTAAAAGACGAATTGAACAATACAAGGCGAAGACAAAATGAGCAAACTATCCTCGGCGCTCGGTTCATCCTATGAGCAAAAACGGCGCGATATCCTGACTCGAAAATTTGAGCTAGGCGGTCATACTTTTAAAGTGCGTATTCCATTGGTGGCCGAATCAGATGCCATCTATAAGCGCATCATGGAGCCTGACCAAGCCCGGATTGATGAGCTATATCGTCAAATGACCGAGCCTCTGGAGAAGCTGAAAAACGAAACTACCGAGGATTTCGATTTTCAGGAAAACGATATCTTGGTTCAAGGCCGGTCGCTTCGTGAGGCGGCTAAAAACAAAGCGCAAACCGAGGCTCGTATTGTTGAATACATCAAGCTTTTGGTTCCTGAGTTGGAAGGAGCAACGCTAGACGATCTGACCTATGCGGACGTTGAAAGCGAATGGCCGTTCAACGTGCAATTGGCTTTGTGCGAAAAGATTGGCGAAGTCATTAGCCCTGGATACAAAGAAACTCGGGGAAACTGATTGGCTCATTAAGGACGCAAGTGGAAGCGGCCATGATCTTTAATGGGCATACAAACGAATCAATTGCCGCTTTAGACGACCTGACCATGACTCGGATACAAACCATGTACGCCGATGGCCTGATTGGAAATCGTCAAATCCTGGAGGTTTTGGGCACCCTGACGGCTGGCGTATTTAACTATATGCGCTCTGAGAATGCGCCCGCTTATAAGTTGGCCAACATTATTAGTTTGTCTTACGATTACCTGTATCCGCCTATTTCGCCGGAGGAACAGGCAAAAGCTGTGACGGGCGGTTTGATGGCTTTTATGACGCAAGCCCCAGGATACAAAAGCGGCACATTAAAGGTGAAGCAAGATGGCTAATATGATTGCCCGTTTGGGCGTGGTTCTTGGCTTGGACAGCGCGGAATTTACCAAAGGTATAGAGGCCGCACAAAAGAAGCTAGACCAATTTGCCCAAGCTGCCACCACTTACGGAAGGGTGGCCGCTACTGCTTTGGTTGCTGCATCCGCTGCCGCGATTAGGTATGCCGACGAAATTGCGGATGTTGCCAAAGCCAATGATCTTGCAATTGATTCGGTAGTTAAGCTTTCTAATGCTTTGGCTCTGGCTGGGGGCAAATCCGATGATGTTGGGAAATTGCTGGCAGGCTTTACCAACTTTGTTGATAAGGCCGCTGGTGGTTCATTGGATGCTCAAAAATCTTTTGAAAAGCTAGGCGTTAGTCTTAAAGAAGTTGGGCAACTTTCCTCGCAAGAACTGCTAGACAAGACCCTTCGCGCTCTTGTTCAAATTGAAGATCCGATTACCCGCAATGCCAAAGCAATGGAGATTTTTGGCAAGGCGGCTAAGGGCGTGGATATGCGCGAGTTGCTTGTTCAAATTGAAGAAGCAAAGACGCTATCGGAGCAACAGGCGGTAGGTATTCAACAGGCGGCAGACGCTTTTGATGATATGTCTCGGGCGGCGCAGCAAACAAAAATGGCGCTTGTCTCTGAGCTAGGCCCTCCGCTAAAAGCCACCCTGGATTACTTTAAGGAAATGAAATCTGAGGGTGGTGGCCTTGCTAGTGCTTTTAAAGTTGGCTTTCAGACAATCGCCATTCTGGCCGCAAACGTTGCATTCGTTGTTCGCACTCTGGTTGATGATGTTAAAGCTTTGGGCGGCGCTGCAAAGGCTTTGGTTAGTGGCGATATTGAGGGGGTTGTTAAAGTCTATCGTGATGCTGTCGAGCGGGCTGAAAAAGACAGGATGGCGCTAGACCAGTTTGAGCGTAAGGTCATGGGCACCGGCGATGGTCGGCGCGGCATGGATGATCCTCGAATTGTTGGACGCACCGAGCCTATTGTTGGGCGATTGACTAAGAAAGCTGTTGACCCAGAAGAAGAAAAACGTAGGCGTGAACGTGAACGTTTTGAAAAATTTATTCGCCAGCATGAGCTAGAAGCTTTCGAGCGACAGCAAAAAATTAATGAGGAACTTGGCGAGTATTTGACCAAGCTAGAAAAATCCAATATTGCCATGCGTCAGGCTCAAGAATTGGACGCTGAAAAACTGCAAATGGCGCGGCAAATTATGGAGGTTGAACTTAATCGAGGCCGTTTGTTGCCCGAGGAAGTTCAATACCGCCGAACCCTAATTGAGTTGGATTTTGAGCATAAACAGAATATGCAAAAGATCCACGATGCCGAAATCACGGCACAAGAGCGTGATCTAGCATATGAACGCGAAAAGCAAAATTATGCGGTTCGTGCGGAACTTGCCCGAAAGCGCATGATTGACCAGATGGCCGGACGCGAAGGCTCTATGGCTATGGGCTTTTTCCAAAAGATGGGGGACTTTTTCCGCGATTTGCCGACGCAGTTTGAACTTGGCGCACAGGCTTTTGATTCCGTGCTGGGCAACATGGAATCGGCATTGAATCGGTTTGTTCAAACCGGCAAGCTTTCCTTTAAGGATTTGGCGCGTAGCATTATTCAAGACCTGATCCGCATTCAGTTGCAGGCTCAAATGACGAGCCTTTTCCGGTCTTTCCTGAGTACGGCAAGCCAATCGTTTGTCGGCCCCACAATGGATGCGGGTGCGTTGGATTCCAGCTTTAACCAATATCTCAAGCGGGCCGATGGTGGCTCTGTAACGGCCAATACGCCTTATATGGTTGGTGAGCGTGGGCCTGAGTTGTTTGTGCCGCGCGGCTCTGGTGCCATCATTCCTAATAATCAAATTAGCGGCGTTGGTGGCGTAACGAACGTTACCAATAACTACATTCAAGCAATTGACGTTAAATCGTTTGAAGATCGTCTATTGGGATCAAGCAATACGATTTGGGCGGCTAACCAGTACGCTCAGAAATCGTTGGCTACTGGCAGGGGCAGAACATGAGTTTTCAAACTATTATTGACGTTCACCAATCCCTGACTGTGAACAACCGGCGCACGGTCGGTCAAACCTATTCGCGCAGCGGCCAAATTACGGTGGCTCAATACCTAACCACGGTTCCGTGGGTGTTTACGGTTACGCCTCACAACTACCTTTACTATCCCCAGGCGCGGGAAATCATTCAATCGATTGATAACTCGGACAGGCAGCTTCCGCAATACATCACGTTTGCTTCGGATAACCTCAAGTGGTTTACAGAAATGCGGGGAACGGCCACCTCGGCAACTCTGGCAAGCACTCCTGCGGCTAACGCTACTACTCTTAGCCTGACCAGTAACGGCACGTTCAAAGCTGGCGACTTCATCAGCATTAACGGCTACGTCTACAAAATTACCGCTGATTCGGCTGGCTCTACTGTCACTATTCATCGACCGGTAATCGGCTCTCCGGTTTCTGGCACTTCCCTAGTGCTTGGTTCTGCTGTATCGTTTTATGTGGTTGCCGAGCAATGCCCCACTTATACGCTTACGCCTATGGCTAACGGCGCGTATGTATCCTGGGATTCCCCGTTTGTCTTTAGAGAATACATCACATGAGTACGACAATTGCTGCGCTATCTAGCCCAAGTATCCGGCATGGCGAATTCGTGCGCTTGACGGTGGGCAAAGCCCCGTCTACGACGGCATACACATTCTGCAACGCTGCGGCTCCTATTACCGTTAACGGCATTACCTTTAGTGCCCTAAGCGTTTTGCTCTCCGTAGGCGATGTGCAGCGGGACATTAAATCTACGTCGGATGATTTGAATATCACGCTTACTGGCATCAATCCCACATATGTAAGCCTGATTCTGTCTAGTGACATTAAGGGTTCTTTGGTCGAGGTTTGGCGCGGGTTCTTTGATAGCAACAATCAAATCATCACTACGCCTACAACCCAGTTCTTTAAGCGTTACCAAGGCATCATCAGTAACGTAAGCATTTCGGAAAAGTGGGATGAAAACATCCGTGAGCGTGTGGCTACCTGCTCTATTTCGTCTAGCTCCATGCGCCGTATTATTGAAAACCGAATGTCTGGCGTTAAAACAAACAAAGCTAGTTGGCAGGCCATTTATCCTGGCGACTTGTCCATGAATCGCGTAGCGGAAATCAGCAATACCTATTTTGATTTTGGACAACCCCCCAAGTCAGGAACTTTGTCTCAGAACGGCTCTCAATCCGGCACATTGATGGATGCGGCGGAACGAGGGGACTAAATTGATAAGACTAGCTACAAGATATGACATTCCAAGACTAATGGAGTTTGTGGAAGCATACGCCTATGCAAATCCTATTGAATCTTTGGGCGACCCACAGCGGCATGATCCTCGGTATGTGGAGCAGTTACTATTTGAAATCATCGCGGGCAAGGGCTTCGCGCTGATTGATAAAGATATGCGGGGCACTCTGATTGCCATTCGCCAAAAAAACATTTGGTGTCCTACGCTTGTTGAACTTCACGAGTTGCTATGGTGGGTTGACCCAGAGCATAGGGCGGGTACGGTGGGTGGCAGGCTTTGGAAAACGTTTGACGATATGGCGCAGGGCATGATGGATAGGGACGAAATACAGATTGTGTATTCGTCTGTATCGGCCAATGGGCCTTTGATTGATTACACAAGGCGCGGGTACAAGGGTATGGGCGCTAGCTTTTTCAGGGAATAAATCATGGTCGGATCAATCATTGTTAATGCGCTGATTCAGGCTGGAATTGCAACCTTTGCGGCGGCTTCTACGGCGGCTCTTGCTACAGCGGCGGCTATTAACTTTGCTGTTTCTTATGTGGTAACTAGGGCTTTTTCGCCAAAGTTAGATTTGAATCAATCGACTAACAATCGAGAGCAAGTTCCGCCATCTTCCGACAATACCGTTCCTATCGTCTATGGTGATGCGTACCTTGGTGGCACGTTTGTAGATGCTTGCCTTAGCCAAGATCAAAAGGTCATGTATTACGTCATGGCCCTATCTAACGTTAGCCCGAACGGCCAGTTTACGTTTGACCGGACGAAGTTTTATTACGGCGGTCGGTTGATGACGTTTGACAGCGTAGACGGTACAAAAGTTATTAGCCTTACGGATGATGCTGGAAACGTAGACACCAAGATTTTTAACAAGCTTTACATCAACCTTTTTACGGCTGATACAGCGGGCACGATTACGGGGGCTAATACGACGCTTATGCCCTGGCAAATCATGGGCGCGAGTAGCCCCTCTGGTTTCTATAACGACCACTTGGTTCCTGCGGCGCAGCAATGGCCCTCTACTGGTCGCCGGATGAATGGTTTAGCGTTTGCTGTTATTGCTCTGTATTACTCGGCAGATTCGGGCACTACGTCATTACAGCCAATTACCTTTAAGGTAAAGCAGGCACTAAACGGCACGGGTGTAGCCAAGCCAGGGGATGTTTGGTACGACTACATGACCAGCGATCTATATGGCGCTGCCATTGATCCTGCTTATGTTGATTCTGCAACGGCTGCAACGCTTAACACCTACTCGGATCAAACAATCACTTACACGCCTTCGGGCGGCGGCACTGCTAGTCAGGCCCGGTACAGAATCAATGGCGTTTTGTCGGGGAACGTTTCTTGCCTTGAAAACGTCGATTCAATCCTGAATTCCTGCGATTCTTGGATGACCTATAACACGGCATCCGGCAAGTGGTCTGTTGTCGTAAACAAGGCAGATTCGCCTAGCTTTGCCTTTAATGACTCTAATATCGTTGGTGAGATTCGCGTAAGTGCAACCGATATCACTCAGTCTGTTAACCAAATTGAAGCTAGGTTCCCGTTCAAGGAAAACAAAGACCAAGCCAATTTCGTTTTTATTGAGACTCCTAGCAATCTGCTTTATCCCAACGAGCCAGTTAACAAGGTAAGCGTTACCTATGATCTGGTTAATGATTCGGTACAAGCTCAATACCTAGCCAATCGCGTTTTGGAGCAGGCACGAGAGGATTTGATCGTTAGCTTTAATACCACTTACTACGGCATTCAGGTTGACGCTGGCGATGTGGTGAGTGTGACTAACAGTGATTACGGATGGTCTTCTAAGCTATTCCGGGTCATGA
>JACCDX010835970.1_pt1 | contig 19210 bp, 7 predicted proteins | sample 7449681 | NCBI WGS metagenome assembly JACCDX01 (sample SAMN15323450, study PRJNA562643) | freshwater metagenome | isolation source: river surface water | place: USA:Blue River Watershed | collected 2017-08-18
CGGTTGGCCGTTGAAGTTTCGGGGCCGAAGAATAGACCATTTTGTTTCAAGAAAAAATTCAATTCATCACGCACCACCCCTGGTTGTACTTTTACCCAGCGTTCTTCTTTATTTAGTTCAAGTATTTTAGTGAAGGTGCGAGAAACATCAACGATAATACCATTACCCACCACTTGCCCAGCCAAGGATGTTCCAGCCGTACGAGGGATTAAGGAGGTATTATTCTTACGAGCAAACGCTATCAGTTTCTGAATATCGGTTTCATCTTTCGGGATAGCTACCGCAAGTGGCATTTCACGATACGCCGAAGCATCAGTCGCATACAATGTACGCATGACATCATCCAGATAAAGTTCTCCAGCCAGTTCTTTGCTCAATTGCTGTAATTGTTGATTAATCATTGATTCTCAAAGTTTTTGAATTTTTCAAAGATATTCGATTTTCGAGTTTACTCCCAAAAAACAATATCTGTAAATATTTTATCTTAAAAAAATACAAATTGACCATCAGGCTGTCAATTTGTTAATAATTAATTTAGTTGTTGACTTTGAAGCAATAATTGATGAGTAAAATGGAATCACAAAATTACGACTAAAAACCTAAAGCTATATTGTTTTTGTACAATTTTTCAAAATTGAATTATTCAAAGAAATTTTATTTTTTAATATAATATTTTGGACTTTATATATTTCTTTTTGTAATTTTGAGAGTTAATTAGAAAAATAATTCAACGATTTCTAAACAAATTTCTATATCATGCGGTTGGGTTTATCCAATCAATGCTATATGAATCATGATAAAACAAGAAAAAAGTGAATTATCTTTTAAGTTAAATTAATCATTTATTAATCTTTCTTTAATTACAACCTATGATGAAGTCCTACCAAGTGGGTCGCTATATTGGGCGACTATCGGCTGGTGTGAAAAAATCTGTTTTCACAATTGCTGCAATGCTGTTAACATCACTCGCTTTCACTGTGATGGCACAAGATGTAACTATTTCGGGTACGGTAAAAGGTGCTGACGGCAGCGGCTTACCAGGTGTTACGGTTCAAGCTAAAGGTACTACAAAAGGTACTCAGACTGGCTTAGATGGTACTTACAAATTAGCTGGTGTTGCTAAGAATGGCACATTAGTATTTAGTTTTGTGGGTATGGAAACAAAAGAAGTTGCGATTGGCAACAAAACTGTTGTTGATGTAACTTTAGTTGATGACACAAAAGCTCTTGAAGAAGTTGTTGTTGTTGGTTATGGTACTGTTAAGAAAAAAGATGCAACTGGTGCTGTAAATGCAATCGGTGCAAAAGATTTCCAAAAAGGTATCGTGACATCTCCTGAGCAATTAATGCAAGGACGTGTAGCAGGTGTTCAGATTACACAATCAAGCGGTGAGCCTGGTGGTGGAATTAACGTGCGTATTCGTGGTACATCCTCAGTTTTTGGTGGAAACAACCCATTATTTGTAATTGATGGTGTGCCTTTGAGTGGTGACAATGTTTCTGGTGGTGGAGATGCAAGTGGGGTTGGTCGTCAACCAGCGAAAAACCCTTTGAACTTCATGAACCCAGATGATATCGCTTCTATTGATATTTTGAAGGATGCTTCTGCAACTGCAATCTACGGTTCTCGTGGTGCAAACGGTGTTGTTTTAATCACAACTAAGAAAGGTAGAGGAAAAGGGTCGCTTGAGTATGGCTACTCGCACGGTTTTAGCTCAATCACTAAAAAATATGATTTATTATCTGCGGCTGAGTATGTTGCAGCTGGTGGTCAAAATAAAGGTGGTTCAACTGACTGGCAAAACGAATTGTTCAGAACTGGCCAAACAAGCCAACACAACCTTGCTTTTGGTGGTGGAGATGCTTCAGGTAGCTACCGTTTCTCTTTAGGTTATTTAAACCAAGAAGGTATTGTATTGAAATCAGGTGTAAAACGTTATAGCGTTGGATTTAGTGGTACTAAGAAATTTATCAATGATAAATTAACTCTTGGAAGTAACTTAAACTTCGCAAATACACAAGATACTGGTGTGCCGATTTCGGAAAACTCTGGTTTTGAAGGTGATTTATTGGGTGGTATCTTAAAATCAAACCCAACTCAACCCATCTATACTACTGATGCAAAAGGTAACAAAATATTTAACCAACCAGGTAATACAGAGCCAAATCCGTTAGCTTTCGCAATGTTATCACAAGATAACACTAACACTTTGCGTGCATTAGGTAATATCAATGCTGAATTACAAATCATTGAAGGTTTGAAATTTAAAACTGTATTAGGTTTTGATAAATCTCTTTCTTCAAGAAAATCAGCTTACTCAAGTGATTTAGTTGTAACTGGTATCGGCGGTATTGGTCGTGCTTATGTGAATGATATTGAAGTAAATAACCAATTATGGGAAAACTACTTCACTTATGACAAAGAAATTGGCAAAACTTCATTCAATGCTTTATTAGGTTATTCATACCAAAGCTTTGACCGTTACTCAAAAAGTATTGGTGCTGCAAACTTCCGTACTACTGATTTGAATTTGATGATTAATAACTTAGCATCAGCAAATGCAGGTAAATTCGGAAGTAACGTTGTAAATAACTCAAGTTCAGAAAAAGATGAGTTACAATCATACTTTGGTCGTGTTAATGTAAATCTTTCAAGCAAATACTTACTAACAGGAACGTTACGTATTGATGGTTCATCTAAATTTGGTGGTAACAACAAATATGGTGTATTCCCATCAGGTGCATTCAAGTGGAAATTGATGGAAGAATCATTCGTTCCTAAAAATATCTTCTCTGACTTAGCTCTTCGTTTAGGTTATGGTGTTACTGGTAACCAGTCAATCCCTCATAACTTGTATGACCGTCGTGATAGATATTCAGGATGGGGTATCAACCAAGGTGCTGATAACATCGAAGGTGGTGGTTTGAATGCTGTTGCATTTAACAACCCTAACTTGAAATGGGAAACAACTGCTGCTTTAAACGTAGGTTTAGACTTTGCAGTATTGAACAACAGATTATCAGGTAATATCGAGTTCTACCAAAAGAATACTAAAGATTTATTATTCTTAGTTGTTTCTGCTCAACCAGCACCAACACCATTCTCTTGGAAAAACTTAGATACTGATATTCAAAACCGTGGTGTTGAATTAGGCTTAAACTTCTCAGCCATCGATGGTAAAAGCTTTGGATGGGAAATCTTAGCTAATGCTGCTTTTAACAAAAACTTAGTTAAAAACTTATCAGGTGTTTATGATACAGGTGAAATCAACGGACAAGGTTTAACTGGTGCTTTTGCTCAACGTATTGCTCAAGGACAACCATTGTTTGCTTATTTCTTACGTGAATTTGGTGGTTATGACGAAGCTGGTAACTCAATCTATCCTGCTGGTGACTTCCAACAATTCTTGAATGGCAAAAGCCCACTTCCAACGGTAACTGCTGGTTTAACTAACAACTTCCGTTACAAAAACTTTGATTTGAGCTTATTCTTCAATGGAGTATTTGGTAACTACATCTACTCAAACACTGCGAATGCTTTCTTTACAAAAGGTTCATTTGCGAATGGTCGTAACGTAACTAAAGATGTGGTTGGCTCTAAAGAAGGACCTCTAAACGCTCCTGACGTATCTACTCGTTTCTTACAAAAAGGTGATTTCGTTCGTTTACAAAACTTGAACTTGGGTTATAGAGTACCAATGAAGAGCAAAGTATTCTCTAACTTGAAGTTCTATGTTACAGGCCAAAACTTGTTGACATTTACAAAATACACAGGTCAAGACCCAGAGGTTAGTACAAACAAATCGATTAATGGTATTCCATCATTCGGTATTGATTACACTGCTTACCCAAGAGCTAAAACTTGGACAATCGGTGCAAACATTTCATTCTAATTTGTGTTAACAATTCAAAACAATTGAAAAAATGAAAAAAAATAATATTTATAAAATTCTTCTTGCAAGTACAGGATTAGCCTTTATGTCGGCTTGTACTGACCTTGTTAATGACGAAAAAGATTCAATCGTACGTACATCTGCTGGTGGTACTTTTACCCCTGGCGACCCAGCAGCTCTTTTAGAATCAGCTTATAAAGATTTAGGTGCATACACTGACCAAGCAAACATTTACGCTTTAGGTGTACACACAACTGCTGAGATGATTCCACCAACTCGTGGTGTTGACTGGGGTGATAACGGTGTATGGCGTACACTTGATGCTCACACTTGGGATGCTACTCACTCAGGTATCACAAACGCTTGGAACCAATTGAACCAACGTGTGTTTAAAGCAACTGAGATTATCGCATCTAATCCAAGTGCTTCGCAAAAAGCACAAGCACAGTTTTTACGTGCATTTAACATGTTCCATGTAATGGATTTCTGGGGACAAGTTCCTTTCAGAGAGGTAACTCAAGGTGTTGATGAATTGCCAAAAACATTGAGCCGTTCAGAAGCATTTGACTTCATCGTAAAAGATTTGGAAGAAGCTCTTCCAAACCTTGCGAAAGTTGCTCCTTCTGCAACAAACGGTATTGCAAACAAAGCTGCTGCAAACTTCTTGTTAGCTAAATTATATTTAAACAAAGGTGTTTACAAAGCTGCTGCTGCTGAAGGCCCATATACTTTTGACAAAGCTGATATGGACAAAGTGATTGCTTATGTTGATGCTATCACAGCTGATGGTTATTCATTAGATAAGAGCTACTTCAACGCATTTACAACAGCTTCTAAAAATGAAACTATCCTTGTTTCATTAGAAGGTTCTGCTCAAAACCGTTGGTTCATGACTTTGCACTACAACCAAAACCCATCTGGTTGGAATGGTTTCACTACGTTGGCTGATTTCTACGATAAATTCGAGAAAGATGACCCACGTATTGGTGTTCCAGCTAAAGGTGATGGCAAAGAATTCTCAGGAATTGGGCGTGGTTTCTTGATTGGAAAACAAATCATGGATAATGGTAAAGATTTGATTGATACTCGTACACAAAAAGTTTTATCTTTCACTCGTGATGTGCCTTTAGCTGGTGCAGCTACTGACAAAGGTATCCGTGTTATCAAGTATCACCCAGCCGATGCAAGTAAGTATATCTTGATGCGTTATGCTGAAGCTGTATTGATGAAAGCAGAAGCACAATTCAGAGGTGGTAACACTGCTGGTGCTTTAACAACAGTAAACTCACTACGTACTACTCGTGGTGGTAAAGCTCTTGCTTCTTTAACAGCAGATACAATGTTCGACGAAATCGGTCGTGAGTTATACTGGGAAGGTGGCAAACGTACTGTAGAGGTTCGTTATGGCAAATTTACAACTGGTACAGGTGTTGAAATCAAAGACGCTTATACAGTATTGTATCCAATCCCATCTTCGGCTATCGTTTCTAATCCGAACTTGAAGCAAAATAAAGGTTACTAAGAAATATTCTTAGATATAATTTAACAAAAATGCTCGAAAAATCGAGCATTTTTGTTTTCTAAGCAAAACTAATTCGGTGGTTTAGTTAAAGCCATTTGTATCAAAGATTAATTATGAAATCGTATATTTACATTGTTGCATTTCTTTTATTGACTCTTTCTTGCTCTTCTCCACAAAAAAACGATAAAACAGCCATTGATAAGATTTATAATAGCTTAAAAGAAGGCCAAACGAAAGCAATTGTGAAAATTGATGGAAAAGAGTTTTATCAGAAAGAAAGTATTTTTAGTTGTGATATTATTGCCGATAATGGTTTTCTAAGAGCTAATATGTTCGACCAGTTTGAGAGTAATATTGTCTTGAATTTTGGTACAGAACGATGGCACGCCACAAAACCTTATGTGTTACGATTACAAAAAGACCAGCAAATTGAAGGCGGAATAATGATTGGCCGAATTGCCGACAAAGAAAAACGCACTGGCGAAGGTTATTTAATGACCGAAGGAGAAATTACACTTGAGTCATTTTCTAAAGACAAGTGCGTAGTAATAGTAAACGGAAAAGTGGGAAAATTTGAAGCACAATTAACGCCTGAAAAATGGCATGACGTTGAGGCAATTATTATTTCCAAAAAACCAAAGACTACTTTAGTCAACTTAAAAGAAGAAGGTTTGTATTTTTAACTTTCGACTTAATACTTTAACAACCTGTGATGAAACTTACAAAAAACTTATTTTTCTTAATCGTTGCTTCACTTTATCTGATTTCCTGCTCGAAAAAAAATGAAGATGGACTATTCGAGCTGAAAGAAGAAAGCGAAACGGGAATTTCGTTTGAAAACACCGTAACGAATAAAGAAGACTTCAATATTTTTAGCTACCGAAATTTCTACAACGGCGGTGGCGTAGCCGTTGGCGATATCAATAACGATGGCCTACAAGATGTTTTTTTTACTTCAAATATGGGTTCTAATAAGCTCTATTTGAATAAAGGAAACTTTAAGTTTGAAGATATTTCTGAAAAAGCAGGAATTGCGAATCAGAAAAAATGGAGTACTGGCGTGGTAATGGTTGACATCAATAACGATAACCTGCTGGATATATATGTCTGCAATGCTGGCTACCAATCGGGTATTGGACAAGAAAACGCCTTGTATATCAATAACGGAAATTCAACTTTCACAGAATCAGCAAAGAATTACGGCCTTGACGAAAACGGATATACAACTCACGCCGCATTTTTTGATTATGACCTCGATGGCGATTTGGATTGCTATATTCTGAATAATAGTTTTATTCCTGTCAACACCCTCAATTACGATAATAATCGTGACCTCCGTGCCGAAGATTGGCCAGTGAAAGATTTCCTAAAAGGTGGTGGCGATAAATTGATGAGAAATGATAACGGCTTTTTTCATGATGTAAGCAAAGAATCGGGTATTTACAGCAGTTTAATTGGCTTTGGTTTGGGAGTAACGATTGGCGATGTAAACAAAGATGGCTACCCCGACATTTATGTTTCTAATGATTTTTTTGAGAAAGATTACTTATATATCAATCAGAAAGATGGCAAATTTAAGGAGGAAATCGAGCAACGAATGCAGCACCTAAGCACAGCTTCGATGGGTGCTGATATGGCTGATATTAACAACGACGGCTATCAGGAAATTTTCACCACCGAAATGCTTCCGAGAGACGAAGTTCGATTAAAAACCAATGCTTCGTTTGATAATCACTACATCAATAATCTCAAAAAGCAGAAAGGTTTCTACAACCAATACATGCAAAATTGCTTACAACTCAACAACCAAGATGGCACTTACAGCGAGATTGCGTGCCTGAGCGGTGTAGCTGCCAGCGATTGGAGTTGGGGGGCATTGATGTTTGATGCCGATAACGACGGCTTCAATGATATTTATGTTTGTAATGGCATTTATCATGATGTAATCGACCAAGATTTTATTGATTTTTTTGCCAATGATTTATCGAAAAATGCCATTAACCAAGGCGAAAGAAAACGTTTCGATGAAATCATCAAAAATATGCCTTCTCGCCCGATTATCAATAATTTCTTTCACAATAGCGGTAAAAACGATTTGAAGTTTGATGAAGAAGCCGAAAAATTTGGTTTTACTCAACCTTCATTTTCAAACGGTGCTGCTTACGCCGATTTAGACAATGATGGAGATTTAGATTTAATCGTCAATAATGTCAATCAGAAGGCTTTTGTGTATCAGAATAAGTCTGAAAAATTAAAAAATCATTTCCTCAAGATAAATCTCAAAGGAGAAAATCAAAATACATTTGCCATTGGCTCAGAAGTAACAATTTTCAGTCAAAATCAAGTAATTACTCGCTATTTGATGCCTTCAAGAGGCTTTCAGTCAAGTTGCGAATACCCGCTTACAGTTGGTTTAGGGGCTAATAATAAAGTAGATTCGGTACGCATCAAATGGTACGATGGACGAGTTTCGGTGCTGAAAAACCCTTCGATTGACAAAAGCTTGGTAGCTTCGATTAAAGATTCAAAAGTTGTTAAATTATCGGAAGAATCTTCAGCGAAGGCTTTTTTCCAAGCTGTAAATGTTACTTTAGATTCACACCAAGAAAATACCTACGAAGATTTCTACGATGAGCGAAATATTCCAGTAAAATTATCGGCCGAAGGCCCAAAAGCAGCGATTGGCGATGTAAACGGCGATGGCAAAGACGATGTATATATCTGTGGGGCAACTCTCCAAGCAGGGCAACTGTACATTCAGCAAGGAGCAGGTTTCAAAAAATCAGTTCAAGAAGTGTTTGAGCAATTTAAGTATCATGAAGACACTGCTGCGGAGTTTTTTGACGCCGATAAAGATGGTGATTTAGATTTATACGTAGGTTCGGGCGGAAACGAAGTTCCTGCGGGCGATAGAGGCCTCGATGACAGACTTTACTTGAACGATGGAAAAGGAAACTTTACGCACAAAGCCGATGCACTCCCTCGTGATGGTATGAATACGGCAGTTGTTGTGCCTTTCGATTACGACAAAGATGGCGATTTAGATATTTTTGTGGGGAGCAGAAGCCAATCGAAGCAATATGGATTAAGCCAAAGAAGCTTTGTTTTTCAGAATGATGGTAAAGGAAATTTTAAAAATGCCACACCTAAAGAATTGGAAGAAGTTGGAATGGTGCGTGATGCCACTTGGCAAGACCTCAATGGCGATGGACAAAATGAACTTGTTATAGTTGGAGATTGGATGTCGCCTGTGATTATTACCTACAAAAACAAGCGTTTCGAGACACTCAATTCTGGACTTGAAAATCTAAACGGTTTTTGGGGCAGAGTCGAGGCCGTTGATATTGACAATGACAAAGATTTAGATTTGATACTCGGTAATTCGGGCGAAAATGTAATGTTTAAAGCCAATGCTGAAAATCCGCTAAAAGTTTGGGTGAGTGATTTCGACAATAACGGAATTATTGACAAAATACTGACAAAAACCGTAGATGGAGAAGACCGAACAATTTTCTTGAAGCGTGAAACAATGGAGCAGTTTCCTTTCTTGAAAACCCAAAATCTCAAACATTCAGAATTTGCTACCAAATCAATTTCTGATTTATTCGATAAAAATATTTTGAGCAAAGGCATTGTTAAGAAAGTAGATTTTCAGCAATCGTGCGTGGCCATTAACGATGGCAAAGGTGGTTTTACGGTAAAAGCATTACCCGTTGAAGCACAGTTTTCGTGTATTAATGCAACTTATTGCGTTGATTTGAATAATGATGGCTTGAAGGACATTATTTTGGGCGGAAATAACCATAATTTCACCCCACAATTTTCTACACTCGATGCTTTCAAGGGTAAAATTCTATTGAATACAGGGAAGGGCAATTTTAAGGCAGTTTCGGACAGAAACAGTGGTTTTAGGGTAGATGGAGAAATGAAACAAATTGCCCCGATTAGTATTAATGGCAAGCGAAGTTTCATGATTTTAGTAAACAATTCGACGCCAAAGATTTTTAGCTTACAATAGCTCAAAACCTTCGCATGGCTCGCCATTAACATTAATCGACATGCAACAAATAGTAATTTTCACAAGAAAATTTCGGTATTGGTCAGTGCTTGTTTTTGTTCTGATTGTGAGTAAAGTATTTTCACAAAGTGCGGGTAACTTCGTGAGTTTTTCGGAAACCACAAAAGGACTAAGAATAAAAGGAACAACAAGTGATTTGGTTATCCAACAATTTTCACCCGACATTTTTAAAGTTCAGTTGCTGAAAAGTGGTCAAGCACCTTATGATAGCTCGGCTTGTGTGGTATTAAAACCACAAGGATTTACGCAAAAAATCAATGAAAGTACTACAAAAATTGAAATTATTGGCGGTAAATCAACTCTCGAAATAACTAAAAATCCTCTAAGAATAAGCCTAAAATCGGGTAGTTTAACCAAGATTTCGGAAGAACAGGGCATTCGTTTGGGTAAAGATTCGGTATATTTTTCTTTCAAAATCAGTCCAGAAGATGTATTTCACGGTACAGGCGGAAGGTTTTCTGAAATTAACCTCAATCGAAAAGTTTTGGACTTCACGAATACCTATCGAGGAGGTTATTACGATGATGGTTTCGGCTTAACTACAGGTTTATCGCAGAGCATCAACCTTCCTTTCATTGTTTCATCGCAAAAATACGGTTTATTGCTTGACGGAAGCCTACCAGGCGATATGCGAATGTATGTAGGTGCTCAAGATTCTACCAAATTAAATGTGGAAGTTGCCAGCACAGGCAATTGGGCATATTATTTCATTAATGGTGCTTCAAATGATGAAATTCTGCAAAATTATACGCTTCTCACTGGCCGACAGCCTTTGCCTCCGAGATGGGCTTTGGGGTATTTACAGTCGAAATTTGGTTACAAAAACGAAACTGATGCCAAAGATGTACTAAAGAAACTTCAAAATGAAGGATTCCCCGTTGATGCAATGATTTTGGATTTGTACTGGTACGGCGATGGCACAACGATGGGCAATTTTGACTGGGACAAAACCAAATGGCCAAATTCGGCTCAAATGATAAAGGACTTTGCGGCAACTGGCGTGCAGACTGTGCTTATCAACGACCCGTACGTCACCAATAAATCTTTCAATTATGCTTTGGCCGATTCTTTAAAATATTTCGCCAAAAATGCCAATACTAATCGCACTGGGCAGATAACGATGTGGAACGGAACGGTTGGTTTGTTAGATATATTTAACCCAAATACTCAAAAATGGGTTTGGCAAAAGATGAAAGCGTTGGCGAATCAAGGCGTGAGTGGATTTTGGAGCGATAAAAACGAACCTGAAAATCACCCATCGAATTTCATTCATGTCAACGGTACGGCCAGCGATGTGCATAATCTTTATGGACTGGCTTGGGCGAAAAATATTTATGATAATTATGCCGCTGACTTTCCTGAAAAACGAGTTTTTAATCTTAGTCGGTCGGGGTATGTTGGCTCGCAACACTACGGAGTTTTGCCGTGGAGTGGCGATGTACTGCGGGTGTGGTCGGGTTTGAGATACCAAATTCCGATGATACTACATTCGGGTTTTTCGGGTTTGGCTTATATGCACTCCGATACTGGTGGTTTTGCTACCAGTTCGGACCAATCAGAAAAAAATGAAGAATTAGACGTACGTTGGTTACAATTCTCTACGTTTTCGCCAATTCTACGCTCGCACGGGTTGCGTTTCAGCACCGAACCTTACAACCTTACTCAGCCTTTTTACGGTATTTCAAAGCGTTATATCAAGTTACGTTATGAATTATTGCCTTATCTGTATTCTTTGGCCTATAAAAACAGTACAACTGGCCGACCGATTTGCATGACAATGGATTATTTTGATTTGAGCAAAGCCAACGGAAATATCGAAGACCAATATTTCTTTGGTGAAAACTTGGTCGTTGCTCCAATCTTAATTCACGGAATGCCACTGCGAAAAGTAGTTTTACCCAAAGGAAAATGGTTTAACTTCTGGACAAACAAGCTCTACAATGGCGAAACAAATATCTTTGAAAACCTAACTATTGATGATATTCCAGTGTATGCTCGTGCAGGAAGCATTATGCCGATGTCAAAATCGGCCAAGAGTTCAACCAGTTTATATTCATCCGATAGCTTAGTTGTTCGTTATTATCAAGATATTTCAGTACCAAGAAATAACTTCACGGTTTTTCATGACGACGGAAAAGATGCCAAAGTATTGCAAAATATGCGGTATGAATTATTGAATTTTTCGGGTAAAACTTCTACCGATAGTGTTCAAATTGAAGCTACTCGCACACAGAATTATGCAGGCACTTTATCAAGTCGTTCGCTCACTTATGAAGTTATCAACCTTACTTCCATTCCAAAATCGGTCAGTATCAATAAGCAGAACATTCCAGTAGTTTTCCGAGAAGCTGATTTTAATAAAGATAATGTAGCTTATTATGACACCGAACGAAAAGTACTAAAAGTCAGAACATTATGGGACTGCTCCACTACAAATAGTCTTTTAGTCGTTCGAGATGGACTTTCGGTAATTACGGCAACTGAAGATGAATTGATTGAAGAAAGTACATTGAATGTATATCCGAACCCAAGTCAGGCAAATACTGAACTTACCTTCGAGACGATTATCACGCAAACCGCCCATTATGAGCTGGAAATTTATAATATGGCAGGAAAAAGTATTTATAAGCAAGATTTGGGCAAAATTTCACAAAATGAGCCGCTGAAACACCATTGGAACAATCAGAATATCCGAGGAGTTTTGATTATCCAACTCACGAATAACTTGGGTAAAGTAATGAATAAGAAGATAGTTATCGAATAAAAAGCGTAGAACGACATTAAAATCACCTTATTCAATGAAAACTTTCAAACGAAACATATTAATCTTCCTTACGTTCTGTGCGGCATTTTTGGCCTGTGTTGACCCGTACAGCATCGACATCAGCAGCAGTAAGGGTTATATTATCATTGATGGTGTATTAACCGACCTCAATGAACCACAATTCTTGACAATTTTCCGAACTTCCGAAAATGCACAATTCAAAAGTTCGGAGTTTACGTCTATTATTTTAGCACAGAAAAAAGAGGCTCTTCCTGTGACTGATGCCAACGTAAAGATAATTGTAGATGGCAAACAAAGTATTAATTTACAAGAAACACTTCCAGGGTATTATTATCTTCCTGATAACTTTAAAGCAAAAGTTGGAAGCACTTACCAACTTTGGTTTCAGACCACTAACGGAAAAACTTACGAGTCGCCACTCGAAACGATGTTACCCGTTCCAGCCATCAGTAGCATACGTGAAGAATTTAATAAAACTGGCGTAAAAAAATACCCAACCAGCGATGAGCGTATTTCTACCAACGATTTTTACATAGATTTTCAAGATACTCCGACCGAAAAAAACTTTTACAGATGGCGTTGGACACAATGGGAAACCCAAAAATATTGCGAAACTTGTTCACAAGGTAGATACTTTTTGTATGAAGATGAAAATGGCGAAAATGGCACTTGCTACCGTGACTTAACGCTTAATTACAATAATATTTTCGACTATACTTGTGGCACTTCGTGTTGGGATATTTTTTACAGTTCAGACATCAATATTTTTTCTGATGTTTTCACCGATGGCCAACTTCAAAAAAATAAGTTGGTTGCTCAAATTCCGCTTTATCAATCAAATCAATGCTTGGTTAGTATCCAACAAATGTCTTTATCACCCAATGCTTTTAGATACTTCAAGTTGATTCAAGACCAATCTGTCAATACAGGTACACTGGCCGATACGCCCCCCGCTCCTATCAAAAGCAATGTGTATAATAAAGATGATGCTGGCGAATTAGTTTTGGGATATTTCTCGGTTTCGTCAGTAAGTGAACAAAAATATATGCTTACTCGCAAAAATGCTACTGGAGCGGGCCTTAATGCTTTGTTTTTTGCAAAGAATAACCGTCTCCCTCAACCCGAAGAATCTTCAGTTGAGCGTCTTGATATTCCGTTGGCCATCTGTAAGAAAAGCCTAAGTCGCACACCTATTAAACCCGCAGGATGGCAAATACAATGAAAAAATATTTTTACTTATATATCTCCCTCTTGCTGGTTGGTTTCAATGCTCAGGCTCAATTTTATATCACGGGTGTAGTGCGAGACTCCATCACGAATACTCCTTTGGAAGGAGCATCAATCGTACTTGATTATAATAAAACCAAAAACGGCACAAAAACTGATGCCAACGGCAAGTTTGTACTTACGGTTTCGAGAGGTAATCACACACTCAATGTGCGATACGTCGGATACGTTTCTTTTTCCAAATTTATTGCTTCTCAACAAAGTAATCTGAATATTGATATTTCACTTACGAGAGTCGAAAACGAACTCGAACAAGTGGTTGTAACGACCAAAGGTTTCGACCAAAATGTTCGACAACCATTGCTCGGAGTCAATCAAATCAACATCAAAACCTTTCAGAAATTGCCCTCGGCTTTTGGCGAGTTAGATTTACTACGAGGAATGCAAATGCTCCCAGGGGTAACGAGTGTAGGCGAAGCTTCAAATGGCGTAAATATCAGAGGTGGCACAACCGACCAGAACCTTATTTTGCTCGATGATACGCCGATTTTCAACCCAACGCACATGTTTGGGTTGTTTTCGGTTTTTCCGCCCGATGCCGTTACAAATTTAGATTTATACAAAGGGAATGTCCCAGGAAGATACGGTGGTCGTGCTGCTTCGGTAGTTGATATTAGCTTGAAGAATCCGAGTCTCGAAAAGTTTATGATAAAAGGTGGTATTAGTCTTGTATCAAATCGTTTAATGGTAGAAGCCCCAATCGTGAAAGACAAAGTGGGTATTTACTTCGCTGGTCGTGGAGCTTTCAACGATTTTCTTTTACCGATTGCATCTGACCGACTCAATAATATTCGTACGAAATTTGGAGAAGGAGTTTTTAAAGGTTTTTGGAAAATGAATCCTAAAAATACGCTCACGGCGATGTATTATAAAAGTTACGATAATTTTCAGACAAATTTACTGACAAACCTGCCGAATGTTATTGGGGTTTCGACATTCTACAAACACTACACCGACAACGGAATGATGCGTTGGTTGCACGTCATAAACCCCAAACTTAATCTTCAAACGACCGCTTTGGTAGCTCAGTATTCACCAAAAATTATCAATGTTGAAAAAACGTCCAATGAGGTAAGTTTAGAATCGAATCTTTTACAGAAACAGATAAAATCTAATATCAATTACCAACTGAGTAAGCATAAAATTGAGTCGGGATTAAGTTTTATCCAATATACCATTAAGCCTGGCACCTTAAACCCTAATGGAAGTGAGAGTGTAAAATACATCACAACCCCAACCGAATACGCCAACGAAGCAGGTTGGTACGCCGATGATGAATATGAGGTTTCTAAAAAACTGGCGGTTTCGATGGGCATTCGCTACTCAAGATTTATGGCCATGGGACCTAATAATTACAGAACTTACATTGCAGGCGAACCACGTGACGATTACTCGGTACTTGACACAATTCAGATTAGCAAAGGCAACGTAATGAAAGCCTATGGTGGTTTTGAGCCACGATTTGGGCTTCGCTACAACCTCAACGAAAACGCTTCTTTGAAACTTGGCTATAATTTGATGCGTCAGTATTTGCAGATTGTATCAAACACCACAACGCCGATTCCAACTTCTCGCTGGAAGACCTCCGACCAACACATCAAACCACAAATCAGCTCACTGATTTCGATGGGTTATTACCAATCTTTCAATGATAATATTTATGATGTTTCGCTCGAAGGCTATTACCGATTCACCGAAAACATTGTAGATTATAAACCTGGGGCTGATTTTCTCCTGCAAAAATATCCAGAAACCCAGATTGTGCAGGGAGTTAGCAAGGCTTACGGCGTAGAATTGATGGTAACAAAAAAGAAAGGCAAAGTGAATGGCTGGGTAAATTATACGTATTCGAGAGCATTTAACCGTACATTTGATGATGTAAATCCAATCGACCGAGTGAATAATGGTAATTGGTACGCCTCCAACTATGACCGCCCACATAGCTTCAATAGTTCGGTTGATATTACAGTTGATAAACACAATTCGTTTAGCTTTACCTTTATGTACAGCACAGGCAGACCATACACTGAGCCAGTGGGTTTTGTGAATTACCTCAACAATGTTTATCCGTTTTTTGATGAACGAAACAACAAACGAATTCCTGATTATCATCGTTTAGATTTTGCATGGAATATTTATAATCCACGCATGAAAGACCGACGATATAAAACCCGTTGGGCATTTACGGTCTATAATGTTTACGCTAAAAAGAATGTTTATTCGGTATTTTTCAAAACCGAAAATGGCGTAAACAAAGCCTATAAATTGCAGATTTTTGCCGCTCCGATTGTAAGTTTGGCTTATAATTTCGAGTTTCAGTAATTTTTCAGTGCTTTTAGGTTTATAAGTTCGTCAAGAGATTAAATTACTAAAAAAGTGTACCTTAAATGAATCATACCCGCCGTTTGTAAAATTTGGTCTTTTGATTCTGAAAGTTCTTTCAATCTTTCACCAAACTTTACAAGAGGTGATTGTATGATTCGTGTTTTTTTGTTACTTTTTTTCAAAAAAAAGTAAGATAGAGGATTAATAATCAACAATTTAATTTCCTTTTTTATTGAATTTAATTTTCAAAAACATCTTTTTGAACACAAATTTTCACGCTTAATGCAAAAGTTTTTCATAATTATTCTGTCTTCAATGGTATTGTTTTCGTGCAAAAAAGACGAAAGCTATAAATTCCAATTATTAAGCCCCGAACAAACGGGAATTGACTTCTCAAATGATTTAGTGCCGAGCAAAGATTTGAATATCTTCAATTATATGTATTTCTACAACGGTGGCGGAGTTGGAGCAGGCGATTTGAACAACGATGGCTTGATTGACCTATGTTTCACCTCGAACCTCAAAGAAAACAAACTTTACCTCAATAAAGGCGGACTAAAATTTGAAGATATTACCACCAAATGTAATTTTAAATCAAACAAAGGTTGGTCAACGGGGGTATCAATCGTTGATATTAACCAAGATGGAAAACTCGATATTTACATCAGTCAAGTGGGTGATTATGAAGGCTTAAAAGGGCAAAACTTGCTTTATGTTTGTCAGAAAATCACCCCCGAAGGCATTCCAGTTTATGAAGAACAATCAAAAGAATACGGCTTAGATTTAAGAGGTTTTGGCACACAAGCGGCTTTCTTTGATTATGATTTAGATGGCGATTTAGATATGTTTATGCTCAATCATTCGGTGCATAGCAATGGTACTTTCGGAGCAAGAGCCAATTTCGATGGTACATTTCACCCAACAGCGGGAGATAAACTTTTTTTGGCCACCAAAGATGGTGCTGCGTCGCACCCACGCTACGTAGAAGTAACCGAAAAATCGGGCATTATCGGTACAGTTTTGGGCTATGGCTTGGGCGTATGTGTGGGCGATGTCAATTTAGATGGCTACCCTGATATGTACATTGGCAATGATTTTCACGAAAACGATTATCTCTACATTAATCAAAAAGGTACAGGGTTCAAGGACGAAATCAATGCTCAAATGATGCACACAAGCCAGTTTTCGATGGGTGTTGATATTGCAGATATTAATAATGATGCTTTCCCAGAAATCGTCTCGCTGGATATGCTTCCGAACGACCCTGAAATCTTGAAACGCTCGGAAGGCGACGATGCCTACAATATCTTTAACTATAAACTCAAACAAGGCTATAATCACCAATTTTCGAGAAATAACCTTCAATTAAATAATAAAAACGGTACTTTCTCCGAAATCGGTATGTTTGCGGGCATTCATGCCACCGATTGGTCGTGGGCTTCGCTCTTTGTTGATTTCGATAATGATGGTTATAAAGATTTGTTCGTATCGAACGGCATCGGCAAACGCATGAATGACATCGACTACATTAAGTTTGCCTCTGATGAAGTCATTCAAGAAAAAATCAGAGAAAAGAAATTTGATGAAACCGATGTTTCATTGGTAGATAAATTGCCCGAAATCAAGCTATTCAATAAATTCTTTTCTAATCAAACCAATTTGGCTTTCAAAGATGCGGAGGCTGAAATTCTCGGCGATAAATTATCGTTCTCAAATGGCTCAGTTTATGCCGATTTAGATAACGATGGAGATTTAGACATCATCACCAATAACATCAACGAAAAGGCTTTTATCTACGAAAACTTCGCAAATAAAAACAACCCTCAAAACAAATCACTGACGATTTCGCTCAAAGGCGATGCTCAAAACCTCAATGCGATTGGCAGCAAATGTTTGGTTTTCAAGAAAGATAAAACCATTACCTACGAAAAATTTCCTGTACGAGGTTTTCAGTCAAGCATGGAAATTCCGCTTACTGTTGGGCTTGGAAATGCTGCTGAAGTTGATTCGATTCTAATCGTTTGGCCGAATAATACATTTCAAAAACTCGATAAATCAAGTTTTGCCAAAAACAAAATTCAAGTAAATTTCACGGCAGGTTTGCCCGTTTTCGATTATAAAACCTTAGTTTCAAAACCCAAAACGGTTGAGTTTCAGAATATTGCCCAAGAAATTGGCTTAGAAATTAAGCACGAAGAAAACAATTTCGTGGAATTTGACCGTGAAATTCTGATTCCAAACATGATGTCAACCGAAGGCCCAGCTTTGGCGGTGGCGGATGTAAATCACGATGGTTTAGAAGATGTTTTTGTGGGTTCAGCAAGAGATTTTAAAAGTCAAATCTTTTTACAAAAGCCTGATGGTAAGTTTATTAAAACCAAACAAACTGCCATCGAAAAAGATAGTCTCTACGAAGACGTCGATGCTATTTTCGTTGATGTAAACGCCGATACTCACCTCGATTTGGTAGTGGCTACGGGCGGAAACGAATTCTTCGGTAAAGCACAAAGCCTAACTCAACGACTTTATCTCAACGATGGAAAAGGTAATTTCACGCTAACACCCGATGCCTTCAATGGTATTTACATGACAGCTTCTTCGGTCAAGCCCATTGATTTTGATGCCGATGGCAAAATGGATTTGTTCATTTCGGGGCGTGCCGTGCCGTGGGATTACGGTACAATTCCTCGTTCGTATTTGCTCAAAAATGATGGTACGGGTAAATTTACTGATGTTACAGCCGCCATTGCCCCTGAACTTGCCCAAGCGGGCTTGGTAAAAAGTGCTACTTTTGCCGATATGGATAAGGATGGCGACCAAGATTTGCTCTTAGCCTTAGAATGGGATTGGATAACGATGTTTGAAAATAACAAAGGAAAATTCACAAAAAAGGCTTTAAGTCAGGAAAAGGGTTGGTGGAATTTCACGCTTCCATTTGATTTTGATGGCGATGGCGACATGGATATTTTGGCAGGAAATCTGGGACAAAATAGCCGACTAAAAGCATCGGCTTCGCAACCTATACGCATGTACGTGAATGATTATGATGGAAACGGCAAAAGAGAGCAAATCTTGACCTACTACTTAAATGGTAAAGAGATTCCGTTTGCCAATAAGTTGGAGATTGATAAACAATTGCCTGTTACGAAGAAAAAATACTTACTGGCCAAAGATTTTGCCAAAGCCAGCATTGCCGATATTGTGGGCAAAGACCTGCTAAATACGGCCGCATTATTTGAGGCTGATTATTTCAGTAATGCCATTTTGATAAATGACGGTAAAGGAAATTTTACGACTAAACCTCTGCCAGCCAATGCCCA
>JACCDX011388611.1_pt1 | contig 19207 bp, 6 predicted proteins | sample 7449681 | NCBI WGS metagenome assembly JACCDX01 (sample SAMN15323450, study PRJNA562643) | freshwater metagenome | isolation source: river surface water | place: USA:Blue River Watershed | collected 2017-08-18
AACTGATATTCGAGTAATACGGCCCAGCGCCATTGTGAGAGAATATTTGTTGGTATGTATCGGTTAATTCATAATATCCTATACTGGTCGGAAATCCACCAGAACCAGTATAGGTAGTAGAAGTTGCACCAAATTTTACTGTGCCAACTAATACTAACAATGCAGTCCATGCAGCGTTTATAGTACTAGCTGTACCACCTGTTCTAGAACTAGAAAATCTAACTTCGCAGCCCGAGTTAAAGAAGTACCTTGCAGCATTTTCGTTTGAAAATGTAACTGTAAACTCATGCTGTATAATTGTACCCCAGGCTGTGGTACGGGTGCTTGTTAATGCACTTGATACAGCCATTTGTAAAATGCTAGCATTTAACCTATTAGTATCAAGTGTACTTATTAGAGTTGCAATATCTGCTCTGCCTGATGTGCCATCTTCTGCTTCTATTAAAGTACCAGTTGACACAGCCGGTTGCAATGTTAAACTAGATCCAGTATGAGTATTAATTGTACTCATGGCATTTCGCAAATCATTCCATTGGCTAGCAGCAATTACTACACCTGCGGTAGTAGGCGCTACGTTTGTAGAAGTTTGTCCATAACCTCTGTCGCCGTATCCTACACCTATTAATGCAGCAATTTTATTCTGTGCAGCTACACTACTAGCATATGCAGCATTAACAGCAATGTCACCGACAAAGCCGTTGTAATCTGATGCCTGTGCTATACTGCCAACGGAATAAGTCATATTACAAACGTCCTATAACAATCTCAACTAATTCAACACCATTAGTAGTTTTTGCTTCTAATGACCTGCCTAAAATAGATAATGTAGTTTCGTCGCCGTGTGCTGCACGAGCAACACCTGGTATATTACTCGATACTAAACGTTGACCTTTGCCAACAGGGCCTACAACTTTACAAGGTGTTCGTCCTAGTAATGCTACAAGAGGATGTGTTTTATCATTACCAGCTTTGTCATTCATTTTCAATGCTGGTTTATCTGATACAACACCAAATACATTTACATCAGCATCTGTAGTAGATTTTGTAATTTCGTTTTCGCCACCAATAATAACTACATCACCTACTTCGAGTTCTGCATCTGCTTCGTAACGTTCTGCAACGTCTGCATATTGTGCAGATGTAGCAACACCATTAAATGTAGTAGCGTATACGTTTGCATACTTAAAGCTACTAGATCCCAAATTATAAACGTTGTTGGTCGACGGTGCATTATTTTGTGTTGTACGATATATTGTAGTATCACCAACAAAGTTAGCCGCAGTTACAGTACCTACTACGTTAACTGTATTAGCATTAACAGTTGTTACGTTGCCAGTAGTAGCAGTAACCAGTGTGCTGTTAACTGTTGTTATAGTACCAGTAGTAGCATTAACAGTGCCTGTCCAAACATTATTAAACCTAAATGAACTAGAACCAAGATCATATGTAAGTGTAGTGTCTGGCAAATTAGTTTGGTTATCTTTAAAAACTTTATTCCAGGTACTACCTGTATAGAGTTTTAAGCTGTTGGTACCTGTGTCGTACCAACACATGCCTTGCAGTGCAGGAGTAGGTGTTACTGCCCCTGCAAAATTTTGCATCACCCAAAGTATGTCTTGCATTACGGGTGCGCCGTAGTTACTATACCCTTTACCAGGGAATGCTATTGGTGCCGCAGAAGTGTTAAGCGTGCCATCTGCCACGGTCGCCAACAAAGTTCCGTTAAATTGATATATGTTAGTTGCCATGTTGTTTACCTGTGAAATATGCTGGCATATTTAATCCCTTCTTATACTGTTTGAATACGTATCGTATAAACTACTTGAATCTGTCTGTTTAAGCTCTTTTGCACAGGACTGAATATGACATGACTTAGTAGTCTACCTGTGTTCGGACCATTAGAACTGTAAGCTTTTAGACCTAATTCGTTGAATACATAATCTCCAGTTAAATTTGTTGCAGTATCAAATGCGTCTTGACCGGATGGCTCAGCTAATCCAAGTGTGCAAGTTACTATTACATCAGTGAATGTTGCACCATCTATGTGTGACACACTGATAAAGTTCTGTGCTGGATCAACATCTAATGGGCTCTGATCATCAACTACTTTATAATACGTTTGGTTATATAACTCTGCTGTTTGTCCAACTACGTTAGGCGGTAGGTAAGTTATTGTACCAGTTTCGCTAACCTGTGCGCCGCCGTTACCGAAACACATTTCCTGGATCCAACTGTCTGGTCTATTGGCAATGGTTCTAGCTAAGCTAATACTAAAGTTTTCGTAGTTAATTGCATTAAATTTATCTACTAGTATTTCATTAGTAGATAAGTCTTTGATCAGGACATGTCCTGAAATCCATTGATCTGACGAATCTATCATTGACATGTATTACGACCTCACATTCACAATAACTTCGCCTGTGTCCAAATCTTTAATTTGAACAAAGCCGTATACCATAACAGTGCCATCTTCGTCAGGTAATGTTTTATTAGCGTTTTCATCTGGTACAGGGTGTTTATCTATCATGCTTTATTTAGTTCCTTGTACCGGAGTTCTCTAACAGGAAGTTTGCAAGGGCTGTATTATTGTATTGCAATCCATTTGGCGCCGGCTGCCAATTGTATCCGCCGGGTATTTCTACGTTATAACCACCATCTAACACTGTCGAATTAACAGGATGACTTACAAAACTAGTAACTTTTGCTTCTAATGTAGGAGTACAGAGTCTGACATTTCTCCACCCAGCAGGTGGAGCGACGTTGAATTTAACGTATCTACCAGCAGGATATCCAGTTGGATTGATTACTGTGGAGTATGTACCTATACCAGAATCAACTGTAATGTCCACTTGTATTGCATTTCCTATATAAACTACTTCTGGTCCACCTAACGGTTCGGTACCTTCTGCTGTTGCAAAGTATGTGGTCAAACCATCGCCATCGTAAAATATCGTATTAAACAATGTGCTTACATTACCAGATGGTGTATTGTATGTACCGCGTTGCAATGTTTTTAAGAATGCTCGATTTGGATATTCAACAGTTGGTGCAAGATCAACAGTCCAGAAAGCAATTCTTTCATTATTGATCCAAACTGCACCAGGTTGATATTCGGTTGGTAGACTTAATGCTGTATAATCAGCAACTTCTATTGCATCACTGATAACTGACATATTTGATAGTAACACAGTTGTTTTGTTATAGTTAATAGCAATACTGTTTACCATTGCATTGCCTGTGTTCACTGTTCTAAATGCAGTTGCAACCTTTTGCGGCTTACCACTCATATACTGAACATATATTGTATCACTTGAACTGTGTGCAATATTGTCTCCAAATATGATAACACCACTGCCGGCATATTCTGCATTCCAACCGTAGACATCCCACGCTGTTTCATCCCAAACAGAAATACCATCAGTTATTTCATATCTGTAATCGTACATTAGAGTTTGCATTACACTGTTAACCCAGACCATTAGCGAACTATCGTTCCACGGTCTGTCTGCTAATAGATATGTACCCAGATTATTACCAGACATTACCGGATACATAGGACCAGTAAATGTCTGAGTTCTAAATTTGTAGCTAGTATCTTCACTGTAAGTTATTACTTTGAGCTCGGCTCCACTAGCAAATGAAACTGAAGTTTTTAAAGTTATAAGATTACCAGATATAGAATATTCGTATAACCATGTTGGGTCTGTTACTAATAATACAATAATAGATCCTGCTACTGGTGTAGTGTAGAAGATTACATCATTGCCAGAAATAGTGTATTCTACATTCTCCGTCATTAAATACCCATCTAACCATACTTGTAAATATGCAGTATTAGATGGCATATTTGTTGCTGTATACGTGTTTATAAAACCAGTAGCTTTAAATAGATCACTGTACGGAGATGTTAATTCATAACCGTTTAATGTAACAGTGGTACTTAAATACGACGGAGTTGTACTATAAGGCGGCGCTGTTAATGAATATGAATAAATGCCAGCTTGTAAGATTATTGTTTGATCATTTACAACACTAAAGTTATTACTTACAAACAGTGTAATACTAACTGTGCTATTTGCCGGTGGCACTGATATCAATGTTACATCACGACCATTTGCGTTCACATTGGTTGTTATTACGCCATCAACAGTTACTAACAACATACTGGTATCATTATTTGGTACAGGATAATCTATTTCAAATTGATTTTCACTACCATTAACTGTGAATACATTCTGACATCTTACAAATGTGTATAGTGATGAGAATGTAGCATCGACACCATTACCAGTTGTAGTTAATTGCTGTATAGGTGTAGACGGATGAGTTGTATACAGACCTGAGGAAACACTTGATACGCTAGCAATACCCCATAGTAGATTAATTATTGCATCGGTGCCAGTACCAGATGTAAGCCAAGTGTTTGTTAAAGGTGTATATTGATATTCTCCAGGTTGATTTATTGTCAAGCCTGTTATTTCGCCGCTAACTGTAACACTAGTAACTTTTAATTCTACTGCGTAGGTTTTTGCAGTTGCAAAATCATCATCTAGTATCAATACATCACCAACACGGTAGCCACTACCACCATCAACAATTTCTAATTGTGATACTAGTACAGAGGTTACTTGTATAGAAGCAAAGCTATAATCTACAGGATTCCCGCCTGCAAATGTAATAATATCACCTGTTGCATAACCTATACCATTGTTAACCACAGTTGGATTATAAATCCCAGTACCTGTACCGCCCGACGATATTGTCATTATTTGCAGTGTTGTACCAGTAGGTGGTAACAAGAACACTACCCTGTTACTTTCCCAGTTGATAATATAGTCGTTTGCCAAACCATACGTTAACAATACACCGTCCTTTTGAACAATAACACTACTAGTGTTCATTGGTCGCAAGCCCATATCAAACTGATCTTGTAGACCGTTTAATTGGTATATTCTCATATAAACAACTGGTGCACCTCCTGCAGGTTCAGTATAGGTGTCCATTCTAATGTTTTCTAGAACGTTTGTAGTATACAATTCTTCTGCATGGTCTTCTGCAACATACGGTTGTGTAAATTGATTACCATCTGTAATAATATCAAGAGATCCTGTTGGTGCTTCTATGAATGTAGTTCCAACATAAAGCACATACACATTCGGTGATGCATTACTACTCGGCGGAACATTAAACACCAATGAATTACCACCCCATATAGGTTTAACAATGGCACCAGTACCAGTACCATAATAATATGGTCTATAAATTAATGGTAATTCTGCTCCGGTGAATATATCGTATTGTCCCTTAGTATCAATTGACACCGCAAGTATAGCACCGTTGATGTCAACCTCTGTTACAACTACATTTGTTGGTGAAACATATGGTGAAAAATCAAGCTGTAATTTATCACCAACATTGTACAAAGAACCGCCTTGTACTATCAACATAGATGTTACATGATTTGGTATAATCCAATCTACACCATAATCTCTTAGATTTTGATCAGACCATACTACCAAACCTGCCGGGTCTTGCGGTATTCTTGACAATTTAAATGATACTTTGGTTCCCGTGCCATAATAGTAGTCATATTGTGGTGCAATACCACCTTCTATTATTAAATCAAGATAATTGTCAAAACTGCGTTGATCTGCTTGCCATCCTGTTGGCAAATCCCATGTTGCAAGATCCCAGCCCGGTCTATATCTAAAACCTATACCATCAATGATGATACCTCTGTAATCACTGTTAGTAATTAAATTAGGATCATCCTTTCGTATCATGTCGGGTCCAGGTGCATAATATTCTTGGATTCGTGACCATGCACCCCAATCAATATCCTCTGGATACAATGCACCAGATTCAAGTTGCCAGCCGTAGGTATCCCAAGGAGTAGTGTCCCAACCTTTAGGGAAAGACGCAACCCTATCAAATACTAGTTTGGTTTTTAATGTACGTATAAGTTGAGGATTGGTAAGATAATTGTTTTGCCAATCTACATTGCTATACGCAATATTTGTTGAAACTGAAACATTTGCAGGATTATCAAAGTCGGTAGAATGAACATATGCATTATCTTGCCAAGTTCGACTAGTAACAAAATCACGTATTTTGGCATGATATGGTTTAACTTCATTAATATATGCCAATAGCGAACTTGTGTTATCTGGTTTATAAAGCGTGCCAGTGCTTAACGGTATATTAAATCCTTTAAGTACGATGTAACTAGTTTTGATAATCCAATCTACAAATCCCTGTTCAACTAACACATAGTTGATCATTGTAAAGAATAAATTATTGAGCGGGGCGCTGCCAGTTGAATAATGCGGATCAGTATCTTCAAACACTGCATATCTTAAACCGTCTATGATGTAGCCAAATTCAATGTACGGATAGATATCAAATGTAACACTGTCAAATGGAGTTGTATCCCACATCATAGTATTGATAGTACCGTTGTAAATACCATCACTTATTTGAATAGTACCATCTTGGTAACCAACAGTTACCCAGCCATCAATACCGTCAACACTTCCCCAACGATATATTGCCCATCGACCATCGCCAATGTTGAGAACTTTAACTGTGATATTTTGAATACCAGCATACGCAACTCTACTTGCTAAATCAGGTACTATATATGTAGGAATAGTGTTTGCATTTACACCAGATCCTGGCATGTACCAATCAACAAATGTCCAATAATTTGGTGTATTATATTCTTGTACACGAATTGCAGTCCATAGGTAATTGCCGCCATTATAGGAATATTCATAAAGTATCCACAGGTTAGCAGTGTCTGCACCACCTAATACAAGAACTGTACTACCATCACTTATTGTACCACCTAACGCATTTCTACTGCTTATTGTACCCACAGTGTAATCAGCCGTCGGTGTCGGTTCTGCTGCATAGAAATAATCAACCCAAGTACTACGATTAGAATCTGGTACTAGAAGAACACCAAGTAATAGTTGATTTGCTTTAGTAACATATGTTGCAGCGGCAGTAGTGCGATCTTTAAACCAACTTTGTCTTGGTCGTATCAACGTACCATATCTCATTAAGTCGCTAAGATATGGATCTGGTACAATATTACTAAGACCGTCTTTACCAGTTAAACTGTTTTTTAATTTTGTCCAGTAATAATCTGCTGGCATGCTAGTCGGATCGTTTTCTCTTACTAGATCCCATTCTTTAAAATCTATTTGTTCGTTTGCTTTATGTGTATAAAGCAAACTGAGAACTGTACTATCTGCAACTAACATAGAGCCTACGTTGGCAACTATTATATTTCTATCATCTATAGCCGCATACCAAGCCACACTATATGCCGTTGGATCGGTTATAAGATTTGCTATTTCAATAGTAGTAACTGTTCTATCAGGAGGGAATGGTATTGTATACGCATCTTTTACCCAGAAATAGTAATATGTAGTAGGTGTACCAGCGGCTGTATATGTAGTAGCAGAAGTCCATGCCGGATTATCTGCGTTGAGTACTGTACCAGTTGGAATATAGTCTATACCATACTGATTAAAACTTGCCCCACTTGCAATAAATTCAGCCCACTTAGTTGGTAGAACAGGACTTTGTACCCATTCATACACATCAACTGTTGTATTTGGTGCTATTTCGCCCCAATGCTGCCAACGGTAAGCAGTATCACTTATTTCATAATCATAATAGCGAACTGCATTTAAATTCCACCATGTTTGTCCAACGTGTTCGGGACCCCAGGCTCTTGATGAGTTTATAGAATACAATAACGGATCACCATCTGTATATGATGCAGGATCATATAATGATGAAAAGTTTATATTATTTCGTGCTTGCTTAGGTATGAACCCTTTGGCAGGATCATAATACTCTAAATCACCATAAACCGACAGTTTATCTTTGTTGTAAAGTTTAGCCTGAAGCATTAATGCTGCATCAACTTTTGGCTGTTCAATGCGTTTTGGCATCCATGCATTGTTTACATACTCATAAACAGTCCATCCTTGTAAGCCAACGTTGGTTTTATCAACCCATGCTAAGTCGCCTTGCTTCCATCCGCCAAATGGTGGATATGCATCTCTAGCAGCATTATCATCGAATCGCACTTTTTTGTATGCATAATATTCGCCGCCAGATCCCACTGTAAAGGTAGTAGTATCTACTGTGAAACTGTTACCATCACCTACAATATTACCAACAGTCCATGTACCATCCAATGCATTTACATTGCTTATTCCTGTTAATACTACTATATCACCAGGTGATACACCAACATTACCACTTGCATTAACAATAGTAGGAGAGCCAGATAGTATACTTGGAGATGTGTTAACAATGTTTACATTTGCTTTAGAATACTGCCAAACCGTCCAACTATTTTGATCATCTATAAATTGCCATATAGTATCGCCGTCTTTTAATCTAACATTTGATTCTAACTGTGTACTATACAAACTAGTAAGTGCTGCGGTGTTTGTTACAGTATAATCAGTTTCGCCGATTAACACGTAACCAGTGGTTGGATAATCGTTATCACGATATTCATTGTTGTCTGGTCTTGTAGGGAATAATGGATTTGTTACACTACTATAACTCTGTGGAGGTACTACAATTCTCGGATCATTAGGTATAAGAACAATTATGCCATCAAGGTCTCGATCAGATCCCTGTGTACCATACACTGTTATTTGCTGAGGATCATTTACGTACAACGACTGTGGTATAATAAAGTCTATACCAATATTAAGAGCAGTATCACCAAATCTTGCAATACGTAACGCATATTCCTCATAGTACACAAAATCACTAGTAACAGGTATTATACTGTCATTACGTAGTATTTTATCAATTGCACCACGTGTACCCTTTTGTCTAATAAAACCTTGATAGAACTGAAATTCAGTACTGTCTTCTAACAATAGATTTTGCAAGTATCCACGCTGTTGGTAGCCAATAAGGTGTTTGCTTATTTCTGATATAGGCTGATTGTCAATTACAGCTAGAGTTGTACTAGCTTGTACTAGATTGCCTGATATAGGATCAACTGTAACATAGTTTTTAGGCTGTTCTATGTTAAAATACTTTCTAAAATCGTTTGCAGTCTTTTCAAAGTTAGGAACCAGATTCCATTGGTTATCTGTGCCGTCTTGGTACAAGAAATAACCAGGTGCATCAACTCGGCCGTTCCAATCATTTGTACGATATGCATACAATTTTAATCTTGGTTGTGCTTGATTGTATAACGGATCATAAACAACGTCACCAAATGCAGTTTGATTGTCAATGACTACAATGCTTTCAAGAGTAGTTGCAAATAATCGTAATCCGTAAATGCTTTGAATGTTTGTTGCCGCTACAACAATTTCGTCATCATAGCGTAAAACTTCCACGTTTTGTCCTTGAATAGGACCACCTGTTTTATCTAGCAACGGATACGTGCCACCGACAATACCGTTAACAAACTGTGTGTTTCCAAAACGTTGTAGGAATTTTGCACTGTTAGCAAGAGGACTCAGAGCTATAAAGTTACCGTTTGCCCAATTGCCTTGACTCCAGAATAAAAATTCCTTAGCACTTTGTTGCCAATCGTAGACATAGTTACCGTCGTCATTGTAAGTATCAAATACCCAACCTTCAACTTCTTGGGCACGTTGTAAGCCAATTAGAAAATCAAATACTTCTTGCTTTGTACCAAACACATAACCATACGGTACTTGTTGAACAGTGTCAACGCCCTGTTTGAACCATACAACTCGTTCGTTTCCTACAACGATATAGCTCTTTGGACCTAGTGCGTTACTTGGTATAATTTCAAAGTATTGCTTAACGCCGTCATATCCTACAACACGGTATCCAGTTTTTAATTGTGTAATAATTACACCGGTATAGAATGCAGTTTTTATACTAGAACTTTTGTAAAGATATGTTTTTACATTTTCACTTGGTACAATTTGACTTTTATAACCAATCTGGCCAAAGCTGTCAGCAGTTAGATAAAGGTTACTGCTTACAAAGCTTCCCATTTGGTGAGCAAGCTGTACATTAGTACCACGTATAATGTTACCGAAGTATTGAGTTACACTGAGATTTCTATTAACTAGATATTCACTTATCCAATGCTGAACACCGCAACTACCAAAGTAACTCAATGTACTTTCATTTGGTACATTTATGTTACCGCCTATTGCCAGCGGATTTTCTCGATGTACATAAAATTCACCGTTTGGTCTACGATCATTAGTATCAATATAAATCCATTGACCAGTTTGTTGATCACCGAATACCAGTTTGCTACGAATCGTATCCCAGTTATATTCAATAAACTGTGCAGGTTTCATTAGATAGCTGTATTCTGCTATGGCAAAATTATAATCGTTACTATAAATCCAAACTGATTCAACTGGAGAACCATCACCGAATACCCATTCGGCTTGTGCTTGTTGAGAACTAGGTAAGTTCTTTACTGTACCTGCTGCCAATGGTGGTAAAAGATTACCTTGGTCGTCAACTGGTATACATGACATAAGTCCTGGTCTTGCCCAAGTTGTATAGTATCCTGCTCGAGGTCCCTGACGTATATAACCATCACGCAGATCTTCCCACATCACAGTGTTACCTGCTGTGTAAGGAGCAGCACCGTATTCGGCTGTCCACCAATCGGGCTCTTGACTAAACCCTAGCATCTCCCAAGGATGAGTATGCGGTCTATCTGTGTCGTAGTACCAGCGATAAATTCCTTGATAATATCCAGGCACTGGTAATCCGTCATTGTCTACACTATCATGATAGTTCCATGTGAATGGATCGTTTGAGTCATATGTAGTATTTGCACGATAGTCAACTTGGTTTGTAATCGACCATTTATCAAACATAGGTGATAGAATTCGATTAAACTCTGTTATTGTGTAATCACCTTGACGCCATTTACCCTGGGTATATTCTCTAATATCCAATGCAAGCGTTGTTTGCGGATCTCTATATCTCGATGGCAAATTGAGATACATGTCTATTTCAAATTGCAACCATGCAGCAGCAACAGGGTTAGTTAGCAATGCAGGACTAATTGTTTTTGTCAATCCATTTGCTATACCACCTAATGGTAATCCATCTTTTGCCATAACAATTCTTGCACCGTCGTGACATTGTATTACTAGATTATCGCCGTCATAATAAACTGTTGGTAGATATGCAGGTGCACAACCTAAACGAGTGGCAGTTGGCGGTACATATGTAGGATTTGTACTTTTGATGTCACAGTATGCACCCTGTGTCGTACTAGGACCGCTATTTGCAAATGCACTAGCAGGAGTTTTCCCGAGATTTATCTGTTTAAGCGCAGTACTCACCCAATCACTTGGCGATTGATTGAGAGTGAATCCATTTGAATATAAATTAAACAACGCAGACACAAATCTATTGTAAAAGCGTAGGTATTCGCGTTGTGTAAACTGCATTGCAAGCATTGGGTCAGTATCACTTTGTACAGTGTTGATTCCAACGGTTACATTGCCGCTACTTAATATCATCGGCTTCAACATCGGAGCTCTGTGCTGTAAAATACTGAAACCGAGACTTCGTATTCTGGCTGTGTCTCTCCAGTTGTTGTTGCCGATTGCCGATCCTTCAAATCCAGGCTGATTGGCAATAATTTCTTCAAACTGTGATATGTATTGACTTTGTGCAATACTGCTTATTTGCAAGTTATCAGGATTTGCTGTGAGATTAAGTGGTAATTCGTAGTATCCAAGATTACCAGCTGGGATTCCTTTACTCCAACTACGTATTAACACTCTATCGCCAGCAACTGCATTTTCAGTTAATGTAACAATTCTACCATTTACAGTATAATCTATACCATTTTTCAACAAGATAGCAACCTCATCTCTGATAAGGCTTACATAGATACTAGGTAGTATTCCCGGATTTTGATCTGGTGTTTGATCTATAGTGAAGGTAGAAGTTGGCGTAACTATAGAAAAATCATTAACAATGTACTGTCTACTGAGGTTTGGTGCTTTATACCACGAGTTGTCATAAGATTCAACACCGTTTTCTCGTGTCAAGTAATAGTAATATCCGTTGATAGTTGTAATTACAGTGTTGTCTTGATATGCATAGGTCTCAGAAACCATTGTGTTATTGAATACATAATTTCCGTATTGATTTGTTTTTGGTCGTATACCAAGTTCTGCATCCACTATAGCATATTGATCAGTTGCATATGTAAATATTGTGTTACCGATAAATGTACTACCGGGATATATACTAGGATCATCTAGTCTGTTACCGTCGTTATCATATAAAACAAACAACGGCGGTACATATGGTATACGCTGCTGTGATAAGGTCCACACAGTACCGTTGTACCAAAGCTGTTTATTACCGTATGTTGTACCAGATGTACAGAATGCAGTATCACCTGTTATAGGTGTACTGCTTATTGTATTAAGAGATATTACACCGTATGTATCTATACCAGTAACTTCAAATACAATACCATTCGTTGTGATATCGGTATTCTCGGTTACTAAAATTCTATCACCGTCTTGCAGCAGGATGTTATCTATCTTAACAGAGGTTTTACCTACAATATTGTTAATATTAGTACCATCTAATTGTATTTGCGCATTACCTACAACTTCATAGATATTAGACGCTGTTGATACAACTGTCACATTTGGTTGGCCGTTCCAACCATTATTGTAAAGCTGTAATGTTGCATCAAATTCAATAATAGGTCTAGCTGCACGGAATTGGAAACTGTTGCTTATAACAGTTTTTGAAATTACAAACACATCTTCATGATACCAGCAGTTGTTAGCACTCCATGGATTGGTTGGATTTGTAGATACTGCAATAGTTGTGTAATCTTTAATTTCTGCCAATTCGCTGCTAACAGGAGGCGGTGTTATAAGCTGTATGCCACGGCCAACATTGTTTATATACAAAGGTTTGTTATTATAAGTTGTTGTTAGATCATCAACAAATTCAACTATAAGGCCGGTTGTAAATTTAAGAGTACCCTCTATGATTTCGCCAGTGCTTGTAAGTTGATATACACCGTCATATGAATATGCAGTTTTACCTAGTATGTCTGTAACTAAGTCTGTTTGAGATAGCAGTTTAATTGGAGCAGGTCCAAGCGGTGCCCAATAATATTTGGTGTAGTTTAATATTTTATCTAAGTCGATTGGCGGCGACCAACTGTAATATTCTTGATCAAAAAGTCTACTGTGATTTTGTGTATTTGCACCGTGAAATTTTAAAACATTTACAAAGTCATCGTAAAACATTACATTTGTTAAATTACCGCTACTTGTATTTTTACTAACAGCAGTGGCTGGTAGTTGATAATCTATTCTACTTTTAGTAGGTTCACCAACGTAAAAATCTGTAGTAGGATTGTAATAAGAAGGTTTACTTCCTATGTAAGCACTGACAAATTCTACACTTTCTGGTTGGAATAGATGATCAACCGTCGCTGCAAAAAACTTTGTCAGTGTTTCGGTTTGATTAACCGGCGGTAATAATTTTATAGGGCGGCGACGTTCAACCATTTGATAATCCTAGTTGTGCTTCTGTAAGGCTCTGTACTATAACTATGTTATTAACTGTTGCGCTGCTAATAAAAATTTCATTAGGTTGCGCTGTGATTTCAAATAAATCACCAAATCTTGCTCTGCCATTGACTGGTACAGGTACAATACTTGCTACTATAGTAGCAAGGTTAACCTGAATGTATGTTGCCATTTCAGTAAAGAAGAAACTTTGTCCAAAATCCCAATTTCCTATAGCAAAGTATGCATCAATTTGAGATTTAACTAGACTCTTTACTTCGTTGTCACTGTATGTAGTACCAGGTACTTTAACAACTTTAAATGTAACCTGATATTCTGGACTAGCTTGTGAACCAAATAGTATTTTGTATGTCACAGGATGCCAGATAATCTGGTCAGTCATCATTTTGTATTGTTCAAAATAGCTAAACAATCCTTTTAATTCTTCTGTAGTTGGAGGCAACGGTTTAACTGATTCACTGCCGCCCACACTTATCCAGTTTCTGAGATCAGCATTATATGTTGCAGTGAGTACATAGATATCTATTATGTTCATCAGTGCAGGATTAATGCGTTGATTGTAAGACGCATAGTGTTTCCACATATAATCTATATCAGATCTACCTATTCTTACCTTGTATTCTGATGTAACATTAACCAAACTACCATTGCGATACTGATAGAACAAACTGCCGCTTATAACATAAGCAACTTCGCCTTCTGTCCAATTACCAGCAGGAGGTTGTGGAACAGAAATCTGTGTTGCATATATTCTGTTTTCTGGTATATCTATTGGTTGATAATATTGATAGCCTTCTGAACTGGTATATCTAACCCAGAACACATATTTAGAAGGCGGAGTAACATCCGGATTAACAATAGTTACAAACTCATCTGGATTATCCGGTAGAGGATAATTTCTATCTCTCCAGAATGTTACTCGTACACTTGCTGGATTTGTATAGCCATCTGGATATATTTCTTGACCGTATATTTGCCATAGATAATCTTCACCTAACGCAGGCGCCGGTGACGGTGGTAAAGGTGCACTGTTAACACCAAGCACATTGATATAGTCAAATTTTGGTTTACCAGAAACTTGATCGATAACATTAGCAGTATTTGACACGTAGAATCGTGTTTCACTCACGCTTTCAAATACATAACGTTCTGCACGTTGTTGAATGACCCAACTTGTTGTATTGTATATAACTTTAATTAACCAACTAGCATCTAGGTTTGTGTTACTTGTATCTTGTGCAAATGCTAAACTGAACGTGACATCAGTGCTGAGGTTGCTATTAGTGATAACATACCAGTGTTTGGCCAACGGATCATATCCTATGCCAAAAGTTTGTTTGCTATTCATTGCAGCAGCAATTTCGCTTATTTCAGCAGATGTAAATGTAGTTTCAAATGCAGCACATATGCTGTCAACTACGGCACCAGATGTGGGTGCAGCAGACGTAGTAACTGCACCCAATTGTGTAATCAATATACCAGTATCATTTACACCTGTACCATCGCCTACTACTTTAAGAATACTGTGCCATAATGATGTGGTTGAATCAGTAAAGTAAATTAAACTACCTTCGGTGATATATGATTCGCCTGTACCTGCTGTTGCATAATCTCCCAACCGAACAGCAGAATTAGACGAATCACCAACTAAACTAAACCAGCCAGTGCTGCTTCCAGTTGCGACAGTTTGTTTGTTCCATTGAATTGGCGCAGTTGTAGTGTACCTCGGAAACTGCTCATAGTAGAAATTTTGCAATTCTGCTGCCATTGCATCATAGCTGCTATTGCCACCGTTAACCATTGGTTGTATTTTGTTAATTACAATGTCCTGGTTCGGTTGTCCTATAATAATAGCAACCTCTTGACGATTTAAATCATATTCCTCGTAGAGAATACCGTCGTTGGCAAACACATTGATATTCTGATATGTACCCGTAGGATCGTTGATATCTATATAACGGCTTTGTCCACTGTAGGTTCTGTTTACAGCTTTGACTTTTAATGCCTGACTGCTTTGCAATGGGAATAGATTATAATCTTCACCGTTTACCATACGGTCTTGTGTATAATAAACTTGCTCGGCGTTTAATGCTATTTGTGCATTAGTCTGCGCAGATTGACTATTTGCAACGGTATATTGTAACGATGCATTAAATGCAACGCTGTATGTATTGTTAAGGTTATCATTATATGCAAAGTTAAATTTAATGTTAGACATGTCGGTTGGTCTAACTTGGTATTGTAAGTTATTACTAACGCGATACCATGTACGCAATAGACCTGTTGGAACATTACCAAAGTTGCCGTCTGCAAATCTCAAACTTATCTGATCTGCGCCCTCATTGTCTCTAGTAATGACAGAATATATGTCTCGTATACTTTTATCTAAACTATTATAGATAACGTTAAAACCATTAACACTTGGCACTTGGGTCCATTCGGTTGTAACTAATCCAGCAGTGTTTATATTTTGTACCCATACATCGGTTTGGTTAACGTTGTCAACGTTTATGTCTATAATTCTATTAGATATTGGCAATTCCAACAGATAGTCGCTGTAATTCATTGTTCCTTGTTTAAAGAATAAAAAGAATCCAGTATTTGCACTACCACTACCGTTGCCGTCGTTTCTATAGATAATATACCAACTGTTGATAGGATTAGGAGCACGTTCATAGAAGTAACCTGTACTACCAAGAGTAGTATTTGTTATTTCATTTGTGTTGTAAAAATCCGGATTAGCTAATTCAAAATTCATTGAATTGCCGCCGACAGTTGCCTGGAATGGTAATACACTTGTTGGAATTGACACATTGTTTAATGCATACAACTCGGTTGGTATACCGTTGACCACTCCACTCTTAGCAGGATTGCCAAAATAGTTTGTATTATTCAATGATGCATTTAGAACTAATATAAATTGTTCTTGCCAGTCTGGATTGTTTTGATCGTTCCAATTAATTGGAGTATTTTGTAAATTAACACCATTGGCATCATAGACTGGTTGATTACTTACTATTTGTGTGATCTTAAGCAAACCAGTTGCAGGTATACAACGCTGCGGTTGGTAACTTAGCATTCGCGAAAGTCTGAAAATACTTTCACGACGTTGTGCAGTGTCTAAAAAGTTTTCTCTAGTGTTGAGATCCATTCTCAACGCTAAACTTTGACCAAGATATGCTAACAAGTCTATAATAGATACAAATTCACTTGATTCTATCCAGTCATTAAAGTCTTCTGGATAATTCAAACGAATATATTCTACCATTGCATTGCGAATGGTATTAAAGTCGTATGCGTTGAAGTTTACTTGCGTGAACGCGGTATAGATTACTTGCCAGTCTTCTGCTGCAAATAATTGTTTTTGTCGTTGCTGTTGACTTACTGCCATTCTATTCCCCTATCACGCCATTGAAACCGCTCTGCGGTCGAATTCAATACTAAAAGTGTCTATTACATTATATGGTTGATACAGCAGTTCCATTTGGACTACTAAACCCTGATTGAATTCATTTACAGTTATGCTTTGTAAAATTAAACGGCTATCAGACATTACTACTTTGGTACATTCTGCAACAACTGCATCTTTTACAGCTTCGTCAAATGGTTCAAACAGTAAATTCCATACTGCACAACCATAGGTAGGCATCATAACACGTTGACCAGGTATTGTATTAAAATGATTATATAAATCTCTTTTAATCAATGGGATATCTGCAAACTGTTGTTGTTTGCTATTAGTGTCCAATGTGCTATAACCAACGAAGATTTTTGACTGTTGTAAAATTGCCATGTGCGGATGTACCAGATCTATCTAAGCAGTATTTAGTTGATAAAAATCTGGCTGATTTTAAACCTTTTAACATCCGCACATATTATTATGTATATCTTCCAGTCGCAGGGTCTATTGTGCCACCATTACTGAAATTAGCATATTCCCGCTGTCGTCTATTAAACAATGCCTGATTAAATTGCCCTTTAACTGTGTTGTGGCTTAACCATTCTTTACTGACATTGTAATCACCAGTATTTAATTTGCTAAACACATCTCTTGACCATCCGCAGTTATACACAAGAGAAAACAACATATCAAATTGCGTTTGACTGATAGGTACTTTGACTTTTCTAATATAGTTTTCTCTCTCTACAGCATCGGTTCTAAACAATGCGTCAATTTCGGCATCAGATAACGGACCTTGATTAAGAGGTCTATTCTGTCCTAAAATCTTTACGTAATTACCTGCATTTTCTTCAGGTAGTAACAAGTGACCGTAGCCTATTGTAGGTTTACCGCCCACATCAAGATAAACTTCACGCTCCTTACCTTCTTCTCCAACAATGAAATACACACCTGCAGGACTCAAAGACAGTGTACTTGCTGCAACCTGTGTACCATCTGGCGGTGACCGGTATTCGTATTGTGGTATACCTTTTGTGTCATAACCAGTGCCTGCATAAAATCCTGGTTTACTATTGGTATTTGGAGCACCCAATAGATCGAGCGGACGTTCTGCACCAGATGTTGCAGCACCAGATGGTATAGACCTACCGCTTTGATCAACTACAGGGCCAATCTCTACATAACCATTTGTACCTCTGGTACTACCGCCATGTGCAGCATAAGGTTCATGATACGGTAATGAGCTTAATATCGTATTTTTCATTACAAATCTAAACTGTCCAGGTCCAAGTACATCGTTGTCTTGTAAGAATCCATCTATAGGTTGTTTCGCAGTAGGTGCAGCTAATGCACCAGCAGCAGAAGGACCATTGATATCAACTTTAGCACCTTGTAATATCATGTTAGCAGTTGTACCAAAACTCATCACACCGTTGCTTTGCATTGTCATATAGCCGCCAGCGCCTTGATCATAACTACCGAAGCTATAATCAAACATGTTACCTTTTGCACTTCTAGCAGTTCTACCGTCACTGGTTTGATACATATCACCATTTGCATAGAGATGCATATCTCTAGCAGAATTAATCATAATCATACCACCGTCGGTACTGTTGTAATTGGTAGCAGGCTGTTCTGTATTATCAGTTTGATTTTGCAACGTACCTGTAATTACACTAGCGTTGCTTGCAGTAGCTTGGTTACCAGGTGGAAATGCCACATTGAGATACGCATAGTTGTCTTCAAATGTAATACTAGATAATGTTACACCTGTTGTGGGATTATTAAGTGCGGCCGTACTATTTGTATTTGGTGTGTTATCTGGTGTTTTAAGCTGAGTAGATATAGTTTCATTAACGTTGGCTGCGGTTTCTGTGTAGTTTTTTGGTGTGATACCATCTGTACTTGCACCAATATCAACAACGTTGTCCCCTTTGCCTCTGGCAAAACCATAAACAACATCACGCTTAACAGGATCTTTAGGTAATATCCATGTATAATTCTGTGCATTTAATGCAGTACGTATTTTTCCAAGGTTAACAGTTAGTAATCCTTTGTTTCTGTTATCAGCAACATCATCGTTTGTACCAACACTTAGCACTGCCCACTGTGCATTTTTAACACTGTTATTACCTTCTATAGATGATGCAATTGCTGCACTAGAAGCATTTGCAGATGCAGACGTTACAACACCTTGTCGTAGTTTAGCTAATTCCGGACCTGTACCAAG
>JACCDX011171570.1_pt1 | contig 19204 bp, 15 predicted proteins | sample 7449681 | NCBI WGS metagenome assembly JACCDX01 (sample SAMN15323450, study PRJNA562643) | freshwater metagenome | isolation source: river surface water | place: USA:Blue River Watershed | collected 2017-08-18
AGTCTAATCAAGATTATATTGCTTATCTTGAAGCTAGATTACAAGATCCTGATTTATCTGATTTTGAGAGAGAGGAAATTCAAAAAAAATTGAATGAATCTTCTGCAGAGCCAAAAACTGAAGAACCAGTAGACGAAGAGGCTAAAACTACAAACTTCTTGGATACAATGAGGGATTTAGGTGTAAGTATTAGATTGCCTAAAGATCTTCTAGACTAGAAAAGAATTCTAAATCAAAAGGCGGGTTTTCGAACTCGCTTTTTTCTTTTGTAATCTCATCATTTTTAACATCAAATATATTATTTTCATTAGGCATGAAGACAGGCGATCCGCCAGCATCATAAATTTCAATCAAATCTGATGTAAACCATCTGTGTTCTGCTAGTTGCTCTATCAGATAAAGGCAAAGAGACAGAACTGTTTCTGTCTCTTCTTTACTTAAATTTTCAAACGCACTCATTTTGTCATAAAACTCAATGAGTTCTAGTGCATGTTGTCTTAAAAGCTTGACCACTTCTTCGGGATTCAAAGTTTAAACCTCTACACCAAATTTCTATTTTTATTTAATTTTTACCTATCAAATCCAGTTAAAAATCCATTTGAATCACCTGCGTGTGGTGGAATTGTTGACAACCAATCTTTCATGTCAACAGCATCAGTTTCTTCAGGTGTAGGAGAAGAAACCCTGGTTCTTCTTGTACCTAAACCAAGCGCTTCAGATCTGGCCATAAATACAGTTTGCATTCTTTCCATTTCAGTAGTAGTAATATTTTTTAATTCAGATCTACTCAGGCCACCGAACTTTAACATCATATCAACTTCAACTATTATTGAAGGCACGGGACTGCTAGTTTGAGCTTCTCCATTAAAATATTTTATAGAAGCATTGTATAGAGCGGCTGCTTCCGTAGCTCCTAGAAAAATTCTTGGCTGATATTCTTCCCATATAGCCTCTACAACCTCAAATTTGATGCGTTTTAGAAGCATTCTGTCTTCATTAGTATCAAATTCTTGATTTGGTACAACAGCTACCCAAATTAGGGCTTTTTTGAGAATTTCTCTTCTTTCATTTTCGCCAGCTAAATAAAACTCTTCTTCATCTTTTTTTCTAAAAGAATAAGCTTCAATGTCCATCATTTCATGCCAATATAATTCTCTGAGGGCGGCATAAATGGTAAGATCTTCCCATTCTACTTCGACAATGAATTCATTTTTTTCTTTATTTAACTGCGGAAGAGTTTTTAGCCACTCTTCATCTGTCATTTCTTCTTCAATATCAAATCCAGAAAAATTATTATTCATTTTTTAACCTATGTAAGTTGGAACTTTAAATTCTGAAACGAACGATCCTATAGTATTATCTTTAAATCCGTTAGCTACTGCTCCACTTACTGCTCTGGCAACAAAATTAAATTGATGTAAGTATCCCTGGCCTGGTACAGCAGAAATTCTGGGTTTTTGCCAATCAACATTTTCCATTGGAAAATAAAATCCCGCGCCAAAATACATTGTCAAACTACTTGATGTTGGAATATAAAAATTATATTGATTTGATAGCCAAGTGATACTTCCACTAACTTTTCTGTCAGTCATGTTCCAAAATCTTGGACCTTGTTGAATTCTTCTGCCATCGCTATTTGCAGTTACATTAACACTAAATGTCTGATTGACAGTAAGATTTATATCTACAATTCTTTCAAAATCATTTCTATTTGTATAATTTTTTTTATTAGTTGTAAAATCCATAAACGACTGAAAGTCTTGGAATAAATCAAATTCTACTGCACAATCAAATATAGTTGCTGTTCTGTAAGGATTTGCATTAAGAGAATTGTCAACACTATTTATTCTGGTGGTGTTTAGACTTTTAAGTTTCATTGGTGGCAGATACAATGATCTTCCACCTTGGAAGGTTGCATCCACGTTTACTGCCTTTGATCTGTCATTTGCAGAAATAGATAATGAATTTGCAAAGACTGGACCGTAATGTTCATTTTCTGATATAGTTGTAGATATAATTACTGGATAACTTGGAAATAAAAAACATTTATATATAACTTCATTCCCATCTGCCACATCACTTGTTGTATTATCTTGTTTTATTAATGGAGAAAAAGTGATATTTGGTTTTGTAGTAAGACTTTTAGCCACTGGGTGTGTAAAAGAAGCTAAAGAATTGAATGTATCTGTTGCTGTGATAAATGAGCTTCCTTGATCATCCGAGTACTTATCGGCAAATATCAATTTCCAATGATTGTCATTTGGTGACATTCTTTTTGAATTTGAATTAGGATAAAGAGGAAATGATCCTAATTTTTCACCAATTGTATGCAAATTCCAGACATAACTATCCAATAATGGTCCTCTTTTTTGGGCTTGTACTTTCATCTGGTCTGGGGCGTTCCATATTGTTGGACTTTTATCTGTAAGTGACATGATAAAGACCTGTAAATAACCGGATGAAGGTAAAATTATTGACATATTTATTCCATATCAACTTTGCCGTCGGTGTACAATAACCATTTTCGAGCTAAAACTCTAATAATTTTATAATGTACCCCGCCGATATTTTCTGAATTAATTGGTAGTGGCTTATCTGATTCATCTGATTCGTAGATATTCCAGGATGTGAAAAATCTCATAATGATCATTTTACAAAATTTAGAAATTTGAATAATAGGCTTACCAGAGTGGTGGTTAATAACAGTACAAGCTTCCATCACCGCTGACATATTATCAAAGTCTCTGCCTTTTGCTTCACAAACACACTCTAAGTATTCTTCTTCAGTGTTGTCAGGTAATACTTTTAATCCAACAGCATCACCATCAGAATTATAAATTTCTTTAAATTTTACCGATATCTTAAATGTATGATTTGGATCTACAAAAATCGACATATTATACCTGTTCTGAGAACTCTAGCAATGGCATTTCATTTCTGGTTTCTGAAACCATTGTAAAACTTATTTCTCTGGTTTGAGTTTGCATATCACCATCGCCGGTTGATGGCTGCCAAGCTATTTCATTCATTGTTATTTTAAAGTTACCGAAGTCAATCTGCAAGCCTCCTCCATTAATAGAACTTGGTCCTGCTAATTTTTCCAAATTGCTCCAGAAATCAATAGGAGATCTATATCTGATTTTACCAGATATAGTTCTACCTTCTGAAACGAGTGCATAAGGATAAGTATTTTCTCTTCTTCTCTTTTGTACATTTAAATTTAAAGAATGGGCTGTATATACTTCTTTTAAATTATTTTCAATTGATAAAGATACGCCAGTTATAACAAAATCTGAAATTTCTTGCCCTTGAAAACCTGACATAATAGGATCGCCCAAAGCTGTCGCTAATCCAAAATTTCCTGAATTGGCTGTTGATAAACTTAATTTTACATTGAGTCCGTTGATTACTCTTGTTGGATCATGTATTTTGAAAACTTCATTTATTAACGCTTGCTTTCTTGATAATAAATCAATTTGTGCATCTCTAAATATATTTAATCCATTAAAATCAATATTTATTTCAACATCAGATCCTGCATTTGCTTCAATATTTAATCTATTAATCAGACATGGCGTTATAAGTCCTTCTCTTAAGGACATTAATGAGAATGCTGGTTCTCTGGCGGGTCCATAAGTTACATTATAAGGAAGTGTTGACAATGTAGTCGCCGCAACAGTATGTGCAGCAGAGCAGGATGAGCTTAGATATAAATATCTATTTGATTTGATCACCGTATTAACCGATATTTCTTCGGGTGTTTCTGTGTCAGATAGAATTTTTAAATTAAAAGGTGTAGGTAAAGCCGCAAAATCAGAAATATTATCCGTTGTTAGAATTGTTGCACCAATTCCAACTGAGCTGATAAGATTACCCTGGCATGCAGTTGCTGTACCCCACCAAGATAATCTGGTTCTGTCCCAAATTAATGAGAATAATGGTGTAACCCAACCAGATACAGGTTGCATTAACACAGTTTTTAATGTGCCTCTTAATGAGACTTGGCCTATTGATAAATTTGCTTGATCTGCACCCTCTCCGGCATATCTATTTCCAGAGACTGATTTTTGCTCAAGAGCAAATCTAAATGATTTAGCTTCTAAAATATTTTTAGCTAAAATATCCGCAGCAGTAGCATTGAGTGATGTCTCTCTGGGTGAATCAAAAACAAAAGCTACAACATCTGTAAAGCCAGAACCTAATTCGGGTATACCTAGCCCTGAAGCATTATCATTAAGTGGCATTATGGTTGAGTCTCCACGGTAAACATATCATATATTGACCAATATATTGCACCATTTTGTTGTGTTTGTACATTTGCTCCAGGCGCGACTTGAACATCTATCACACTATCAAATATTTGATCTTCTGTACCCAGTAAGAAACTTGTACCTCTGGTCGTGCCTTGTGGTATTGTTTGTGTTAAAGTAGTTTCTGTATCACCAAATTTTGCAACTACTGTAACAATTAATTCATTTTTTGTATCAGTGCTGTCAGTAGAGTTCAAGCCATAAATTGGAATATCGCCTCTAGTGAATTGAGATCCTGTTGGGGCAGGAAATTCTGTAATGTCAGGAATATAAATTCTCAATCTTCTTGGTTCATAAGTAGTAGCCCCTGTGAGATAAACTCCTCTTCTTACAGAGTTTGATCCAGTTCTGCCATAATCTAAAAATCCTAATGGCTTGTGATGCAAGCTGACACTGTTAGCCAAAGTCCAGTTTGCTGGTATTGGCGATGGAGCTGTTGTTGTTGCATATGCATTCGTTCCGCTTGTTGAGGTTTGCACTTGTATAGTGCCTACAGAAGGCTGTGCGCTCAATTTCATAACAATCCAAAATGTTGTAGCTGTAGTTTTGTAATCCAGTTTTGTAACAAAGTTTTGGAATGATGTCGTAGCTTCACCATTGCTGTCAACTATGATTTTACTAAATGGAATTGAGTCAAAAGATCCAATAAGTGCATTTGGTTTATTTGTTGCACCATCATTTGAATATAATTTAATTTGAACTTCAGCAGTAGTATTTGTAACTCCAACTCCTGTAGCTTTCAATCTTAATTGTAAGCCACCTAATTGAAAATTATTAGTTGTGCTTATTTTATATGCTGTGAAGTTAGTCGATAATCCAGTGCCAGAAGAACCAACTATGCCAGTGGTTCCAATTCCACTACCAGTAATTTGACCGATATTTGTTAATCTGTATTCTGTTTGTTCACCACTAATATTAGACTTTCTATATATATGGTAAAATAATGCTCCAGAAACTGATTGCCATTGGAGTTCATTTATATAATTTGAATTAGTTGTATCAAATGAAAGTACAGAATTATAAATCGCAGGTGTTTCTCCAGATGATGTTACTGCACTTACTCCGTAAGTGTATGTGCCTCTGGTTAAAGAACTCGAAGTTCCTAGCGCTTTATATGAATTTAAGGTGAGAGAAGCTGGTGCATTACCATAAATTGTTGTTGGGAATGCATAAAGATCACCCCTGAAAATTGCAAAGGTTCTTTGAACATCTTGGCCAGTTATATCAAAATAAGCTTTCGAAAAATTATTACTAAATTCGAATCTTTCCAAACCTTGAAAACTTGTGCCTTTTCCAAAGTATGTAGTTGATTTAAACGGTCTTGTTCCCCAGAACTCTCTGAAAGTTAATCCCGATTCATCTTGCAAAGCAGTGGTGTATTGCTCTAGTGCTGTAATTGCATCAGAAACAGATGCTCTATTTTTATTATTTATTAATTCTGATTTAGCAACATTGATTGAAGCAGTAATTATCTTAGCATCATCATTTGTGAAAATAGGAGTTGCAGAATTAGCAGGGGGATAATCTACAGCAGTTCTTAAAATTGCATCACCTGAGCCAAAAGTTGCAACTACCGGTGTGCCTGGATTTTCAATTAAAATATCTGCAATTGGCAGCCAAGAAGATGGCATTAAAGGATAATAATTGAATAATTCTGGATCATTGGATATTGTGCTAACTGGCAAACCATATAATGCTTTTACTTTTGGCTCATAAATAAAATTGACTCTTGTTCCGCTGTCAAAGATTACATCCCCAACAGTTGAGCCGTTAGATAAAACACCGCCGTTGATTGCAGGATCAATGGTAAATGCTGTTTTATCTGCATTATATCCATCAAATACAATGTAAGTATTAATACCTATGTATGCAGTAAGTGGCAAGCCAAGATCAAAATAACTCGCAATATTTTCTACATAGATTTCTGTATCGCCTTCTTTAGCATCCTGCGCTAATACAGTTGAGTATATTTGCCCTGCTGTATTTTGTGCTTCAGCATACGGGAAACCAATTCTCATTCCATACACATAACTTGTTGAGTAACTACCAGCAAAAGCTTTTTTAATCGAAATTCTTTGAGAAGCTATATTTATCAAATTACCATTATAAGACACAGTGCCAGAACTTACCCTAAGAAATGTTGGATCTGAAGAATCAACTGTCACATTAAATCCGGTATTTGTACCAGTTTGCACAACACCAAATGCTGGTAACTTAGTTGTTGCCAGTAAAGAAAGTTGATTGAGATTAAAAAGAGCAGACCCAGGAGTAGTCAATGAGCCTATGCCATCTTCAATCGCTATATGAGCATTGCCTACAACTCTAGCATATTCTGCTATGAACTCTTCATTTACATCTGCCATTTTTTATCCTCAAATAACCAAACTGAATTCAAGTTCCAAATAAGTTCTAAGTCTATCTGGCATACTTGCAGAATTTGCAGCCCAATAATCTAAAAAGTTAGGTGACCAAGATCTTAAATAAATCCAGTTTTTTACTATATTATAAACACTTTGTTGAATTGTATCTAAATAACTAGAGTAGTCTTCTTTTTTAAACACAATGTATGATGTCATGTTTGCAGCCATAAACTCATCTGCAAAACCACCCCACCCTCTAGGTATTCTTTTATCAAAGAAGTATATATCTACATCTTTAAGTTCAGGAGATTGAGAATTATAATAATTTATATTTAATAAAAATTTATATATCTCTAACGAATTTGTTTCTGGTTTTTCAGCAGGTGGAACTTCTTCAGTTTGTACCATGCTTAACATTGTTTCTAAATTTAGATCATTAGCCATGAACAAATTGACACCGCCAGAAACTCCTTTAACCAAAACAGCTTCTAAGTCTGGAGGATTCCCTAAAGTTACATTGGGTGTCATAAAAACACTTCCAAAGGCATATATATTACTTAAGGTTATTGCGGTTGGTAATAAATTTGTTAAATCTAATGATGTAAAATCATATTGAACATCATCTAAATCCCCAGCGTTGTTTCTAGTCACGCCTTTGCCAACTGTTACTTCGTGAGAAGCAAGTGCTGAAGTATTGGGTTCAACTTTAGCAAAGCCCCAACATAAATCTATTGATCTTGTTGCTTCTGGCAAACCTAGAGAAAATTCTTCCAAGCCCAAGAATATATCTTCGCCAACTATCATTTTATCAAGATTTATAATGAGCTCATTTAATAATTTGGCTGTAACAATACCTTTATCAGTCATATTATGAACTCCTTATTACCAATCTGTCACCAGCAGGAGCACCATGAGTTCCATTTTGTAACTCTTCTAATGTCTTTGCAACATAAACATATGCAATACTTTCCGCTTTTTGATCAGCGTTTATTAAATATGGTTCAGGTGTAGCAGTTGGATCTAAGTGGATTAAATAATCTGTTAGTTTTCCTCCACATATCAATCTGACATAAACATAAATATCTCTTTGATATGGAACATACACCCAGTTTGCTGGTGGTATTGCAAAGTCTAATTCCGAGTCTGCATTGGGTGGTATAGCGTCTACTACACCCACTGCTCTAGGATAAATGTAGACATAAGATGGTTCTGTGAAGTTTTTGACAGCAAAAGACCAATACCCTTCTTTTTGATACAATTGTGAGGTTTGTCTACTTAAATTTGGTCCAGGTAACCATTTAAAAATTCCACTATTTTCTCTGTTGAATACTCCATAAACTTCTGGGAAATCATTAAATAGTATCATCCATACCTTTTTATTATTGTCATCCCAAATTGTATATCTTCCGGTATCTTCTAGTCTAAATTTGATTGGATCAATTGTTATAGAATTGAGATCAGAATTAATAACTCCCCCTCTTGTTCTAACACTTTCTGTAATTACAACCCAATACTTAGTATCTTTTGTGAATGTAACAGATATATCTGATGCTGTAAATGAGTAATTATTAAATTCTTCAGTCAAATCTGCAAAATCAACATTGTCTGCTGTAAATAACTTATCGCCTAATGATCCATTGTTATCAGAATAAATATTAATATTTACTTGCCCAGATGCATTTGTCAATGCGCCAGTTAGGTTATCACTATTCAAAACAACTTTCAAAGGAATCGAAAAGACTACACTATTAGTATCTATTAGTGAAACAAAAGAAAATGCTTCCGAGTCCAACTCTTGATAAGTAAAATCAGTGTATGGATTGATAGAAGCCAAGGCTATATCACCACCTTGCGGTGTACTTGACAATTCTAAAATAACCCAGTATTCAGTATCTGACAAGAGATTTCCAGATATACTCCATCTGTATTGTGCATATGTCTCTAACAAATTTGCATAGCTAACGGAGTCGCTACTTGTTGATAATAAGTTACCAGGCACTCCAGAGTTATTGTCATAGATTTTGAGTGTAATTTGTCCACTATTTGATAGTGTGGTATCAGCTAAAACAAATAAATTTGTTTTTAAATATAAACCTATATCGGTAAATGACCCACCTGAACCTGAATTAAATTTAAACCCATACTTATTCCACTCTAGATTCATATCTGATGCTAAAGCTCCAACATCAAAACTTTGATCATAATATGCAGAAGCTAATCTATCATATTCCTCAAGAGCGCCTATTGATATTCCTTCCACTCCAATGGTAAATGAATCTGCATAAAGTGTGCTATAGAGGATTGGATCAGGTTCTGTTTCTTGTACTTTATGGAAATCTACAAGATTATCATTAAACCACGGGATTGTATCCATGGTAAATGTTGTAATTGCTAAAGAAGCATCTCTGACTGTTACAAATTCATTATTATATTTATTTAAATCTATAGTATAGAATGTTCCACCAGTCTCAAGATATTGTAATACTCTTTCATCAATCTGTTCTTGAGTCAGTCCTTGCGCAGCTAAGTTAGCTCTGAATTGATCTTCAGTTTGTTGTGTGTCATCTGGAGGAGACACATATCTGGTGTTTAATACCCTTAATTCTCCCATTACAAGATCTGGTACAACTCCAGCATAACCTTGCAATCTCCATTCATCAATGGTATTTAGGTTATCTTTTGTGTAGTATCCTACTACAGTTTGCTCCTGAGCTATTCTAGTGTTGTATTCATTCACTGTAAGAAAATATTTACTTGCATTTATTCTCCAGTCTTTAACAAGCACATTTTCATTAGAATCTTCAAGATATAATCTAAATGTGTAGTCTAATCCTGTTTTTGATCCTGATGTACTTGCATCTGCAGCTGTACAGTTGTCACTAGGTTCATGAAATATTTCAAATGTAGTTGGTATATTTATTTTTTTATTTGTTATAAATAAATAATCAGCATTCAGCCTAACCATTTCTGTAGATGGAGGCAATGATGCTATTGATTCAATAAGCTTGATTCCTTCGGGCTCAAATTGTATTGCCAAAGGCTCATTGGTTTCTGGTTGCAAATTATCTGCATAAGGTCTTTTGAGCAATTTTCTAAATATAATAGAACCTTGATCTGTGGCAATTGATAGTGCCGAACGGGTGTTTACTATACTTGTTGGTATCTGGGCGCTATATGGCATTAATTTTGCCCCTGATGACACAGTCGGATCTTCACCCTTGTCTAATCTTATCTGTTTTAGGAATGTATAAAATCCTGGCATCAATCTACTTGCAAGTAGCCTGTCTGCGAGTGGAACAACAGCGTGAGAAACTACACTTTGTCTATACCAATGAATTACTGAGTTTTGTAAAATAGTTATTTGTGTTGTTGTGTTAAATGGATCATAAACCTGAGATCCATTATCACTTGTATATTCAAGTCCACCATAGGATTCACCAGGTGCTCTTTTAAAAATCAATTTTGCTAATTCAGTGTAGTCTTGAGGTACTGGTGGATAATATTCAAAGTTTTCCCAATCAGGCCGGGCAAAATCTGAATAAAATTCTGGGCCTAGAACTAATAAATATTCAACCACATTATTTATATCAGACTCGCCAGATGTCTTGCCAACAAATAAGGCGCATTGATACTGATCTTCGGCTAAAGATGTAGCTGTGTTAGAAATCGAATTTAAGCTAGAATCATCAATTAAGGTATTTGGTAAAGAATACTTACTTGGCACTGATGGATTCGAGTACGAGCCATAAATTTCTTTATCTTCGAATATAAAATGTTGGCGCCCAGTGGCAATCAAATATTGCCTATTTGCGCCAGTTAAATTTTTAGTTCCTAATTCATTAATTGAATTAGGCTCCCATTTTATTTTTGTTTGAATATCTTTTCTAAAGAAATGCTTTACCGGCCATACTTTGTAATCAGATGCAACTCTGAGTGGTATAGGTGTAACATTATCTGATTTTAAAGTTCTAAAAGTGACAACATTCTTAAATGCTTCTTCGTCAATTGTTCCCCAAAACATTACTATATGCCAATATTTATTAGCTACATGGTTGCTTTGAGAAGAACCCACATGAGGTGAATACAACAGATCGTTGGGAATATTTATTTCAACAGTATATGTACCATCGTTGTTATCAGAAATAGTATGCGCTAAATATTTTAACTCAGTATTTGATGTATGATTAACATCAACATATTCCCATCCAGAAGAGTATCCTTGGATAAGTTTAGGCGCATACATGAATCTTATGTCAAGTGGGAGATCAGTTTGATGATCTTTTAATTTATATCCATAAATCTGTTCGCTTGTAAGTGTAAATTGCCATATAGCATCATCATAACCAGCAGTTGTACTTGTATTTTTTATTGAGATATATCTAGCATGTTCAAAAAATGGCACAATTACATATGTGGTTGAGCTTGATAGATTTCTTACAGGAAATTTATAATCCAATCTTAGAGTATAGCTTGTTTCAGAAGGATTAAGTGCAGGTTTATCAATATTATAGAAAGCCCAAGCATTGTAATCCCAAACTCCAAAACCCTCAGGGCAAGGCGGGCCATAATAACCTGGATTCCAATGGCTACCTACTCCAACTCCAGTATATCCTATGCCTGCTGCAGTATTATCTAGTGAAAAATTAGCACCTTGTATACCCAAACCTATTATATCATTGCTAGGAAACTTTACAAAATTAAATTCATTAGAAATTGGATAATACATTTTACTATAATCGTCATTATAGAAAAGAGTACTTCCTCTAAGTCTACACATTATAGCTTCTAGTTCTATCATCACAGCAGGGTTTTTAGAGACATCACCAAATCTATCTAAAATTGCTGATTGTGCTAATCCTAGATTTTGTGCTATCTTTTTTAAACCTGTTCGAGATACACTCATTATCTGATGCTCCAAGCATCAGTTGATACACCATCTGGCCCAGAAGCTGATATTCTTGTAACTTCCATTGCATGTATGGTAATTTCCCCAATATGATAAGTTTGCTTATCTATACCATTGTCGGTTGGTTTAATATCAGATATTTTTGTATCATATAGCAATCTGATTGGTTTCATTTTATTTTTGACCATAAAATCAAAAGCTCTTTTGCTTTCGGCATTTAGTCTTGCAACTGGTCTATTATTTTTTATATCTTCAAAAACTCCGTCAAAAGCCAAAGAGGCTTTTCTTGATTCTGCAATGGTCGGCATTGCTGTTGTGTGGGTTTCTGCCCACAATGCCTCTAAGTCAGTAACTGCACTATCTGCATAGCTCTGGAAAATATCAGAGTGATCAATTAAAAAATGCTGAGGAGATAAAGTTTTTTTCATACATATTGGGCATTTATCAATTACCCAAATTTGTCTATGGGCAGAAAAGACTTCATTTACGAGTCTTTCGAACTCTTGAAGCAATGCTGCACTAATAGTTTGGTCGTCATTGCCAGTTTCAAGTTTTATTGTAATAACATGCTCAACTTCATATGTTAAAGTTGCAATTTCTTTTTTATTTAACGATGAACCATAAATAACGATTGCTGGTGTTGCAGGCTTGAGCCTTCTATCTCCCAGGCTCCAGCCTTTGATTTCTCTATCAAATACAATTATGTTGCCAGCATCATTTTTAGGCATTTCCAAAAACAAGATTGCTTGGAAAGTTTCATATATACTTTGTTGCATACTTTAACCATTTTAATAAAATTTTTTATCTTTGAGATCCCTTAGATTGACCATCTTTTACAGGATTCTTAGGAATATCCAATGCTGTGTTTCTAATGTATCTATTTCCTCTGGTAGCTCTTTGTCCGATAAGTCTTCTCTCGCCATTCTGAATGAGCATAAGTTCACTTTGCGCCCATTTTTCTCTTTCCTTTTGAGATTCACTTCTTTGGCTATCAGTACCTTGGAGTCTTTGTTCCCAAATCATTTGTGAAGTGAGCAAAGCTGCAACTGCTTGAATTGGTGGTGGATATCCAATTTCTCCACCAAAATTTGTTTTTTTCAACGGAACATCATAAATTGTAGCAAGTGCTGAATCTATCTGTATACAAGCTTGCTCAATAAAAAAATCTATATTGATAGAAGGCAAAGTTTCTGGTGCTGGGTTGAAAGGATTAGGGTCTGGATTTTGTCCTTCAACAATAATATTTTGTGGTAAATATTGCTTAACATCTGCCACTGAACAATATTTTCTAGACATTTCCGCCTACTCCTTGCTTTTGTGCTTGTGAAGCTTGTTGAGCCTCTTGTTGAGCTGCCTGCTCATCTGCAACATCTTGCCTTCTTAAATATTTAGGAACATAATCTTTACCAGCTCCTGGAGGTATAAAACCAAGTTTTTCAATATCTTTTCTACTAATAAGCGTATATACGTTAGTTTCTTCCAACATTTTTGCATTTTTTGCAGCAGAGTTCATAAATTGAAAATAACTTTGTTCAATATCGATATCCATATACCAACCAACAGCAGCATTATATAATTCGATTGCATCTGGAGCTGCTGGGGTGTTAACTAATTTATTAACTACTTGCGCTTGTCTTCTTGTAAGGTCTACGACCATGATAAGGCCATTGTTTTTGTGGGTATATTCTGCAGCTGTTTTATAATCCATATTTGCTGGTAAGGGCTTTTCTAAATTATATGCAATAATTCTAATTTTATCAGAGCATACATATTCTTGGCCTGAAACCACCCAAAGATCTATACCTTCACTGCTGGCAATTTGGATAGCTACCTGACCCATATAAGGGCCGTCGTGAGCTACTATGCCTATTACATCAAGGCCTTTAATAATTGCTGCACTAAGAATTGATTTAATAGTTGCATTTCTAACTTGATCGTCAGTAAAATCAGCTACATCTCCTGCGTGTACATGGATGTCAGCTCTCAACATATTTTTTCTTAACGCAAATACTTGTTTAGCTTTTCTATACCAGCTCATTAGAAATTTACTCCTTCTTCAAATTTTCTACATTTGAAGTGGAGTAACCTATCCTCTTTTAGTGCCGCAATCAGAACAAAAGTTTTCTTGTGCAACAAATTTGTTACCACAACTTTTACAAAATTGGGCTAAAGTCTGTGGAGTTCCGCAATTAGTACAGAATTTTGCATCTTTTTTAATTTTGCAATTGCAATTAATACATGGTTTCTCAGATGGGGTTGAAGCAAAAACTTTTTTTGGAGCATTGGTAGCTTGAGCTGGAGTTTGGACACCCAATATTGTATTTGCGTAAAGATCAAACTCTTCTAAAGTAGATGGTCTATCTGAATTAAAATTTGTTATTTCTTCTTTTATAACAACTTCTTCTTCTGCTAAATCGATTTCTTCAACATCAATTTCATCAGAATCATCCATCTCATCTAGGTCACTGTCTTGAATAAATTTTTTCAAATGAGGTGAATCAAATAAATCCATATGCGCAACCACACCTGTTCCAGATCCGCCAAATCTAAGCTTTACATTTTCTAATGAAGCATCGTTGTCAGATTCACTTGCAACAGTGTGACCAAATTGATTTTTTTTCAAATTCAATAATTCTGTTTGCTTATCTGCCCTAAAGGATATTCTATTTACAGGATGCTCTTCACTCATCGATATTCTCCAAAATAATAAAGCCCGCGATTAAGCGGGCTCTGCATAATCAATAAGAATTATACAAATTATTTCTTGGCTTTGACAGACCATTTAAAGCCGCCAACAATAACACCAGGAAGCGCATTTTTAATATTTGTGATGTATTCCATCATTTTGTCTTCTGTGATATTTTCAGGAGCAGTAAAACTAACAGAACATGTATGTTCGTTTGTCTTCTCTTCTGGGGTTACTGGTCTTGCAAAGTTTGCAATCATTGGGTTTGGGTCAAATCCTGTTGAGCTAGGGTTAAATCCTGCTTCTTCACCGAATCCCATCTCTTGCGCTAATCTTACCCATTTGCTTGCAAGTTCTGCATTGCCGCTTTGTCTTAAATTTAAAGCTACGTTATTGATGAAATCTTTTTCCATTTGTTTCCCTAACTCCAACGATATTTTAGTCAGTTTTATGAACCCCTATATTTAGGTATTCTATATTAGAATATATGTATAATATCTATTTAGATATTTTACAAAAAAATTGATATTTACCTTCTCTATGAATAATAATCTTAATTCAACTAAGCTTTGTATCCTTGCTGCTGGTACTGGTAGCAGACTTGGATATCTATCAGAGAGTCTTGGTAAAGCTCTTTTGCCCATTGGTAATACAACTGCCTTAAGTACAATTATAAATAAATTTCCCAAAGATATCGAAATCATATTAGCTCTTGGTTACAAAGCTGAATTAGTTGAATCTTATTGCAAAGCAGTGCATCAAGATAGAAATATCACTTTTGTTTATATCGACAATTTCGACAAGCCTGGATCAGGCCCTGGTTATTCCTTACTTCAGTGCAAGCCATACTTAGGTACAAATAAATTTTATTTATCCACAGTTGATTGTTTATTTGAAGAAGATTTACCTCAATTAGATTATGATTGGATTGGTACTTCAAAAACTGATAATCCTAAATTATATTCAACTGCTCAAGTTGATGATAAAAATAATATATTAAAATTTATAAATAAAAATCCACATGGCTTTGACAATGCCTTTATTGGCATAGCATATATACATACTCCTGATGTATTTTGGAGCTCCATTAATAAATATAAATCTTCTGAAAATGAAGTTGAATTTGTGGCTGGATGGTATGAACCTCAATTGTATGATAATTTTGTCTGTGTGGAGCTCACATGGAACGATACAGGCAGTATTGAGGGTTATAATGAGACTTTGTCCAAGTATGGCTATCCTACATTAGGAATGTCAAAAATTATCACTGAACATACTTTCTTTGAAAATAAAACAATTGTTAAAATATGTAAAGACAAAACAAAGAATGGTCTGAGATATTCTAGAGCTTTTGATTTGCGAGGATTGGTTCCTGAGATTAAATATAAATCAGATAATTTAATTGCTTATGATTGGGTTATTGGTGAGGAAATGTACTTCGGCAACAATCCTGAAAATATAATTAATTTACTCCAATGGTTGCAAGATAAATTATGGAAACCAGTTAGTGATTTGCAGTTTGACAAACTTTGTTATAATTTTTACCATGACAAGACATATCAGAGATATGAAAAAATTAATTTTGTAAAAGATGATATTTGTCTCATCAATAATTTAAAGTGCTTACCTGTTGGAGAAATATTAGCAAGGATAGATTTTGATAGATTATCTAATGGCAATCCTGTAAAATTTCATGGAGATTTGCAGTTTCAAAACATAATATTTAATGATGATAAATTCACTTTGATTGATTGGCGAGAAGATTTTTCGGGTAATTCTCAATATGGTGACATTTATTATGATCTATCTAAACTATATGCCTGTTTAAATTTTGATTATTCTTTGATTGATGAATTTTCTAAAACTATCCAAATAAAAGATAATAATTTTATTTATTCTTTAAATACTAGAGATTCTTTGAGTAAAGCATTACATTTATTTGAGCATTGGATTAATAAAAATAATTATGATTTAGATAAAATTAAGGTTTTATCTGCATTAATTTGGTTAAACATGAGCCCATTGCATACTTATCCAGATAATTTAATGTTATTTTTACATAGTAAATTTTATTTGAATTCTATAATCAATTCAAATAACTATTTTCAAACTGGTTAATTTTAGCCAATAAATAATCGTTGTCATAATCTTGAATTATATCTACAAAAGAATCTCCTGTATTTATTCTTGAGAATGCTTCTGGCCAAAATGAAAATAGATCTGTTGAGTTATTTTCAACTGCAGTTGTCATCCAATCTCCAAGAGATATCAATCTAGATAACATATTATCATTTGATATGTTTACTACGCCATCAAACGATGCTGGAGCAGCTTGCACAACGTAATATGATGCTTGAGTCTGAAAAATACTGACTAAGTTAGCTAGAGCTTCTACTGGGTTACCAAATTTAAAAGAATTCATTGCTTTAAGGTAATTTGGATTATAAATTTTCATTCTATTAAAATTTTTGTCACAAACTACAAATCCTTCAGTTTCATGAGCTTCTGCATTATTGATTAAATCATTTACTTCATCACTTGAGTTAACAATGTGATAACTAGCTTTTGACGTAAGTGATTTTACAGTTTCTATATCTAATTCTTTAAGTGTACTTTTATCTACAGCAGCTATGAGTTTCAAGAAGTTATCTTTGTATATAACCCCTACTTGATTATCTTGAGTGCAAATTTCATATGAATAAAAAATATTTTTATCTAATGAATTATAGAAGTCATCTATGCTGACTCCCATCTCTTCTATGGTTTTAATTGTAAGTTCTTTCCAGCTCAAATTACTTTCTTGACTTCCAACTCCAAAAGCAAGCCAGCCCCCATCGGGTGAAAATCTGGATCCAATTCTCCAAGCATCATTGTAGAAATAAACACAAATCATTGCTCCGTCTAATTTTTCATATGCCCTGGCTGAATTCCAATCAAATATTTTATTGGTTTCTTGTCCTTCGGGCGAATTTATATCGAAGAAGTTATTCATGCTTTTAAAAGCAACAGTCCAGTCATCAGGATTCAAGAAAAGAGATCTGCACTCATTAACCATTTGAATATCTTTTGGGCTCATAAGCTGGCAATTTAAACTTACAAGACTTAATGGTGCACAAGGTACATATCTGATAGAATATTTTTGTCTTAATTCTCTAAGTGTGCCACCGTTGGCAAAATACTTCTGTATTTCTAACATTTTATTTCTCTTCGCCTGCTGGATTTGGTTGATTCATTTTTACTTCAAAGAAAGTATCATACTCTATTAATTCATATTTTTTATCTTTGATTCTTTCTTTTATGTACAAATTGTCATGCAATGGTGATTCAATTATAAATAATCTACCCTCTGAATTTAAAATATCTTTGAAAATTAAAAATAAAGATAATGTTCTCTGCTCTGATTCATTACACTCGATAACTAACAAGTCTACTTTTTCACATGAGCTAACATTTTTATCTGGATCTTGAATAATCTGCAAATTAGATTTGTCTAGATAATCATACAATTTGAAGTTTTTATATTCATTTTTCCATTCAAATTTGAATACTTTTTTGTCTTCAAAAATGAACTTGGTAGAATAAGCCCCGAAATTATCGCCAGCCAAAGCGACAGTATCATAATTAAAAGTTAAACTAAAATTGATAAAATTTAAATTAATTTTATCTTGAATTCTGAAATTATTAGAATATAAAGAATTGAATCTATTAAATAAAATTTCTAAATTATGATTTTTTATTTCAATTTCATTGTATTTCTTTAATTTAAATTTATTAAATTGTTTTTTACCATTTTCTCCATTGAAATGCAAAATGTGTGCATCAACACTTTCTTCAATACTTCGATGAAGTAATTGGTAATTATAAGATTTATCAAGGGATATAACAGAATTTATTCTACTTAGAGCTAAATTCAATATGGCTTGTTCTCGCCAAAATACATTTGTATTTAAAGATTCCCATTGTTTTGAGTATGGCATAAAAGATTTAATCATATCTTCTAATCCGAGGATTGATTCTTTGAAACCAAATATTACTCCGCCATTGCATATAAATCTAAAATTAAAATCTTTATCTTTTAATCTCAATAAATTTGCGTCTTCTTGGAATCCAAAATAAGGCCACTCATTAGTTGTTATAGCTGAGCCAATACTTTTATTATAATGCACTTGCTCTTCTCTAGTGATCAATATACTAGATCTTGATATGCTGTCCATGCTTTCAAAAACTTGTTTTATAGGTTTTTGAACTACTGTATCTATATCAATTAATAAATATTTATCTGCTTGAATCAATCTGGCCACAGAGTACATAGCTGTTTTGAAGAAGAACCCTTTGTTATTTGGAAAACTACAATTTACAATTGCACAATTGTAATCTTCAGCCAGTTTAATGATTTCTTCATTTATATTCAGTGTAAATAAAATAATTTTATAAGAATTTAAATTTGAATTTATTTTAAAAGATTCTAGAAATGGTATAGCAAATTTGATATATTCGGGCGAAATACAAGTGGCCACACAAATATCAAAATGTTCTGTAATTTCTGGGTTTTCAATATGAATTTCGCCCATTGAGGCAACAATTAGATTATTTGAAACACTTACAATTGGATCAAGCCAAATAGCATGCGAAAACACAGGATTGCTTGTTTTGATTTCCAATCTTATCTTTTCACAAAAATTGATATTTGCATTAATTTTTCTTGGCTTTTCTTTTGCAACAACATTGTAGCAGCAGGCAACAAGATTATTATCAGCATATACATAAAAATCAGCAGAAGCATCTGGATGTGAAGTATCATTAAGAGCAACTTCACAAGTCAAATTATTATATTGTTTATCTAAATCATAAATCAAGACGCTAGGAGGATGGGCACTAATTGAATTCTCATAATATCTTTCTTGAACAGATATTAAATGAAAGTCATAACCTAATTGACCAT
>JACCDX011728287.1_pt1 | contig 19193 bp, 19 predicted proteins | sample 7449681 | NCBI WGS metagenome assembly JACCDX01 (sample SAMN15323450, study PRJNA562643) | freshwater metagenome | isolation source: river surface water | place: USA:Blue River Watershed | collected 2017-08-18
AAGAAAAACAAGGTCAGCTTCTTCCACGGACGCGGCTCGTTTGAGGGCAAGACGGAGGCGGGTTTTGCCATCAAGGTTGCGGGCAAAGACAACGAGGTGCTCACGGGCGCCCAAGTGATTGTGGCCACGGGCTCCACCGCGCGGGCCTTGCCTGGCGTCGCGTTTGACGAAGAAACCGTGCTCTCCAACGACGGTGCGCTGCGCATCGGCGCGGTTCCCAAGAAGCTCGCGGTGATCGGCTCTGGCGTGATTGGCCTGGAGATGGGCTCGGTCTGGCGACGTCTGGGTGCCGACGTCACCATTCTGGAGGGACTGCCCACCTTCCTCGGCGCGGCCGACGAGCAAATCGCCAAGGAAGCCAAGAAAGCCTTTGACAAGCAAGGGTTGAAAATCGAACTCGGCGTCAAAGTGGGCGATGTGAAAGTGCAGAAAAAGGGCGTGTCCATCGCCTACACCAATGCCAAAGGTGAAGCCCAAAGCCTCGATGCAGACAAGCTGATCGTCTCCATCGGCCGCGTGCCCAACACCGTGGGCCTCAACCCCGAGGCGGTGGGCCTTTTGCTCGACGAGCGTGGTGCCATCGTGGTCGATGGCGACTGCCGCAGCAATGTGCCGGGCATCTGGGCGGTGGGTGATGTGGTGCGCGGCCCCATGCTGGCCCACAAAGCCGAGGAGGAGGGCGTGGCCGTGGCCGAGCGCATCGCGGGTCAACACGGGCATGTCAACTTCAACACCATTCCTTGGGTGATCTACACCAGCCCCGAGATCGCTTGGGTGGGGCGCACGGAACAGCAACTCAAAGCCGATGGCGTGGCCTACAAAGCCGGAACCTTTCCGTTTTTGGCCAATGGTCGCGCGCGTGCCTTGGGCGACACCACCGGCATGGTGAAGTTTCTGGCCGATGCCAAAACGGATGAAATCTTGGGCGTGCACATCGTTGGCCCCATGGCCAGCGAACTGATCGCCGAGGCGGTAGTGGCCATGGAATTCAAGGCCAGTGCCGAGGACATCGCCCGCATCTGCCATGCGCACCCCTCGTTGTCCGAAGCGACCAAGGAAGCGGCCTTGGCGGTCGATAAGCGCACCTTGAACTTCTGATCATCCGCCCCGCTGCACCGACCACTGTGCTCGCTGTAACGCCATGAACGTGCGTGAACGCTACGAACAGGAACTGCGGGAGCGGGGCTATCAGAGCGACCCCGCCCAGTTGCGTGCGGTCGATGCGCTCCAGCGCTGTGCCGACGAATGGGCTCGGTACAAAGAAAAACGCTCCAACCGCCTGAAAAAGCTCATCAACCGCCCGGAAATTCCCCGGGGGGTGTACATGTACGGTGGGGTAGGGCGGGGCAAGAGCTTTTTGATGGATTGCTTCTACGACGCTGTCCCCATCGTGCGCAAAACCCGTTTGCACTTTCACGAGTTCATGCGGGAAGTGCATCGCGAGATGCGGGACATGCAAGGCACGGTCAATCCGCTGGAAGTACTGGGCGAGCGCATTGCCGAGCGCTACAAGCTGATTTGCTTTGACGAATTTCACGTGGCCGACATTACCGATGCCATGATCCTGCACCGCTTGCTCGACTCGCTGTTTGCCAACGGCGTGGGTTTTGTCACGACCTCCAACTTCCGCCCCGACGACCTCTACCCCAATGGATTGCACCGCGATCGCATCTTGCCGGCCATCGATTTGCTCAATGCGCGCTTGGAAGTGGTCAATGTCGATAACGGCACCGATTACCGCCGACGCACCCTGGAGCGGCTCAAGCTCTACCACACGCCGTTGGGCGAAGCGGCTGAGCGGGAAATGGAGGCGGCGTTTGAGAGTCTCGCTTCCGGTCCCGATGAAGACCCGGTCATGCAAATCGAGGCGCGATCGATTCGGGCCATCCGGCGCGCGGGCGGCGTGGTATGGTTTGATTTTCGAACCCTCTGCGGCGGTCCCCGCTCCATGAACGATTACCTTGAAATCGCCAGCCAATTTCACACCGTGCTGCTGAGCAACGTGCCGCAAATGCCGCCGCGTCTGGCCTCCGAGGCACGCCGCTTCACGTGGTTGGTCGATGTGCTGTATGACCGGCGCGTGAAATTCATTCTCTCCGCAGCGGTCGCGCCCGAAGCCCTCTACACCGAGGGGCCTCTCTCGCACGAGTTTCCCCGCACCGTCTCGCGCCTCAACGAGATGCAATCGGCCGAATTTTTGGCGCTGGAGCGCCGGCTTGTGGACACGGGGCTGACATGAACGCCGCGCCGGCGCGCTGGCTCATCGGCTTTGGCGTGGCTTTAGGCGCCTTTGGGGGGCTGGCCCAGACCACCGACGCCGCGCGCGATTTAAAAGCCGAGCGGGCGGCGCTGGAGCAATACCGCGTCGAGGGGCTCAAAGACTGTTATCAGCGTTTCAATGTCGCGGGTTGTCAAAACGAGGTGCGCGAACGCTACATCGTGGAGAACCAAAAATTGCGCGAGGCCGAGCGCCTCCAGCATGCGCAGGATCGTGCGAACGCACAAGAACAATCTCGACGGGCCGCGCTTGAACGCGCTGAGCGCACCCGGGCCCGCGAGGAAGAGGCCGCGCGCGCCCAGACCGATGCCCAGTCGCGCGCACAGCGCCAGCAGGAGAAGCGCGATCGGCATGCGCAGGAGGCTCGCCCATGAGCTCACACGATTTGCGCTCCCCTCAGCGCCAGTGGCTCGCCCTGCGCCAAGAGCATGCGGACCTCGATGCGTCGATTGATTTGCTCGCGGCCTCCCCAGGCGTGGATGAATTGCTGCTGATGCGCTTGAAAAAGCGCCGACTGGCCCTGCGCGATCAAATCGCGCAGTTGGAACAGCTGCTCGACCCTAAAGAGCCCGCATGATGTCGGGCCGCTTGCGTGATGAGGTGGCTGAGGCCTTCGCACCGCAAGGCTGGCTGGTGGCGGCCTGGGAAGGCTTTCGCCCGCGCGCATCTCAAACCGAAATGGCGCAGGCGGTCGCCCAGACCCTCACGAGCGGCGGGGCTTTGGTGGTCGAGGCGGGCACCGGCGTGGGCAAAACCTTTGCCTATTTGGTCCCCGCGTTGCTCAGCGGCGAGCGGGTGTTGGTCTCCACGGCCACCAAGGCCTTGCAGGACCAACTCTACAGCCGCGACATCCCGCGCTTGCTCGCCGCCTTGGGCCTGCCAAGGCGCGTGGCCTTGCTCAAAGGGCGCTCCAATTACCTTTGTCCGCATCGTTTGCCCCAAGCGCGACAAAACCTCTCGCACGACCGGCGGGCGGTGCATTGGATTGCGAAAGTCGAAGATTGGTCGCGCAGCACGCGAACGGGTGACTTGTCCGAAGTCACGGGTTTGGATGAAAAATCTCCCCTCTGGCCCTACCTGACATCGACGCGGGACAACTGCTTGGGCGCCACGTGCCCCTCCTACAAAGTCTGTCCCTTGCAATGGGCACGGCGGGAGGCCATGGCGGCCGATTTGGTGGTGATCAATCACCATTTGTTTTTTGCCGACTTGGCCGTGCGAGAGAGTGGCATGGCCGAGTTGTTGCCCAGCGTTCGGGTGGTCATTTTTGACGAGGCTCACCAGCTCAACGAAATTGGTGTGCAGTTTCTGGGGCATCAATTGGGCCATGGACAACTGCTGGATTTGACACGGGATGCTCTGGGCGTGGGCTTGCAATCGGCGCGCGGCCTGGTGGACTGGCAAGGGCTTTGTCAGGCCCTGGAGTACGCGGTGCGCGAGTGGCGTTTGCTCGCAGGCCGCAACCCCCGCCAAACGCGCCTGCGCTGGCGGGAACAAACCCCCGAGGGCATGGATCCCGAGGCCTGGCCGGCCGCGCTGGTCCGCATGGACCAAGCTTTGCTGGCCCTCGACGAGGGCTTGGCCATGGTGAGCGAGCTCGCCCCCGATTTCGTCCGCCTGAGCGAGCGCGTGGCCGAGTTGCGCGCCCAGGTGCAGCGCTTCAACCAAGCCCCGCCGCCCGGTCAGGTGCGCTGGCTCGAAGTGTCGCCCAGCCATGTGCGCTGCCTGCAGGCGCCGTTGAACATTGCCGAGACGATGTCGTCGCACTGGTCCCTCTCCCCGACGCCCGAGGGCTGCGCCGCGCCTGAGGCGACGCCCGCGCCCGAGGTGGGGGCGCCAAGCGAGGCCCCGCCAGAGCCCGAGATCCCTGCGCCCGATGGCGCCGTCTTGGACCGGCCCGAGGGGCTGGGACGCCCTCGCGCTTGGGTCTTCACCTCGGCCACGTTGGGTGATGCCAAAGGCTTGGACTGGTTTACCCAGCCCACAGGATTGACCGGGGCACGCTGTTTGCGAGTACCCAGCCCGTTCGATTACCCCAAACAAGCGGCCTTGTTCGTGCCCCCCCACCTGCCGCGCCCCAATGATCCCGGCCACACCCCGGCAGTGGCGGCGCTCGCGGCGCAGGCCATTGAAGTGCTCGGTGGGCGCACGCTCGTCTTGACCACCACCCTGCGCGCCATGCAGGCCATTGGCGAGCACCTCAAGCGCGTTTTCGACCCGGCATCGGTGGAAGTCTTGATCCAAGGCGAATGGCCCAAGCACTACCTGATGGCGCGTTTTCGTCGCTTGGAGGCCGACACGCCAGGCTGCGTGTTGGTGGCTACCGCGAGTTTTTGGGAGGGCTTTGACGTACCCGGCGACGCCTTGCAATTGGTGGTGATCGACAAACTGCCGTTCCCGCCGCCCAACGACCCGGTGGTGGAAGCGCGCTGCGAGCAATTCGAGGCCCAGGGACTGGGGGCGTTCAACCATTACTTTGTGCCCGAGGCCACGATCGCGTTGCAGCAAGGGGCCGGACGCTTGATTCGCACCGAGCAAGACCGAGGGGTGTTGATGGTGTGCGATCCCCGCTTGAATCAAACCGGGTACGGCCGACAGTTGCTGGCGTCATTGCCACCCATGCAGCGCCTGCCCGATCAGGCCGCCCTGATGGCGTATCTGGCGCAGTTACGCGCGCCCGACTCGCTGGCCTAGCCTGAGCGCGACAACCTCACCAGAGCTTCCACCAGGGGCGGGCGTTCTGGCGTGGGTCTTTCTCGGTGTAGAGCAGGGCGGATTGCGGGTAGCTGCGCTCCAGGACCCGACGGGTATCGTCGCGCAATTGGGTGAGGCCCAGGCGGTCGTAGGAGCGGTAGAGAATGAACAGCGCCTCTTCCACGGCGGGGACATCGCGGTACGTCTCAATGGCCTCTTGTGCTCGACTGATGGCCGCGACATACGCCCCTTGGTCAAAGTAATAACGCGCCACGTGAACATCGGAGCGGGCCAGGTTGTTGCGGATGAATTGCATGCGCACGCGGGCATCCTCCGCGTAGCGTGACTCGGGGAAACGGGTCACCAGTTCGCGGAAGGCTTCAAAAGCCACCTTGGCTTGTTTGGGATCGCGCTCGCTCAGGTCTTGACCGAGCAAATTGGTAAAGAGGCCTAATTGGTCGTTGAAATTCACCACCCCCTTGAGGTAGAGGGCGTAGTCCAAGGCGGGGCTTGCCGGATGCAGGCGAATGAAGCGATCCAAGGTGGCGGTGGCCAAGACCGGTTCGTTGTTCTTCCACTGCGCCCAGGCCTTGTCGATCTGGGCTTGCTGGGCAATGATGGTGCCGGCCGCACGACCTTCGAGTTTTTCGTAGTGACTGATGGCTTTGTCGTAAGCGCCAGCGGCCAATTCGTCTTTGGCTTCCTGATAGAGCTTGTCCACCGACCAGCCCACGGTGGTGTCTTTTTCCAGGGCGCAACCGCCGAGGAGCAGGGCGACCGCCAGGGTGGCCGTCAGCACAGTTGATAATGGTCGTTTTGGGCCCACTTTTGACCTCGCATGCATGATCCCGCCATTCTATCGGTTGAACCAGAAGACTGGTCAGGCGACGATGTGGCTGGCGAACCGGCGGAAACCCGTGCCTTGACCGTCGATGGCGCCAGCCACGGGCTGCGCCTGGACAAATTCTTGCAAACCGGACTGGTCGAGTTCTCCCGCAGCTACGTCCAGCAACTCATGGCCCAAGGTGAGGTGACCTGTCTGGACGACGCCACCCCGGTCACGCCTAAGCCCAGCCGAAAAGTGCGACTCGGGGAGCGCTACCGTGTGACGCTGCGCCCGACGGCGCAGAGCAAGTCTTTTTTACCGGAAGCCATGGATTTGGACGTCCGTTATGCGGATGAGCACTTGTGGGTGATCTGCAAGCCAGCGGGTTTGGTGGTGCATCCCGCTCCCGGCAACTGGCAAGGCACATTGCTCAACGGCCTTTTGGCGATGGATAGCGCCGCCGCGGAGCTGCCGCGCGCCGGCATTGTGCATCGCCTGGACAAAGACACCAGCGGATTGATGCTGGTGGCGCGGTCGCGCCAGGCCATGGATCGGCTCGTGGCCATGATCGCGGCCCGAGAGGTCCGGCGCGAGTACCTGGCCATCGGCTATCGCCCCTGGCGCTTGGGCCCCCGCGTGGAGGTGCAGGCGCCCATCGGACGCGACGCGCGCAACCGTTTGCGCATGGCCACCGTGGATTTGGATCGGCAATCGGGCAAACCGGCCCACACCAGCTTGGCGTTCTTGGACAACACCGAAGAGGCTTGCTGGATACGGTGTCGCCTGCACACCGGCCGCACGCACCAAATTCGCGTCCACATGGCCCATTTGGGCCATCCACTGCTGGGCGATGCGCTCTATGGCGGTCCGATGGGCTTGGGTCTCCAACGTCAGGCGCTGCACGCCTGGCGGCTGCAGTTGTCCCACCCCATCACCGGCCAAGCGCTCCACTTTTGGGCCGATCCCCCGGCCGATTTGGCCGCCTGGTTGGCGCAACACCAGCTCGCGGTGCCACCGGCTACAATGGACTGATCGCTTGTGAAAGCCCGGTCGACCTTGGTCGACATGTCCTTTGAGGGATGCGCGCGCGCCCAATCCCACCACCGCTTCGGAACCGAACCATGAACACCCTGGATGCCAAGCGGGTCCTCGAGACCGCCTTGATCTGTTCACCCCAACCCCTGACCCTCAAAGACATGCGGGTGCTCTTTAACGACCTGCTGGGGTCCGACACGATCAAAAGCTTGTTGGAATCGCTGCAGTTGGAGTGGACGCATCGGGGCGTTGAACTGGTCTGCGTGGCCACGGGCTGGCGGTTCCAGAGTCGTCCCGAGATGCGGGAATTTCTCGACCGTCTGCACCCCGAAAAGCCCCCCAAATACACCCGGGCTGCCTTGGAGACCTTGGCCATCATTGCCTACCGCCAACCGGTGACCCGTGGGGATATGGAGGACATTCGCGGTGTCACCATCAACTCCCTCGTGCTCAAGCAATTGGAAGACCGGGGTTGGGTGGAAGTCATTGGCCACCGGGAGACCGTGGGTCGTCCCGCGCTCTATGCCACCACGCGCCAATTTTTAGACGATTTGGGGCTCTCCTCCCTGGACCAACTCCCGGTCATGGAGACACCCAACGATCCCTCGCAGGCTCTCGCCCAGCTGGGGGAGGCCTTGGAGACCTCCCAGCTGGCCATGGCATTGGACGAAAATGCCCCCGCTTCGTCATCCGACGAAACCCCAATGCCCGCCGAATCCTCTCTGGAGGAAGATGGGGTGACCGAGCCGTCTGACGCGCATACGAGCCCCGCAGGCGACCTGCTCCCCCCACCTGAACAGGCACCCGATCATGGCCACTGAGCCCAATACCTTCCAATTTGCCGATGTGGTGTCGGGCGAGTTTGACGCCCAAGCCGAGGTCGCGGCGGAGTCCGCCACCAAGCGGGTTTTGCTGCCCCAGCCGGAATCGCCCAAATTGCACAAGGTCTTGGCCCAGGCGGGTCTGGGCTCGCGCCTCGAGATGGAGCAACTCATTCTGGAGGGCCGCGTCACGGTCAACCAAGAGCCGGCCCACATCGGTCAGCGCATTCAATACGGCGATCAAGTCCGGGTCAATGGTCGCCTGTTGCGGGTGCGCATTCAGCCTCCGCCGGCGCGCGTGATCGCCTACCACAAGCCCGTGGGCGAGGTCGTCACGCACGACGATCCGCAAAACCGTCCCACCGTTTTTCGCCGTCTGCCCCGCTTGAGTCACGGCAAGTGGCAGTCGGTCGGCCGTCTCGACCTCAACACCGAGGGTTTGCTGCTGTTCACCAATTCGGGAGAGTTGGCCAACCAGCTCATGCACCCGCGCTTTGGTCTGGAGCGCGAGTACGCTGTGCGATCACTCGGGAAACTCAGTCAGGAGAACAAGCAGCGCTTGCTCGAGGGCATCCAACTCGAAGACGGGCTCGCCCAGTTTGGCGCCATTGAAGAAGGGGGTGGCGAGGGCAGCAATTGCTGGTATCGGGTAACGATCAGCGAAGGTCGCCATCGCGAGGTGCGACGCATGTTCGAGGCCGTCGGTCATGCGGTGAGCCGCCTCATCCGCATTCGTTACGGGGCCATGGTGCTGCCCCGAGGCCTCAAGCGGGGCGCGTTTGTGGAACTCTCCGAGGGGGATATCCGGGCCCTGATGCAAGCCGCGGGCATGACCGCTCCCGAAGGCAGTGGCAAACCGGTGGACCATCGCGGCGAGCGTGCCCGTAGCCGCCGTCGGGGCAACAGTGGTGGCCCCCGTCCCTCGATGCCGCGCCAAAACGAGGACAAACGGGGCGACGATCTCCCCTTGGTTTCGCGCAAGCGTGGCGGATCGGCCAAACCCAGTCAGCCCGATCCCATGAAGACTTCCGTCGGGTACATCGGCGCGGAGAGCTTTCGCCAGGCCTTGGGCCGCAACAAGCGCGGGGGCAATGCGGGCAATTCCGCGCGCGCACGCCCCAGTGGCGCGCCGCCCCGAGGACGGCGGGGGCGCGGTTAAGGCGCACGGCTCATAAGCCTTTAGGTTGGGTTAAAATGGCGGGCTAAACACAAGTGGCGACACGCATTCGCCCAACGTCTCCCCCAACAACAGGACCTGAAAATGAGCATTGAACGCACCCTCTCCATCATCAAGCCCGACGCCGTCGCCAAAAACGCGATCGGCCAAATCTACGCCCGTTTCGAGGCGGCGGGTTTGAAGGTTGTGGCCGCCCGCATGGCCCACCTCTCGCGCGCAGAGGCCGAGGCCTTCTACGCCGTTCACAAAGAGCGTCCTTTCTTCAAAGACCTGGTCGATTTCATGATCTCCGGCCCCGTCATGATCCAAGTGCTCGAAGGTGAGAACGCCATCCTGAAGAACCGCGACCTGATGGGCGCGACAGACCCCAAGAAGGCCGCCCCTGGCACGATTCGCGCCGATTTCGCGGACAGCATCGACGCCAACGCCGTGCACGGCTCCGACGGCCCCGATACCGCCAAAGTGGAAATCGGGTTCTTCTTCGCGGGCATGAACATCTATTCCCGCTAAATCGGCTGCTGCTGCCGCAGCAACACCCCCATCCATGACGGCCAATCTGCTCGATTTTGATCTCGACGGTTTGGCCGTTTTCTGTGAGGGCCTGGGGGAGAAGCGTTTCCGCGCCAGGCAGTTGTTCCGCTGGATTCACCAACGCGGGGCGCGCGACTTCGACCAAATGACGGATTTGGCCAAATCCCTGCGCGAGAAATTGCGCGGCTGCGCGGAAATCCGCCCGCTCGCGCCGCTCTCGCGGCACGATTCCGCAGACGGCACCATCAAGTGGCTTTTTGACGTGGGCGGCGGCAATGCCGTCGAGACGGTCTTTATTCCCGAAGACGACCGCGGCACGCTGTGCGTTTCCTCGCAAGCGGGATGCGCGGTCGGCTGCCGCTTCTGCGCCACCGGCCACCAAGGCTTTAGCCGAAACCTCACCACCGGCGAAATCTTGGCCCAACTCTGGTACGCCGAGCACACCCTGCGCGCCGAATTCGGGCAAACCGAGCGGGTGATCACCAATGTGGTGATGATGGGCATGGGCGAGCCGCTGCAAAATTACACGGCCTTGATCCCTGCCTTGCGCACCATGCTCGATGACCACGGCTACGGTCTCTCGCGCCGTCGCGTCACGGTTTCCACCTCGGGCGTGGTGCCCATGATCGACCGCTTGGCACAGGATTGCCCGGTGGCCCTGGCCGTCTCGCTCCACGCGCCCACGGATGCACTGCGAGACTCTCTGGTACCCCTCAATCGCAAACACCCGCTGGATGAACTGATGGCGGCTTGTCGGCGCTACCTCGACCACGCGCCGAGGGATTTCATCACCTTCGAGTACTGCATGCTCGATGGGGTCAACGACAGCCCCGCGCACGCGCAGGCGCTCATCGACTGGGTCATGCCCCGGCGCGATCACCCCGGCGTCTCGTGCAAGTTCAACCTCATACCGTTCAACCCCTTTGCGGCCTCTGGGTTGACGCGTTCCGCGCCAGCCCGGGTCAAGGCTTTTGCCGATCTCCTCACCCGCGCGGGCTTGGTGACCACCGTGCGCAAAACGCGCGGCGACGATATCGACGCCGCATGCGGCCAGCTCGCGGGTGATGTGCAGGATCGCACCGACGTCAAGAACCGGATGGCGCGTCAGCGCATCATTCCCCTCACCCAGGCGGATTCATGATGACGGGCATGGTGCTGCGGTGGGTTGCGGTCGGACTGTGGGGGATAGGGCTGCTGGCCGGGTGCGCGGCGCCACCGCCACCGCCCAGCGCCGCCAACCTGGATATGCTCACCGTGCCCAAGCCGCAAGGCCCCCGTGCCCAGGCCATGACGCACTATGCGCTGGCCCAGGCGTATTTGGAGCGCGACCAACCCTATATCGCTCTGGAGGAAATTCGCCGTGCCTTGGAGGCCGATCCTCGATTCCCCCAGGCTTACAGCCTTCTGGGCTTGGTGCATTTGCGCAACCAGGCCACCGGACTGGCCCAGGAGAGTTTCAACCGGGCCCTCGACATGGCCACCCAACCCCCTCTGTCGGGCGATGACCTCGGTCAGGTGCAGCACCACCTCGGTTGGTCGCAGTGCCAGCAAGGTCAGTATGCACAAGGCCAAACCCAACTGGTGCGCGCGCTCTCGCAACCCGGTTTCACCCAAGCCGCTGAGGCCTGGATCGCCTTGGGCGATTGTCAGAAAATGGCAGGACAGCAAACGCAGGCACGCAACAGCTGGCTCCAAGCGCTGCGCCTGGCTCCCCAACACCCCGGCGTGCGCGCCCGACTCGATTCTGCGCAGGCCAAGTGACCCACATGAACCCCGATATCCCCATCGACGGCACCCCTGAGGCGCCCGCAGCCCCCAACGAGACGTCCGGCAGCGCCGCCACGGCGGGCGCCCTGCTGCGAGGGCTGCGCCAAAAGCACGGCTTGGCCCGCGAGAGCCTGGCCACCGCCTTGCACGTGCCCATCACCAAACTGGCGGCCCTTGAGGAAGATCGACCCGAAGATCTCCCCGACGCCGTCTTTGCCCGTGCGCTGGCCTTGGCCATCTGCCGCCATTTGCACGAAGATCCCAAACCCATTCTGGCCGCCTTGCCCCAACTCGACGCGAACCCCCTGCGCGACCACAACGCACGCGGCTTAGATACGCCCTTGCAACGCCCACACTTGCGACCGAGCCAGCGCGCCCCCAGCCATGAGACCGCGCATCGGGGCACGCGCGTCGTGGGCGTGGCGCTCCTGGGCGGCGTGCTGTTGCTCGCAGGCTTGGCGCTGCTCTGGCAGGGTTCGCAGAGCCCGGAGCTCCAGCGTGCGACCCCAGCGCGCCCGTCATCGACCTCCGGTACGGCGGCGTCCGCAGGCGGGGCAACTGCCCCCGGCGTCGCGCCTGCGCAGGAGGCGGCCTCTAACCCCGTGGTCTTGCCCGTGGAAGCCTCGCCCCGTGAGCCCAACGCGGCGGTTGGCACCACGATGGTGGTGCAACCCGTTCACTCGGCGGGCTTAGTTGCAGCCCAAGCCCGTCCCCAACCTCCCGCCATCGGAGCCTCCCATGCCCAATGACCCTCAGCAAGCCCCCATCGCGCTGTCTCAACCCAAAGCCCGTCGCAGCCTGCAAGCGCAGGTGCGCTGGGGTGAGCATGTGGTGACCGTGGGCGGTGACGCCCCGGTTCGGGTGCAGTCCATGACCAACACCGATACGGTGGACGTGATGGGCACGGCCATTCAGGTGCGGGAGTTGGCGCAAGCGGGCTCCGAGCTCGTGCGCATCACGGTCAACACCGACGAGGCCGCCGCCGCCGTTCCCCACATTCGCGAGCAACTCGACCGCATGGGCGTGAACGTTCCCCTGATTGGCGACTTCCACTTCAACGGCCATCGCTTGCTGCAGGATCACCCCGCGTGCGCCGAAGCGCTCTCCAAATACCGCATCAACCCCGGCAATGTGGGGCGCGGCGACAAGCATGACCGCCAATTTGCCCAGATGGTGGAGGTGGCCCTGCGTTATCAAAAACCCGTGCGCATTGGCGTGAATTGGGGCAGCCTAGACCCTGAACTCATGGCGCGCTTGATGGATGAAAACGCCCGCCGCAGCCAGCCTTGGGAAGCTCGCCAGGTGATGTATGAGGCCTTGATCACGTCCGCGCTGGAATCGGCCGAACACGCGGTGGCCTTGGGGATGCAGCCCAACCAGGTGTTGCTCAGCTGCAAGGTCAGCGGCGTGCAGGACTTGGTGGCGGTCTATCGGGAGCTGGCCTCGCGTTGCACGTACCCCCTGCATTTGGGCTTGACGGAAGCTGGCATGGGCACGCGCGGCACGGTGGCCTCCACCGCGGCGCTGTCCTTGCTCCTGCAAGAGGGCATTGGCGACACCATCCGCATCTCGCTCACCCCCTTGCCGGGCGAGTCCCGCACGCAAGAGGTGATCGTGGGCTGGGAGATCCTGCAGTCGTTGGGGCTGCGCAGTTTTGTGCCCAGTGTCACCGCCTGTCCGGGATGCGGCCGCACGACGAGCACCACCTTTCAGGAATTGGCCAAGCAAATTGACGATTACTTGCGCAGCCAAATGCCCGTCTGGCGCGAGCGCTATCCGGGCGTCGAGCGGCTCAAGGTGGCGGTCATGGGGTGCATCGTCAACGGGCCTGGCGAGAGCAAACACGCCGACATCGGCATCAGCTTGCCCGGCAGCGGCGAAGCGCCCGCCGCCCCGGTCTACATTGACGGCGCCAAGGCCGTGACTTTGCGGGGCGAGCGCATCGCGGCCGAATTCCAAGAAATTGTTGAACGCTATATCGAGAAACGCTTTGGCTGATCCATCCAAAAAAACCCCTTTGACGGCTGTCAAAGGCATGAATGATTTGTTACCCCAGGACTCCGCGCATTGGGAGTGGCTGGAGTCGCGTGTGCGCGCCCTCATGCAGGCCTATGCCTACCGGCAAATTCGCACGCCCATCGTCGAGCCCACGGCCTTGTTTGTGCGTGGTTTGGGGGAAGTCACGGACATCGTGGAAAAAGAAATGTATGCCTTTGAGGACCGACTCAACGGCGAGCAACTCACCCTACGCCCGGAGGCCACGGCGGGGGTGGTCCGCGCCGTGGTCGAGCACAACTTGCTCTACGACGGTGGCAAGCGCCTCTACTACATGGGTCCGATGTTTCGCCATGAGCGTCCCCAACGCGGGCGTTATCGGCAGTTTCACCAAATGGGCGCCGAGGCCTTGGGCTTCGCTGGCCCGGAAGTCGACGCCGAGCTCATCCTCATGGCGCATCGGCTCTGGCATTCGCTCGGCTTGCGCGACGTGCGCCTGGAAATCAATAGCTTGGGACAGGCCGATGAGCGGGCGGCCCATCGACAGGCCTTGATTGCCCATTTGGAGGCCCACGCCGATTTGCTGGATGAGGACGCACGCCGTCGCCTCCACAGCAATCCCCTGCGCATTCTCGACACCAAAAACCCGGCCATGCAGGCCTGTGTGGAGGCGGCGCCCCGCTTGTTGGACTTTTTAGGCGAAGCCTCGCGCGCGCACTTCCAGACGGTGTTGTCCATCTTGGAAGCCAACGGCGTGGCTTATCGCATCAACCCCCGTCTGGTGCGGGGCATGGATTACTACAACCTCACGGTGTTTGAGTTCGTGACCGAGCGACTGGGCTCACAGGGAACGATCTGTGGCGGCGGACGCTACGACGATTTGATCGTGCAGATCGGTGGCAAACCCGCCCCGGCCGTGGGCTGGGCCTTGGGGGTGGAGCGGGTCATGGAACTGCTCAAGGAGGAGGGCGTCTTGCCGGCGGCTCCGGTGCCCGATGCCTACGCGATTGTCCCGGATTCATCGGCACTTTCGACCGTTTTTAGAGTCCTAGAGACCCTTCGGGGTCAGGGCGTGCGCGTGCAAATGCACGCCTCGGTGGCCGAGGGCATGGGCAGTATGAAATCGCAATTCAAGAAAGCCGATCAAAGCGGGGCCCGCTTTGCCCTCATCTTTGGCGGGGACGAACTCGCGCGCGGCGAAGTCACCGTCAAGGCCCTGCGCGATGGGGCTGGGGCGCAAGAGACCCTGCCGCTGGAACAGGCGAGCGCCTGGGCCAAACGCCTACAATCCAACGATTGAAACTGGACACGCTATGGCCTCCCATCTGGATCTTGAAGAGCAAGAAAAAATCGATGAACTCAAGCACTTCTGGCAGCGCTATGGGGATTGGATCACCTGGACCGTGACGGCCCTGATGCTGGCCTATGCCGGCTGGAAGGGATGGGATTATTGGCAGCAGCGTCAAGCCGTGCAGGCCGCCGCCTTGTATGACGTGGTCGAGCGCGCGGCCGCCAGCAATGATCTCAATTTGCTTGAGCGTTCGGTATCGGACATTGAAAAGCAATTCGGTCGCACGACCCAGGCCCAGCAAGCCGCGTTGTTGTCGGCCCGGCTCTTTCTGGAGGGCGGCCAGCCCGAGCGCGCCCGCCAGCACTGGCAGTGGGTCATCGATAACGGTCAGGATCCCGCCTACCAAGCCTTGGCGCGGTTGCGTTTGGCCGGACAGTTGATTCAAGAGAAATCCCTCGATGAGGCGCGCAAAGTGCTCACGGCCACTTCACCCGAAGCTTTCGCGCCGCTGCTGGCCGATCGCTTGGGCGATTTGGAGATGCTCCAAGGCCAAGCCGATGCGGCCAAGCAGCAATACCTCAAGGCTTGGCGCGGCCTCGACCCCCAAGCGGAATACCGCCGCTTGGTGGCGGTGAAATTGGCTGCGCTCGGGGCCGATCCCGAGGCCAACGAAGCCGAGGTGCGCAAATGATTCCCACCGCGCGCCGCTGGGCCTGGGGACTCACGCTTGTGAGCCTGGGCGCCATGGTTGGCTGCACCGCGCCCGTTTCACGGCCTACGCCGGCGGAAATCCCTGCCGTCACCGTGCGCCAGGAGCTGACCGTTCGCGCGCTGCCCATCGAGCTCGGCGCGGTTCAATTCAGTCTGGGCCTCACGGCGCGCCAACAACGCCTGGCCCTGGCCGACAGCGGGGGGCGCGTGCTGCTCCTGGACACCGAGAGCCTGCGCGTGCTCTGGCGCGCCGAAACGGGCGCTGCGCTGCAAGCGGCCGCGGGCACGGATGGGCGCGATGTGGCGGTCATCAGCCGCGCGGGTCGTCTGCTGGTCTTGAGCGAAGGGCAGTTGCGTTGGCAGCAACAACTCACCAGTGAAGCGTTCACCGCGCCCCTGGTGGCGGGTGGTCGCGTCTTTGTGTTGGGGGCGGACCGCTCGGTGAGTGCGTTCGATGCCCAAACCGGAACCCGTCTGTGGCAACGCACGCGGCCGGGCGAGCCCCTGGTGCTGCGCGAAGCGGGGGTGTTGCAAACCCAGGGTGAGCGCGTGGTGGCCAGCCATTCGGGCCGCTTGCAGGCCCTCAACCCCGACACCGGCGTGCCGCTGTGGGAGGCCGTGGTGTCGGTCCCGCGTGGTGTGAACGACATGGAGCGCCTGGTGGACCTGCTCGGGCCCGCGCCGCGCATCGGCGATCAACTCTGCGTGCGGGCCTTTCAAACCCAAGTCGCCTGCCTCAGCGGCACGACCGGCCAATTGCTCTGGAGCCGTGCCATTCCGGGTGAGCGTGCCGTTGCTGCGGACACCGACCGGGTGTACGTCATTCTCGCCAATGGCAGCATTCAAGCCTTGCGCCGTACCGATGGCGAACGGGTGTGGGAATCGGATCGCCTGAAGTACCGCCAGCTCGGCCCGATCTGGCGCTTGGCCAAAACCGTGCTGGTGAGCGACAGTGGCGGCTGGGTTTATGCCCTCGACCCCACCAGTGGCGAGCTGCAAAACCGCCTGCGCCTCACCGATGAGCCGGTTGCCGGTGCCATCGTCCTAGACCCCCAGCGAAGCCTCGTGGTGACCCGATCGGGACGTGTGTTTGAAATCAAGACGCCTTAAGCGGGATGTGAGCAGTTTATGAAACCCGTTTTGGCCTTGGTGGGGCGTCCCAACGTCGGTAAATCCACCCTCTTTAACCGCCTCACCCAGTCGCGCGACGCCATTGTGGCGGACTTCGCAGGGCTCACCCGTGATCGCCATTACGGCAACGCCCGTCTGGGCTCTCGGGCCTACATCGTGATTGACACGGGCGGTTTTGAGCCCGACGCCAGTGAGGGCATCTTCAAGGAGATGGCGCGCCAAACGCAGCAAGCGGTGGCCGAAGCCGACGTGGTGGTGTTTGTGGTCGACGCGCGCAGCGGCCTCTCCGCCCAAGACCACGACATTGCCAAATACCTACGCCGCTTGGGCAAGCCCTGCCTGTTGGTCGCCAACAAGGCCGAGGGCATGCAAGCGGGCCATCAGCTGGCCGAGTTTTACGAACTCGGGCTCGGTGAGGTCTTGCCCATTTCCGCCGCGCACGGCCAAGGCATTCGCAGCATGGTCACCCTCGCGCTCGACCAATTGCAGTGGCCCGAGGAAGCGGAAGATCAGCCCGAAGAGGATGGCGTCATCCGTCTGGCCGTTGCGGGGCGGCCCAATGTGGGCAAGTCCACCCTCATCAACACCTGGCTGGGCGAGGAGCGCCTGGTGGCCTTCGATTTACCAGGCACCACACGCGACGCCATCAGCGTCCCCTTTGAGCGCCAAGGTCAAAAGTTTGAGCTCATCGACACCGCCGGCCTGCGCCGCAAAGGCAAGGTGTTTGAAGCCATCGAGAAGTTCTCTGTCGTCAAAACCCTGCAAGCGATTGACAACGCCCATGTGGTGCTCTTGCTGCTCGATGCGACCCAGGGCATCACCGATCAAGACGCGCACATCGCGGGCTATATTTTGGAGAGCGGTCGTGCCGTGGTGCTCGCCGTCAACAAATGGGATGCGGTCGATGCTTACCAGCGCGAGCTGTTGCAGCGCGCCATCGAAACGCGATTGGTTTTCTTGAAGTTTGCCACCGTGCACTTCATTTCCGCTAAAAAACGCCAAGGACTCGGGCCGCTTTGGGGCTCCATTGGTTCGGCTTACAAAGCCGCCATGTGCAAGATGTCCACGCCCATGCTCACCCGGCTGCTGCAAGAAGCGGTTCAGTTCCAAGCCCCCAAGCGCGCGGGCATGTTCCGACCCAAACCACGCTATGCCCACCAGGGGGGCATGAACCCGCCGGTGATCGTGGTGCACGGCAACTCGCTCGAACACGTCACCGATTCCTACAAGCGTTTTCTGGAAGGGCGTTTCCGCAAAGCTTTTGCGCTGGAGGGTACGCCCTTGCGCATCGAAATGCGCACCTCGCACAACCCTTACAAGGACAAGGACGATTGATTCTGCATGGGCATGCCGCAATGATTGTGGTATGTTATAGGGGTTATTTCTCAAGATTGCATTAACACGGAGGATATCGTGAGTACCGAAAACACCAAGAACAAAGGCCAGTTGCTCCAAGACCCTTTTCTCAACGCCTTGCGCCGCGAGCACGTGCCGGTTTCCATCTATCTGGTCAACGGCATCAAACTCCAGGGACAAATCGAGTCGTTCGATCAATACGTCGTTTTGTTGCGCAATACGGTAACCCAAATGGTTTACAAGCATGCCATCTCGACCATTGTTCCAGGCCGCGCCGTGAATTTCTCCGGCAGCGAGTCGGGAGCTGCCCCGACCCAAGAATGACCACCGCTTGGGGCTCCCCCCCCGGCGCGCGTGGGATTTGATTCCCTTGACCACCGCTTCCTCGGACAAAACCCCCCAGGTCCTGCTCGTGGGCGTGGATTTGGGCGAGCCGCACTTCGATGCAGCGCTCGAGGAACTGGGCTTACTCGCCCAGACCGCGGGCATGCAGCCCGTCGCCCGCATCACCTGCAAACGGCGCGCCCCCGATGCGGCGCTGTTTGTCGGCAGCGGCAAAGCCGATGAAATCCGTGACTTGGCTACCCTCCACCAAGCCAAGGAAGTGCTGTTTGACCAAGCCTTGAGCCCCGGCCAGCAGCGCAATCTGGAGCGGCACATTGGGCTGCCGGTCAATGACCGCACCCTGTTGATTCTGGAAATCTTCGCGCAGCGCGCGCGCAGCCATGAGGGTAAGCTGCAAGTCGAGCTCGCGCGCTTGCAGTACCTCAGCACCCGCCTGGTGCGGCGTTGGTCGCACCTGGAGCGCCAAAGCGGTGGCATTGGCATGCGTGGGGGCCCTGGTGAAACCCAGATTGAGCTGGACCGGCGCATGATTGGCGAGGCGATTTCTCGCACCCGCCAGCGCTTGGAAAAAGTGAAAAAACAGCGCCACACGCAACGCCGCCAACGCACGCGCCGCGAGGCTTTTGGCATCTCCCTCGTGGGCTACACGAACGCGGGTAAGTCCACCTTGTTCAATGCCTTGGTCAAAGCCCGGGCCTACGCCGCCGATCAATTGTTCGCCACCCTCGACACCACCACGCGCCAACTGTATTTGGGCGGCGAGCAAGGGGTGGGACGCTCGGTGTCGCTCTCGGACACCGTGGGCTTCATCCGGGATTTACCCCACGGCTTGGTGGACGCGTTCGAAGCCACGCTCCAAGAGGCCGCCGATGCCGATCTGCTCTTGCATGTGGTGGATGCCTCGCACCCCAATCATCCCGAGCAAATCGAGCAAGTGCAGCGCGTGTTGCACGAAATTGGCGCCGACCATATTCCCCAAATCCTGGTCTTCAACAAACTCGATGCGCTGCCGCCCGAGCGCCGCCCCCTGCAGTTGCAAGCCCGGGTCGAATCGGATGGCCAGACCGTCGTGCGTCAATTTGTCAGCGCCCGAACCGGCGAGGGTCTCGCCGATTTGCGTCAACTCTTGGCCCAACGGGCTGTGGGGACTCAAAATTTGGGCACAATCCCATTTCAGGAACCTAACCAAACAAACGCATGAATTCACCCACACGCCCCAAGGGCCGCTTCAGCCG
>JACCDX011885376.1_pt1 | contig 19184 bp, 17 predicted proteins | sample 7449681 | NCBI WGS metagenome assembly JACCDX01 (sample SAMN15323450, study PRJNA562643) | freshwater metagenome | isolation source: river surface water | place: USA:Blue River Watershed | collected 2017-08-18
CTAGATGATTTAATGCACGTTGCATATTTTCAAATTGACCGCCGTAGACAAAATAATAACCCTCAGGTAACTTGATTTTAGTATCAAGTTTTTTTTGTAATTCTGCAACAAATCCACCAAGATCTCGATCTTTCACATTCATAGCAATCACAATTCTTCTTTTTGCAAATTCTCGACTAATCTGTGCTGGACCATCTTTAATTTCAATGGAAGCTAAATCTTTCAGGGCTATTTTTGATCCATTAGGTGATGTTAGTAAGGTATTACCTATCGTCTCTACATCACTGCGATGATCTTCAGGGAATCGAACTGCTGCAGAAAAGCTTCTTTGTCCTTCATAGATACGTGTGGCAATTTTGCCGCCAATAGCCGTTTCGATTAACTCATTAATGTCAGATGCATTAAATCCATAACGGGCAATCGCTTGTCTATCTAAATTAATATTCAGATAGACTTGCCCTGATACTTTTTCGATTTTAATATCAGCAGCCCCCTTAATGCCCCCTGCTAATCGGGCAACCTCATCTGCTTTTATTTTTAAAAGTTTAATATCCTCACCAAAAATTTTGATGGCAACATCTGCTCTAACACCCGTCGATAATTCTGCTACACGCGCAGAAATTGGCTGCATCATCACAGTTTGGGCGCCAAGTAAAAATTGTAATTTATTTTTAATTTCTTCAGCAATCGTATCTTGTGTCCAACCATCAGGCCAGGTATTTTTATCTTTTAGACTAATCACTGCTTGAGACTCATTTTGAGATTGAGGGTCTGCAGGACTTTCACCGCGACCAATATTTGAGACCACACTTAAAACACCCGGCACTTTAGTGATTTCTTTGGTCGCTATTTTTTCCATCTCAATAGATTCATCTAGTGAAATATTAGGCATACGTGTGATGTTTGCAACAATCGTTCCTTCTTTCATTTCTGGAATGAAAGAAGTGCCTAAGAAGGGCAATAAGACAATAGAAAAAATAAATACTGCGCTGGCAATTAAAATTGTCTTATTCTCATTTTTTAAACAAAAATTCAGGAGTTTTTCATAGGGCGCTTTAATGAGCTTGATAATTTTAGTATCTTCTCCACTACCGCCTTTTAAAAAGTACGAGCATAGGACTGGTGTTAAGGTAAACGAGAGTATCAATGAGATAAGAAGTGCAATCGCTATCGTGACTGCTAGAGGACTAAACATTTTACCTTCCATACCTGTCAAAGTCATAAGTGGAAGAAATACTAGAATGATAATTCCTACACCAAAAAGTACAGGGGTGCCGACCTCGGTCGCTGATTCCAAAATTGTACGAATTTTACTATCTGATTTGTTGTGTCCGAGTCTATGGAAGGTATTCTCAACGACCACAACAGCGCCATCGACCATAAGTCCAATGGCGATTGTTAAGCCACCCAATGACATCAGATTAGCCGATATGCCAAAATAATTCATTGCAATAAATGTGATGAGTGGTGTGAGGATTAATGTCATGACGACAATTAAACTTGATCGCACATCGCCTAAGAAAAGAAAAAGAATGCCGATGACTAGAATCACGCCCTCAATTAAAACTTTAACCACAGTAAATAATGCGGAGTCGACTAACTCACTACGATCGTAGAAAGATTTAATTTGAAGGCCACCCGGCAATAATTTTTTTTCATTAATTTCATTGACCTTCGTTTTAACGCGAGTGACAACCTCTTTAGCATTGCCTCCGCGAAGCATCATGACAATAGCTCCGACAGATTCTGTATCTCCGTTTTTAACAAGCGATCCTACGCGGACTTCATGGCCAAGTTTGACTTCAGCCACATCTTTCATATAAACAGGAACACCATTACGCTCTTTTAAAACAATAGAACGAATGTCATCTAAGTTTTTAATGAGACCTACACCACGAATCAAAAATTGTTCATCAAATTGAGGAAGTACGCCTGCACCACTATTGGTATTGTTCTTAGCTAATGCGGTATAGACTTCATGGAGTTTAATTCCATAATGATTAAGTCGGTCAGGATCAACAAGTGCTTGATATTGTTTGATGAAGCCACCAAATGAATTAATTTCAGCTACACCGGGGACACTTCTTAATAGAGGCCTTACTATCCAATCTTGAATGGTTCTTCTTTCGGTTAATTCTTCCTCAGAAATTTTTTTATTTTCGTCTCCAGGCTTTTCAAGTGTGTATTGAAAAACTTCTCCCAGCCCTGTGGATACTGGACCTAGGACTGGCACAATGCCATCAGGCATTTTTTCCATGACCTCCATAAGTCTTTCCATGACCAATTGTCTTGCAAAATAGACGCTCGTGTTATCGGTAAATACAAGCGTGATGAGTGACAGTGAATTTTTGTTGAGTGAGCGCATGTCAGTCACACCAGGCAAACCTGTCATGGCGATTTCAATCGGAATCGTAATAAAGCGCTCTACTTCTTCAGGCGATTTTCCTGGTGCTGGGGTTGCAATTTGCACTTGAATATTTGTGACATCAGGGAAGGCATCGATAGTTAGTTTTTTAACGCCAAAAAAACCAGCGACCAAAAGTGCAATGGCAAAGACTAAAACAATGAGTCTTTCTTGCAGCGAACCTCGAACTATTTTTTCAATCATGCTTATTCAAGCTCTTTTTTCTTACGTTCGCTGTTAAGATGAAAAGCGCCATCTGTAACGACAGTCTCACCTTCAGAGAGACCACTTATTATGCTGAATAGGTTGCCATCTCTTGTACCGAGTTCAACCTCTCTTAATCGAAAGGTTTTAGGTGTGTTTTGAACAAGGACATACTTACGATCATTTTCTCTCACCACAGATGAAACAGGGATAGCAAGTTTAGATATTTTTTTTGAGCGAATATACATCGAGGTCAGCATGTCAGGTTTAAATAATAAACCAAGATTATCTAATTCAGCGCGCACCATGACAGTTCTCGTTTGAGGATCTACAATACTGTCTTCAAAAACAATTTTGGCTTCTATCTGTTTATTGTCCAAGGCTGGAATTTCGATCGAGACTATCTCATCCTTTTGAATAAAAGAAGCTTGTTGCTCTGGAATATTAGCTACAGCCCATAATTTACTTAGATCTGCTATATGAAATAAATTATCTTGCGGATTGACGATTTGTCCTACATTAATTGCACGAGAAATAATAATGCCATCAAATAAACTGATTACATCCCCAAAAGAATTTATTTGCCCCGAGGTTTCTAATTTCTCAACCGCTTTTTCATTCATACCAAGCACTAAGAGTTGGTCACGGCTCGCTCTATAGTCTGCCTTAACTGCTTCTAATTCGTTCTCAATGCGTAACATTTCAGCCTTACTAATGACATCGGCTTCGAATAACAATTTAGCTCGCTCGACTGCTTTAGTCTTTAACCCAATGAGTTGTGAAGATTTGATTAAAGTGAGTTGAGTTTGTGTGAGTTCAATACTATTAATTCGTGCAAGCACTTGACCTTTTTTAACAACGTCACCAAGGCTTACATATAAATCACTGACTCTTCCCGTAATTGGAGAGCCAATCTTTGCTAGTCTTCGGTTTTGAGTTTCCAAACGTCCTGGAATCATGAGGGTTTCCCCAATCTCTTGATAACGTACAACTTCCGTTTTTATTTGCTTTTGAATATCAGGCGTAATCATGATCTCAAGCGGATCAAGTTTTTTTTCTGTACTTTTATCGTCCGTTTTTGAACAGGCCACTAAAAGACTCAGTGAAAGCAATAGTAAACATAAGCGTGTAATACTTTTTTTCATTTAAATTTTATTCTCCAGAATATCCAAGCCCAGTAACTGCTCAATTTCTAAAATTGCGACGATGTAATCATATTTTGACGCTAGATAATCTTTTCTTACCAGTCGAAAAGTTCTCTGCGCATCAAGATATTCAAGAATGCCGCGTTCGCCATATCGATAGGCAGCCTCAGCCACTTTTAAAACAGATTCGGCTTGCGATAGAAGACCTGACTCGAAAGTTTTGACTTGTTGTTGCGCGATAAGATAACGCTGAAAAGCCGAGTCAATATCACGCCTTAGTGCTAATTCCTGATCCGTATACTGCGCTTGAAGTTCACGATAGCCGGCGGCCGCCTCCCCAATTTGCCCCTGTCTTTGATTCCAAATTGGAATGGGGATACTGACACCAAAACGATAATTGGTGATATCTGGATCTTGATCAACCCCTGCGTTAAGGGTGACTCCTGGATTAATTAGTTTTTCCTCTAAACGTAATTGATTTTCGGCAATATCTGCAGAAGCCTTAATTTGCTTTAACTTAGGACTTTTTGTAATTTCATTTTTTAAGGTATCTGCATTTAAATTGATATCACTGGATGGAAGGGCGCCTGTTAAATCAAAAGCATCAGTGAAAGACTTACTCACCAAGCCTCTTAAATAGAGTTTACTTTCATAGATTCTGAGTTTAGCAGCATCCGCATCTCTTTGTGCTGCAACTAACTCAGTATCTGCTTTGATGACTTCATATCGCGGGGCTTCACCCACTTCAACCCTTAAAGCTACTTTTTCTCGAATATTTTTTAAGGCATCTCGATCGCCTTCTGCAATTTTTAAGATAGCTTCATTTTGAAGCACATCATAAAAAGCTTTTTTAATCTGTAAGGATAAATTAATCAGAGTTGATTCAGTGACAGATGATGCGAAATTGACTCGCGATTCAGCCACTGCTTTTTTTGCGCCTCGAACATTCGGAAATTCTAGAGGTTGGGATAAATTTAAATCATAATTCCGACGTTGATTAGTATTGGAATTAGGTGACCTAAAACGAGAAGGACCGGTGCCGATTGCCACTGATGGATTAAGGTAAGATTCGGCCGTAACGACATTCGATCTCGCAGCATCTTCCTTAGCTTTTAAAACATCTAGGATAGGGTTTTCTCTTTTTGCAATATCAATTAGATCTTGTAATGTATATTGAGGAACACACCAAACGCTATTTGAAAAAAGCCCCAAGAAAAGCAATAAAAATAGGATACGCATGGGAAAATTATACGTTAAAAGATACGAAAATTTTTTAAAAAAGCAATTATTACTGAAAAATGACCATAGATAACTTATTAAATTTAAACATTTTTTCTAGGTCTTCTATAAGATTTAATCTCGCTACATGCTAAAATTTTTCTTATGTTGATTAGAATTTTTATCTTTATCGTTTTTAATGTATTTACCTTAAGTTACGCTGCCGATTCATTTTTTTATACTGATAAAGACCAAGATCAAATTCAGCAAATACCTCAAGGCTATATTGATCCGAGTTCTATTGACCCATGCCAAACGAAGGCTTACAACAGACCTTTATCTTTGCTTGAAGTGACCGAGGCAGCTCTTTGTCATAATCCAAATACCAAGGAGGTTTATGCTAATGCAAAGATTCAGGCAGCAGAGGTGGGGGTGGCTCGATCTTTATTTTTCCCCTCACTAAGAGATACGGTGGCTGTTACAGAAAATCAGATTCGTAGTCAAACCAGAGGACAAAATAGTTTTAGAAATACCCAAAATCAAATCGTAGCATCATATCTTTTATATGATTTTGGAGGTCGAGATGCTAATTTAGAGAACGCCAATCAACTTTTAAAAGCAGCAAGTGCCACCCAAGATGCAATCGTTCAGAGGGTCTTACTCAGTGCAGTCAATGCCTTTTATCAAGTGCATGCAAATAAAGCAATTTTGAAAGCATCAATTGAGTCAGAAAGACTTTTCGAAGAAAGTTTTAAAGCTGCAGAGGCCAAATATAATGAAGGTATTGCAACTCCTGCAGATAAACTTCAAGTCAACACTTCTTTTGCTAATGCCACCTTGACTAGACTCACGAATGAGGGCTTGCTTAGGATCGCTTATGGAAATTTAGCTACTATCATGGGGGCTTCACCTGGAACACCTATTGAAATTATTGAAAATGACATGGATGTCATACCTGAATTTATTGATCACGATATCCAAGCATTAATTGAGCAGGCCATAATCCAGAGGCCTGATTTAATTGCAACGGAGTCAGAGTTAAAGGCTTCACTGGCTAACATTGAATCAGTAAAAGCAGAGGCAAAACCTAAAGTAAGAATTGAAGCATCTAATCAGTATGATAGCGAGACCATTTTTCTTAGAGATATCAACGCTTCACAAGTTGGTATATCAGTGACCATTCCCCTTTTTGAAGGCTATAAGCCAAGTTATCTGATTCGATCCGCAGAAGCGACTGCAGAACTAAAAGCATCTAAACGAGATCAATTAAAACTACAGGTTTCACTCGACGTATGGACAGCTTATCAAAATCTTAAGACTGCCAATGAATCGATCAAGGCATCACACATATTATTAGCCAGCGCTGAAGAGTCGTCTCGCATGACCTTAGGCCGCTATAAAGAAGGTGTTGGAAATATTATTGATACATTAAATGCTCAAAATGCACTTGCAAGTGCCAAGCAACAAAAAATTCAGTCTATTTTAAATTGGAATATTGCACGTACAACGCTTGCTCAATCAATAGGTGTCCTTGATAATGCAATGATTCAAAAATTACCTGAGGCAAAGCATCATTAGATCATGAAAAAAATTGTTCATCATTTGATTAATATTGCTTTAATTCTCGCATTTATTTTCGGAGCGACCTATGTTTATAAGTTATCCAATAAAAAGAAACCCGAAGATTTATATCGACTAGAACGAGTGACCTTAGGAGATATTGAACAAAATGTGACGGCCAATGGCACAATCAATCCTGTGATCGTGGTGAATGTTGGCACGCAAGTCTCAGGACTTGTAAAGAAAATATATGCAGATTTTAATGATCAAGTAAAACAAGGCCAAATACTTTTAGAGTTAGAAGATAATTTATTTAAAGCTCAAATTGAACAGTCAAGAGGTAATGTAAAAAATTGCGAGGCATCTGTCGAACTTGCGAAAGCAAATGAAGCAAGAATGCGCTCCTTATTTGAAAAGGAATATGTATCAAAACAAGAGCTTGATCAAGCCGTTCAAGCTTTGAAGTCCTCGGAGGCACTTTTGTTATCAGCAAAGGCTAAATTAACTCTTGATCAAACGAATTATGGATATTCCATTATTAAATCGCCAGTATCAGGCATCGTCATCGATCGTGTGGTAGATGTTGGTCAGACTGTGGCTGCAAGCTTACAAACACCTATTTTATTTAAAATTGCGCAAGATTTATCTAAAATGGAAATTAACACAAGCTTTGCCGAAGCTGATATTGCAAAAATTCAAGTTGGGCAGTCGGTTAAATTTACTGTAGATGCTTACTCTAATAATAATTTTGTCGGAGTGGTAAAACAAATTCGTTTAAATCCTGTCAATACCGCAAATGTAGTCACTTATAACATTGTAATTTCAGTAGAAAATCAAGAGCGCTTATTACTTCCAGGTATGACCGCTTATGTGACAATTAATTTTGCAACCCATGAAAAAGTTCTTTTAGTTCCCAATGCTGCGCTGAGATATCAGCCAAAAAATGAAAATTTTAATCTTATAGCCAAAAAACATGAGACTTCTCGAAATGGAGATAAAGCGAAGAAAGAAGGATATGGATCAGGAAAAATTTATATGCTTCGAGATAATAAACCGGTAATGATTAAAGTAAATACAGGTATTACCAATGGAAAATTCACTGAAGTGACGAGTCCAGAGGTTAAAGAAAATGATCTTATTATTACCGGAGATCTTTTGAGTGATCAGAAGCCACGTTCAGGAGCTCAAGGACCAAATCGACCACCTCGCGTATTTTAATGATGGCCCAACCCATAATAAAAATTAAGGGGCTTTATAAAGATTATCAAACTTCAGCTGGCAGCTTTCCCGTTTTAAAAAATATTAATCTTACGATTAATGAGGGCGAGTATGTTGCGATTATGGGACCCTCAGGATCTGGAAAATCTACATTCATGAACATCTTGGGTTGTCTTGATCGACCGACTCAAGGCTCTTATTTTCTTGATAGCCAAGATGTGAACCGATTAAATAATAATGAACTTGCAACACTCAGAAATAAAACGATTGGTTTTGTATTTCAAGGATTTAATTTATTAGCGAGATCCTCGCTTGTTGATAATGTGGCATTACCTTTAGTCTATGCCAAGGATCAAAAAGATTTAAGAATCAAAATTGCAAAAAATATTTTAGAAAGAATGCGGCTCGGACAATACTTTGAATCAAAACCAAATCAAATCTCCGGTGGACAGCAACAGCGCGTAGCTATTGCTCGAGCCTTGGTGAATCAGCCTAAAATTATCCTAGCAGATGAGCCTACAGGTAATCTTGATAGTAAAACGAGCGATGAAATTATGAAAATCTTTGATGAACTGAATCAGATTGGTAATACGATTATTCTTGTCACTCACGAAAATGATATTGCAGAACATGCGTCAAGACAGATACGTTTTTTAGATGGCAAGATTTTAGAAGACCATGCAACTAAAAAATCTAAGGTGACAAAGTAATGTTCTTCTCGATGTTAGCTGAAGCCTGGCATTCGATGGGCGCTAATCGCCTAAGAACATTTCTCACTATGTTAGGTATGGTAATTGGAGTTGGAGCAGTCGTTCTTATGATGGCGATTGGCGAAGGTGCTCAGCAATCCATTAAAAGATCCATTGATTCTATGGGGACTAATTTAATTGTAATTCTATCTGGCTCATCAAGTACCTCAGGATCAAGGAGTGGTTCTGGAAATTCATCAGCACTGAGTATTGGCGATGCTAATGCAATTAAAGATTTAGAGGATATTGAAATGATTGCACCTATAAGCACCGGTAATGCTCAAGTAATTTTTGGGGGTAATAATTGGAACACCTCCATTATTGGTACCACCCCTTCTTATTTTTTAATTCGTAGTTGGTATACAGAAGGAGGAGAAATATTTAGTGATGATGATATTAAATCTGCAAGTCGTGTTGCATTAATTGGTAAAACAGTTGCTGAAAATTTATTTGGTGAAGTTGATCCTATCGGTCAAACGATTCGTGTACAAAAAAATCCTTTCACCATTGTAGGATTACTTGAAAATAAGGGTCAAAGCTTTGATGGTCGAGATCAAGATGATGTGGTCATCGTTCCCATCACGACTGCTCAAAGAAAGTTATTAGGCAATCAAATTCCTGGAAGTGTTCGAATGATTATGGCTCAGACAAAATCAGAAAAATATATGAGCCTAGTTGAAGAGACTATTATTGATCTTTTAAGACAACGTCATAATATTCGTGAAAATATAGAAAATGATTTTTCAGTAAGAAATTTAACAGCTATGGCAAAAACTGCAAGTGAAACAACCAAGACTATGTCTATCCTTCTAGGGGCCATTGCCTCTATTTCACTCTTAGTCGGTGGTATAGGTATCATGAACATTATGCTAGTATCGGTCACAGAAAGAACTCGTGAGATTGGTATTCGTATGGCAATTGGTGCTCGGGAAAAAGATATTCTCCTTCAATTTCTTTTAGAAGCTTGTGTAATTTCTATTGTAGGTTGCGTGATTGGAGTTTTATTAGGGTTAGGAGCTGCACTTCTTGTGAAGAAAATAGTAGGCACTGAAATTGTTGTTTCCATACAATCCATCATATTGGCGTTTTCAGTCGCGGCGAGTGTAGGCGTATTTTTTGGATATTATCCTGCATCCAAAGCTGCCAAGCTTCATCCAATCGAAGCTTTAAGGTATCAATAAATATTTATTTGAGAAGAAGTAATTCTGGAATGCTGTTTTCAGGAATCCAGACAATCGCATTTTGGCCAAATTCTTTTCCTAATCCAATAGCCTCTGATTGATCAATCCCAAAAACTAAAAAACTTTGTTCGCCTGACGAATCGCTTTCATTGCATTTCCCCTCGCCATGAAGGTAATCAAGATGAAGTGCTTTAATTTTTTCCTCAAGCTGTTGATTACGTTCTTTATTTTCTTGATTTGAGAGTTCAATACTTGCGGGATTGAAAGCTGTAATGAATGCAGCCTTTTTCATAAGACAGGTTTTATAAAGGTGATCAAGCTCAGGACTGTAGTGGCCTATCTTCAAAATAAAGCTCGGTGATCCATCGACATGATAGTGAGCTAGTTTGTAAGATTCTAAAAGTTCATTACTGATATAGGTATTACTCATAAAATCAAGATTTGGTAGAAAGTTTTATTAAACGCGACGATCATCTTTTCGAAAATTGATCGAAAGGATATAGATGTGATTCACTAATTGAATAAAACTATTGAATTATTTGCTGAGATAACAAACTTTAAAAGTTTACTTAAACATCATACGTTTTAAAGTGCCATCTTTATTTACGAATGTATGTTTGAGAACAGCAAGGATATGAAGTCCTAATAAGACAAGCAGAATAATGCCAATAATTTCATGAGCATTTTTAAAGAAATCTCTCATAGCGTCATCTCCCAAACCTTCAGCTAATGGAATACCAAACCACTTAATACCATATTTACTATAGAGTGCCATCGCTGCACCTGATAAAGGTACTAACACCATAATAAGATATAAAGCATGATGGGTAGCATGCGCTAATTTTTTCTCCCAAATCTTCAACGTTTTAATAAGAGCTGGTGCTGGATGTGTCAGCCTCCAAAAAACTCTAAATGCAATAAGACCTAAGATTGAGATACCAAGTGATTTATGAAGATTAAAGTAAAAGGTACGAGGAGAAGCTTCCTCATTCAATTGCCATGTATAAATTCCTAAATCAAACAAGTCATAGCTTAAAGATTTTGGAGCTTCCTTCGGTAAGTCACACATATACCAGCCTAATAAGAACATAAAAATAATGCCGAAACCAATAAGCCAATGAAGAATAATCGCGGTCTTTGTATATTTAGTCGATGCATTTGCCATGATGAATTCCTTATATTTAATAAAGCTTAACTTATATTCTAGCGCACTCTAAAACATTGAGTATATTTAATAAATTTATTTTAATGATAACTATATTGTTTTTGTAGGGAGGTGAAACCACATAAAAAAAGCAGCCAATGGCTGCTTTTTTAAATACGCATTAAATTTATTTACGTTTTTTTGTTTGCGATGCATTATCAAGTGCAAACGTGGTCACTGGATTTTGCATTAAAATAATTAAGCCACCTGTAATTGCCAAATATTGTAGCGCTTGCTGAAGGGGGATAAGATTCACAGGGGATGGCACGATAGTGAAGGTGTATAAATAAGACAAAGCGTTGATGAGTGTATAAATAGTTAACACAAGCGCAGTTAATCTTGTTTTAAAGCCTATAAAAAGAGTTAAACCACCTAAGAGTTGAATAATAACTGAGATCGGTGCAAAAATACCTGGAAGACCGTGACTCATTAATCCGTTTTGGTAAGCGATATAACCATCGGGTGTATTCATAATACCGTTAAGTGAAATGAGAATGGATACAAGAAAAATTTGTGCAAGAAATATACGCGCAATAACAGGTAAAAATTTATTCATATAATCCTTAAAAGTAAATATAAAGAAAACACATCATGCCTCTAACAGCATTAAGATGCAAGCGTTTCACTTATGGAAAATAAACTCAAAATTGAAATCGTAAAATGGATAGATGAGCATGAGTTTCTCACCATGATTCGTGAAAAAGTATTTATTGAGGAGCAAAAAGTGACCCCTCAATTAGAATGGGATGGTATGGATAAAGAAGCGATTCATTTCTTGGCTTATAAAGATAACAAGGCTGTTGGATGTGCAAGAGCTTTTATGATTCAAAATGATATGCAATTAGGACGCATGGCCGTCTTAAAAGAATGTCGTGGAGAAGGAATTGGCAGTGCACTAATAGAAATAGCTTTGGCAACAGCAAAGCTTAATCAACTCTCTGGAATTTATATCAGTGCACAATGTCACGCAATCAATTTTTATAAAAAATTTGGATTTCAAGTCACGAGCGATATTTATTTGGATGCGGAGATTCCACATCGAGATATGAAGTTAGATTTTTAAAAGTATTTTCTTAATGATAGCAGGCATCGCTGCTCCTTCAATATGATTGAGTGATAGCCAAGTATGTGGGATTTTTGAGCGCTGCGATTTGGCCTCAAGAATGCTATAAGTAATATCAAGTTTGAAATGTGTAAATGTCGTTGAAGCTTTTAATTTTTCTTCTAGCAAACTTGTTTCTATGCCAAAGTATTTTTTAACCCATGCTTTAGGAGTAGTTGATGTATTTTCGTACTGAGGTAGCGACCAAAGTCCTCCCCATATGCCACCTTGAGGACGTTTAACAAGTAAAATTTCATCATGATGTTTGATGATCACCATATAAGTGGATTGTATAGGTATCTTTTTTTGGGGGCGAGGAGCAGGTATGAGATGCACTTTATTTTTTTGAAATGCGAGGCATGATTTCTTTAGAGGGCATAGAGTACATTCGGGATTTTTGTTGCACAAGGTTGCCCCTAAATCCATAAGCGCTTGTGTGTAAGTATCAATGTTCTTATTTGGAAGAACTGATTCTGCATAATTCCATAATTTTTTTTCTGTTTTAGGTAAGCCGCCCCACTCCGCAATTAAAAAATAACGGCTCAAGACACGCTTTACATTACCATCAAGAATTGCTTTCTTTTGATTAAATGAAAATGCAGCAATAGCGCCTGCAGTTGAACGTCCAATACCAGGTATCTTCATCATCATGTCAAACTCAGATGGAAACTTACCCCCCATCTCTTCCATAATCATTTGTGCACCTTCATGCAAAAATCGAGCACGTCGGTAATAACCTAAGCCACTCCATAGCTTCATGACCTCTTCTTCATCGGCATGTGCTAACACTTTAATTGTTGGAAATTTTTTCATGAAGCGATTGTAATAATCAATGACGGTTGTAACTTGTGTTTGTTGCAACATAATTTCAGAGACCCAAACTGAGTAAGGATCTTTAGATTGTTGCCAAGGTAAATGATGCCGACCTGACTTGGCATGCCAAGCAATTAAAAGGTCAGCAAATGATTTCATGAAACGAGTTGATGGAGCCAGTGGCTAAAATTATGGATACCGTCTAACCCTAAAAGATAGAGGCCTATAAAAAATGCAGCAAAATAAAGAATCGTAAAAAAAATCCAAAAGAATGCGATCAAAATAAAAAATCCATCTTTATGGAGTTGACCTAATGCACAAAATACTATGGCAAGGCCTGGAAAAAAATTATTAAAAGGGAGTATACCAAAGGGGACTGCCATAAGAATACCTGAGAGAATAAGAATGAATGCTTCAATTTGAACACCTATTGAACCACGAATTAATAAAGCTAAGCGAGGTCTCGTAAATTTTTCAGTCCAACGAATAATTTTAATGGCACCGTTTGTAATACGTCTCCAATTGTCAGCACTTAGAACAATCCTATTTATTTTTTGAGGCAAATGAGGAACAGGGTACCCCTTTAAAATTTGCCAGCCAAATGCGGCAAAAGTAATCCCTCCTAATACGCTGATAGGACCTACTGGAAAAGGTTGCATGAAAGGTAGTGCTAATAAAAAACTGATCAATGAAAATCCAAAATGATTGAGTACTGATAAACCTTCTTGAATGTTGACAGATTGATGTTCTGCCTTTTTAGCTACGCCTTGGAGTTTTTGAATAAGTACCTGATGATTAGACATACTCACCCGCTAAAATAAATAAAAACGAGGATACCTAAAATAATGCGATACCAAGCAAAAACAATAAAGGTATGTGTTGCTACAAAACGAATAAAAAGTTTAATTACAGCATAAGCACTTAGAAATGCAGTCACAAAACCAATAGCAAAAATAGGCAAATCTTGCATGGTTAAATCTTGGAAATTTTTGAGTAAATCAAAAAGGGATGCTGCTGCTATAACTGGGATCGCTAAATAAAAAGAAAATTCAGTAGCTGTCTTGCGATTTAGCCCTGTTAGCATACCGCCCATAATTGTTGCTGCTGCTCTCGATACCCCAGGAATTAAAGATAAGCATTGCGCACAACCAATTTTAAAAGCTTGCATCATGCTGATATCGTTTGTGGTTTTTGTATTGACTCTTAAGGGACGTTTTTCTATCGCCATCATCACGATACCGCCTACTATGAGCGCGAGTGATACATAAAGCGATGAAAATAAATAAGCCTTAATTGCTTTATGAAACAAAAGACCTAAGATCGCTGCCGGTAAAAATGCGATGAATAGACGTAACACAAAGTTTTGCGAAGTTTTGTCATGAAGCGCATTACTTGCAACTTTGAAAAGTATTTTTCGATATTCGACGACGATTGCTAGAATCGATCCTAACTGAATAAAGATCTCAAAAACATTCGCAGACCTTTGGTTAAATTTTAAAAATTCAGCTGCAATAATTAGATGACCGGTAGAGCTCACAGGTAAAAATTCGGTGGCTCCCTCGATAAGACCTAAAATGAAACTCGAAAAATAAAGTGAGAGATCCATTTATGTTTTTTGGTAGATCTCAACACCCTTTTTAATGAACTCAATTGATTTTTCTTCCATACCTTTTTTCAAAGCTTCATCTTCTTTCATACCTTTGGATGCTGCATAGTCTCTAACATCTTGGGTAATTTTCATGGAGCAGAAATGAGGGCCACACATCGAACAGAAATGTGCTTGTTTAGCACCTTCTTGAGGAAGCGTTTCATCGTGAAATTCTTTTGCTTTTTCAGGATCCAAACCTAAATTAAATTGATCTTCCCAACGGAATTCAAAACGTGCTTTGGATAGTGCGTTGTCACGAATTTGTGCACCCGGATGACCTTTGGCAAGATCGGCAGCATGCGCTGCGATCTTATAAGTGATGATACCGACTCTCACATCTTCTTTATCCGGTAAGCCTAGATGTTCTTTAGGCGTGACGTAACACAACATAGCACAACCATACCAACCAATCATGGCAGCACCAATTCCTGATGTGATGTGATCATAACCGGGAGCTATATCTGTGGTGAGAGGTCCTAATGTATAGAAGGGAGCTTCGCCACAATGCTCAAGTTGAAGATCCATATTTTCTTTAATGAGATGCATCGGCACGTGGCCTGGACCCTCAATCATGCATTGCACATCATGCTTCCATGCAATTTGTGTGAGCTCACCTAATGTTTTGAGTTCTGCAAATTGTGCCTCATCATTTGCATCATAGATAGAACCGGGTCTTAAGCCGTCGCCTAAACTGAAACTTACATCATAAGCCTTCATAATTTCGCAAATTTCCTCGAAGTGTGTATAGAGGAATGATTCTTGATGATGTGCTAAACACCATTTCGCCATAATCGATCCACCGCGACTCACAATACCCGTCATACGTTTTGCAGTCATTGGGATATAGCTCAATCTGACCCCTGCATGAATCGTAAAATAATCTACACCTTGTTCTGCTTGTTCAATCAAAGTGTCTTTAAAAATTTCCCAAGTGAGATCTTCCGCTTTGCCATCCACTTTTTCGAGTGCTTGATAAATAGGCACAGTGCCAATCGGTACTGGACTATTACGAATAATCCATTCACGTGTTTCATGAATGTTTTTACCCGTGGATAAATCCATCACTGTATCTGCGCCCCAGCGTGTACCCCACACCATTTTTTCTACTTCTTCACTGATGCTCGAACCTAATGCTGAGTTACCGATATTGGCATTAATTTTGACTAAGAAATTTCGGCCAATAATCATCGGTTCTGTTTCAGGATGATTAATATTGGCAGGAATAATCGCACGACCTCGCGCCACCTCATCTCTTACGAATTCTGGTGTGATGAGTTTAGGAATTGCTGCATTAAAGTCATGGCCTGGATGCTGTGTTTGTAAAAATGCAGACATACCCTCACGTCTTTGATTTTCTCGGATGGCAATATATTCCATTTCAGGCGTCACAATACCTTGTTTTGCATAATGCATTTGTGAAACATTTTTACCTGCCTTGGCTCGACGTGGTTTTCTGAGCAGATTAAAACGCATTTTAGTGAGCTCAGGGTTTGTTTTGCGCTCATGCCCGTAAAGTGAAGTTGGACCGTCTAAAAATTCAGTATCATTTCTCTCGTCAATCCATTTGGATCGTAATGACGGCAGTCCATTACGAATATCGATTTGATACTCAGGATCGGTATAAGGACCTGAAGTGTCATATACCATCACAGGTGGATTTTTTTCAGCACCAAAAGATGATGGTGTATCAGATAAAGAGATTTCTCTAAAGGGTACTTTTAAATCCGAACGCGAACCTGTCACATAGACTTTTTTTGATTTTGCAAAAGGTTTGAGCGCTTCAGGATCGAGGGAAGCTGTCTCGTTTAAAAATTGATCGATATTTTTTTGTAATTGTTTGTCGGTCGCGTTCATGAGTGACTCCTTAATTTTTTTGTCATACCGTAAGGAGTCTTTTAGAGGACTGCATTCCCTACGGCGGTATTACCCGCATCAGGTTCAAAGGGTTTTTCTCACCACCTTTAAGGTGGACCCCTAGCACTCTATAAAATTACGCGAAACCCCCATGAAATGCAAGTTAGATTTATATTTAATGAGAATCAAAACGATGAACTTTTCTTTAGTTATAATGCACACATGACAATGAATACCATCGAACAGCATCGTTTTAATATGATTGAGCAGCAAATTCGGACCTGGGAAGTCTTAGACCCAGAAGTGCTGAATCTCCTTCATCAAGTGCCACGCGAAAAATTTGTACCGACTGCATACCAAGGCGTGGCTTTTGCAGACACAGAAATTCCTCTGCATGATGATGTGCATATGTTGGCTCCAAAATTAGAAGCAAGACTCATTCAGTCTTTATCGCTGCAAAAAAAAGACCATGTATTAGTTGTGGGTTCTGGCAGTGGTTACCTCACAGCACTTGCTGCAAGCCTAGTTAAAACTGTGGTGTCGGTTGATATCAATCCTTATTTCACAAAACTCGCTAAACAAAATTGTCAAAAATTAAAAATTAACAATATTACATTTGTGACAGGTGACGGCTCATTGGGCTGGCTAAAAAATCAACCTTATGATGCAATTCTTTTTGCAGGTTCTTTGCCCCAATTGCCCGAAAGCATTAGACATCAATTAAATATGAATGGAAGGTTGTTAGTTATTTTAGGCGAAGCCCCTTCGATGCACGCCACGTTAATTACAAAAATAAGTAACAAAGATTTTGAGGAAGAAATTTTATTTGAAACGGTAGTACCCCCTTTGCTCGTAAAACATGAAAATAGATTTGTGTTTTAGTTATTATGATCAATGATCAACTCTTAAGTCAGGTCATCTTCATTGATATCCAAGACAAGCTTGTGGATGTCATGCCTAAAAGTGAAATTAAAAAAGTCATTGATGCATCAAGCATCCTTATCCAAGCTGCGAAAATTTTAGAAGTGCCTTATCTTTATACCGAGCAATATCCGAAAGGCTTGGGTTTCACAGTGAAGGAATTAAAATCGTTATTATCCAATTCACCAATTGAGAAAAAAGCATTCTCATGCCTTGATGAACCTAACTTTAAAAGTCATTTAGTTAAATCAAGATCACAAATTATTTTATGTGGATTAGAAACGCACATTTGTATTTTACAAACTGCACTAGCTTTAAAAAATTCTGGTAAAGAAGTTTTTGTAGTGGAAGATGCGACACTTTCAAGATCGCATTTAAATCATCAGAATGCGATTGCACGATTAAGATCTGAAGGTGTTGTGATTACAAATATAGAATCAGTCATTTTTGAGTGGCTTCGAGTGGCTGAAGGTGATCATTTTAAGGCGGTAGCCAAACTCATCAAATCCTAGGTTTAATTTTATTTAACATCTTTAGTGTTGCACCTTGATGTGAAAGTATCATTTCATGACAGGCTTTTTTCATTTTTAATTGAGAAGATGATTTAAGCATTTCAGGTAATACTTTTTTTAATTGATTTAATGTTTGAATTCTTATTCCCGCACCTAATCGAATTGCCTCATTTGATACATTATGAAAGTTATATGTATGAGGGCCTAAAATCACAGGTACCTTCATCGCCATCGACTCAATAAGGTTTTGCCCGCCATAAGGAAGTAATGTGCCGCCCATCAGAGCGATATTCGCTAAGCTGTAATAGCTATACATCTCACCCATAGAGTCACCCAGAATAAATTGATAAGATTTTGCAGTTATTTTTTTATCACTTCGTTTGATAAAAGAAACATGATATTTTTTTAAGATCCACTCAACTTCTTTAAAACGTTGCGGATGGCGTGGTACAAAAATTGTAACGAGATTTTTGATTCGAAGTTTTAATAAACTTTGTAAAATAATTTCTTCTTCATCTTGTCTTGAACTTGCAATTAAAAGTATGGATTGATTTTTTAAGCGTAAATGTTTTTTAAGTGTTGCACTTTGTATGTTTATATCGCGAGGTGGTTTAACATCAAATTTTAAATTACCCATCACTTCAACGCTACTTGCACCAAGAGATTCAAATCGCTTTGCATCGCTTACAGTTTGGGCTAATACACCTTTTAATTCTTGTAAGGATGGTTTGATAAGTAGCAAAATCTTTTTATAAAGTTGAAATGATTTTTCAGATAAACGCGCATTCACTAAATAAAGTGGAATAGATTTTTTATGTGCTTGATGAATTAAATTAAACCAAAGTTCTGTCTCAAGTAAAAAACCTAATTCGGGTTTAAACACATTTAAAAATCTTCGAGTAGCATCCACTGTATCAAAAGGAAGATAGATGCGAGTGATGCGAACATTTTTAATATCTATAGATGTTGCACGTCCTGTGGGCGTACCGTGCGTAATAAGTAAATGATGTCGCGGATATTTTTTTAAAAAAAGTTTAATGAATGGAATCGCAGCTTTGGTCTCACCCACAGAAACGGCATGAATCCAGAGCGTTTTTCGCTTGACCCATATTTTTTTCGTAGAAGTGCTATAAAAACCATAGCGTTCACTCCAATGTTTTAAGTAGTCAGGCTGCTTAAAACCCCTATAAATCAGCTTAATTACGGTGAATGGGAGAACAAAATAGACTAAAAGACGATAAAAAAAGCGAATCATGCAGATATTTTCGCATAAACCATCTTGATGAACTTGTGTTTAATTTATTTTTCAAGAAAGGTCTTGCTTAAGTTTTAAAAATTAATCTCGGAAAATAGGGGTTAACTTTTGCTCTAAATTTGTGCATATATTTCAATTGACGGACTACTAGACCATGGATAATATGTTCACAAAACCACTATATATTGTGGTTTTA
>JACCDX011896113.1_pt1 | contig 19181 bp, 21 predicted proteins | sample 7449681 | NCBI WGS metagenome assembly JACCDX01 (sample SAMN15323450, study PRJNA562643) | freshwater metagenome | isolation source: river surface water | place: USA:Blue River Watershed | collected 2017-08-18
CGTCAAAGACGATGACAGACACATATCCACCTGGCTCGTTAACCTTGTAGAGGGTGACAGTTGGAGTTGGCTTCTCGACTGTAGTGAGTGCCTGGCCCATCTTGTTCTTATTCGTCAGAGGGTATTGAGTGCTGGGAGAGAAGGGAGGGCTGATGGCATAGGTAGGCAGAAGGGCTATCACGTCAACTTTCGTGGCGATGTCGTCGACGAGGAGATGAACTGGGTCGGCAAGTACAACGCCATGTCGGGGAAGCTCGACAAGAAGGCGCCCAAGCCTACGGACCTTGACCTGTAAGCGGCCACAGCGGAGACAACAAACAGAAAACAAAAGAAAACACGGTGAACTCCCAAAAAGAAGACGACAACATCTCAAACCCCAAAAACAAAAGAAAAAACTTTTTTCATGTGCTCTTTTTTTTATTACCCTCGGCAGAAGTGCTATCTCTACTTCCCCATTGCTGTCTTTACAAGTGTCAGAGCCGCATCACGCTCCTCCCGATTCTGGAAACGGAAGCGGATACTCTTCTTAATACTAAATGTAAGAAGGAGACAAGGGTGCCCCAACCAATCTCTATAAAGTCTGACACTGGAGATGGTGGGAACGTAAATCACAACATTACAGATAGCAATGAACTCGTACATTGTGGACTTCTTCCTTCTCTTGTGTGGTCGCACACACAAGTAGTCAGTTCACTTCAAATTTATTGTAAAAATTTGATAGCCCTTCTGCCTACCTATGCTATCATCCCTCCCTTCTCTCCCAGCACTCAATACTCTCTTACAAATAAGAACAAGATGGGCCAGGCACTCACTGCAGTCGAGAAGCCAACTCCAACTGTCACCCTCTACAAGGTTAACGAGCCAGGTGGATATGTGTCTGTCATCGTCTTTGACGCCCGACGGAACTTGTCGAAGGACCAGCTCTCTCTTCTTGCGAATCAGCTCAGGGACAACATGCCGTGGAACGTCGTAGATGCTATCTATGACCCGCCTGAGATATTCCCAACGGGGGTTGCCTTCAAGGCTGTCACGACAATCGACAAGAGCTATCTCCCGTATCTGGAGACCCTCATCACTACCCAAGCGTCCATGTTCGCATGAGAGGGCTGGAAGTTCTCACAAGGGAAAATTGAAGGGAGACCAGTCCAGTAAGGTCGTCACCTACTTCCTCTTCAGCAACGCACCCATGGAGACTACCACCTCTGAAATCAAGGAGACAGTAACGGTTGAGGGCCGCACGACGATTACGCTGGCTGCTTTTATCAAGCAGCTCCAAGAGCTTCAGAAGAAACTCGGCCCCAACGCGCCTGTCTGGCACATTGAGTTCGGTGGGATTACAGAGACGGGGGGCGCCGAAGAGTGGAAGGGCGGTGTTGCGATTGAGTAAGAAGAAAGAAACAACCAGAACCAAACTACAAACAAAAAGAGGCGGATTTTTTCATGTGGCTCTTGACCCCACCCCTCCGCAAGCAAAAATTGAAGCCCCTCTCCCCATGAGAGCCCGTATCCCCCATCCAACAATCTCCATCTTCTCCTCTTTGACAGCAAGAATCACCAGCAATTCTCGGCAACAAGCAAAGATGGCGACTCTCACGGAGACGGTGGCAGCGGAGAAGCTCCAGGCAGTCTGGCGTGGCTACCAGGTTCGCAAGAGTGTCTGGAGTTACGAGGAGCAATACTGTGAGTGCGGCGAGCCCGCCACCGTCTGCGGCGAGTGTGCCGACTGTTTCTGGGAGAACCAGAAAGAGGCACGGCGGACTCGCTGGGAAGAGCGTCACGGTGTCATCGTGCCCCGTTTCCCCTGCAACGGGTGCGGCAAGCTCTTGAGAGAGCAACAGATGCTCGCCCTTGATGGCGAGAGCTATTGCGAGCGCTGCTTCAACGAGGCTCTTGCCGCACCTCGGCCCATCGAGGAGCTCAGTGAGGCCGACATCTACGAGCAGCTCCACGAACTGGACCAAGAGCGGAAGCAGCTGCGGCGAGAGGGGCGCGAAGACACAGAGGAGTATGCCGTGATGGACCGCGCCGCCCAGGCTCTCGCAGACGAGTTGACGCGTCGTGATGCCGAGGACGAGGCCGAGGACGAGGCAGAAGCAAAGGCCAACACCTACTACCGTCGCCCTCTTCACTGCTGCGGCGACGCCCACTGCGATGGCTCTTGTGACACGCAGTACTGCGGCTGCCAGGGCAAGTGCCGCTGTGACGCAGAGTTGACGGCGTGGCGGGACGAAGAGGACGGCGAGTGGTGAGGTCCGAGGGCGGCTGTGTGTGTGCGAAAGAACAACAAAGAAAAAACAAAAGACAAGATTTTTTCGTGAGCTCTGTATTGAAAAATTGAACCTCCTGCCTCCTCCTATGCCAGTACCCCTTTTGATTCACCCGCAAGCCCACCCCCTCATCCTTGAATCAAAAGAACACAGCAAACAAAGCCAAGATGAATCCCGACCTCGCTATCGCAAAGCTCCAGGCTATCCTCCGCGGCAAGAAGACGCGCTCCCAGCTCCTCTGGCCGTGTGCCATCTGCAAGGCCGAGGCGCCTTACTACGAGATGACGCAAATCAACAAGAAGTGGCGATGCCCCGAGTGTTCTCAGGGCGTCTGGGGCGAGTGGGGTATCATCCCCGTCTACATTTGTCCGTGCAACGTCCTCGGCTGCGAGAAGGGGTGCCGCCCTCTTCACTGCGGGTGTGTGAATACCTGCAAGGGCGGCTACGATTGCCCCACAAACCGCAGAAAGGGCGTCCACTATTGCGGCGACTTTCATTGCGAAGGCGACTGCGGTGAACTCTGGTGCGGATGCATTGACATCTGCCGCGGCCGCTGCGGAAACGACCACCCGCGTCTCTACCGCTAAGCGCAGCACCACCAAGAAAAAACAAATACTAAAAAGAATGAAACGTGGGATAGACCTCCAGACCGTTCTGCTTGTGGTTGTTGCGATGCTCTTGGGTTGGATTGCCTTTGGATATTTCACGAACATGGGAGCTCCTTCTTCGGTTGCGACGACGGCACCTGAGAAGGAGTATGTGCCAATTTTTTACAGAAAGAGGCCTGAGACTGTCTACATAACAGAAAACAGGCCTTGGTGGGGGTACACGAATTACTGGCCGTTCAACATAGACACTCGCCCTTGGCCCTATCACCCGCATCACTCGTCTCATCCTGGCCCTCCTGGACCTCCTGGGCCTCCTGGACCACCTGGACCGCCTGGACCGTCTCCTCCTCCTCCTCCGCCCCCTCCTCCCGCACCAGAACCCGCTCCTGCTCCTGCCCCAGCTCCCGCACCCGCTCCTGCCCCAGCACCTGCGCCAGAGCCAATGACAGACCCTGTTCCCGCACCGCCTCCTACGGTAGAGGGATTTAGCTGCGGAATCTATCCGTTCTAGGGTGGTTTTTTGACCTACGCCTCACTCACTTTTTCTCATCCCTCTTTCTTGAAGGGCGATGAGAAGAATTTTTACCACATACGCAGAGTCTCATACGTTAACTCGCTGGTATTCACTCCCTTTTCATAGATGGACCGTTTCAGTTTTACATTCGAAGACAATGTTTTACGAGTAATCGCAACGTAATACCTCATGCGCTCCTTTTCTTCTTGAGTGCCAATGTAGCAGGAAACCTGCTTTGGGTTTTCACTATCAAAGAGGATGTCTCTCATATCTTCCATGAGTAGTTCTTGTCTGCTGTCAGCTGCCTTTACAGTGTAAAGATACTGAATCAGTTTTCCACAGCATCGTTCAAATTCATCCTTTCCACACTTCTCAAACTCTTCTCCAGAATGGGATTTGAATTCATTCCACATGACGCGGATGGTTTCCAACCAGAGAAGTGGGGATGTCATGTTTCTCAACCCTAGAAACGCAAAAAAGTAGTTCAATTTTACTTGGTAGGTGTTTTTTTCTCTTTTCCGCACTGCTGTATTCTATTACGCCAGAACCTTGGCATCACCGCTGGCGAGGAACGTCTCAATCTTTCCCTTGTACTCAGGCGGCAGCTGAGCGAGCAGCTTCTCGTGGTGCTCGAAGAGGGTGAGCCAGTTCTCGGCCCGCTTCTTCAGGCAGAGGCTGGCGTGGGCCTGCTTCATCGCCGTGTTGCGGTCACCGTACAGAAAGAGCACATCCTTTCCCTTCTGCTGGAGGGTGACAACCTGACGCCAGGTTGACTCGTGGCCCCACGTCTGCTTGGTGGGATAGGTCTGGAGGAAGTTGCCGTCCTTCAGAAAGACGCCTGTAGCAACGCGGGAGCCACTGACAAACGCGCGAATCTCACGATGAGTCATCTTGGTTGCGATGGCGGACATAGGAGTAGAAGAGGTGGTGTGACTCCTTCCACACAGGGAAACCGCTTCAATTTTTTGCCAGGGTATAAAATTGAACCTTGGGCCTCCGTGGGCGCCCAGTACCCCCCTCTTTCCTCCTAAAGACTTCCCACATAGTTCAACTACCATGGCCTCCTCTCCTGACGCAATTGGTGTGAAGGGTTCGGACGTCTACAGCACAACGGGTTCTGCCCTGTTGGACTTGTCGGTGCTTCTGGTACGCGGTGCCGACAAGGATGCCACCCAGATTCAGCTTCTGAAGGCATTGGAGGCCCCCTCTCCAGAGAAGGTGGACGACGCGTTTGTCCTGGCGTTCCAGACGCGCGACGTCCGCGGTGGCAAGGGAGAGCGCAAGCTCTTCTTCTACCTGTTTACCGTGCTGCTGGAGAACTACCACAAGCTCGCAATCCCTCTCTTGGACTTTGTCCCTGAGTATGGTTGCTGGCGCGATATCTTCAAGCTGCTGGAGATGTCGCGGACTCCTGGAGGCCCTCCTGGTCTCCAGGTGGCTCTGGTGGACTTGGTGAAGATTCAGCTCATGAAGGACCAGAAGGCACTCGCAGAGGGGAAGTCCGTCAGCCTGATGGCGAAGTGGGCTCCTCGCGAGAGCGGCGCAGACCAGGAGCTGGCTCGTTTCCTCGGCAAGGAGCTCTATCCCGCCGTGCCAAACGTCGGCCAGCGAATGGCAATGTACCGCAAGGCCATCTCCGCTCTCAACAAGGCGGCTGACACGGTGGAGGTGAAGATGTGTGCGGGCCAGTGGGACACCATCGAGCCTGCGAAGGTTCCTGGTCTCGCTCTTGCCAAGCACATGAAGGCGTACCTCAACGAGGTAGCGTCCAAGAAGAAGGACGAGCCTGTGGCCGCGGGGGCTCTCCGTCACCCTGACGACCCTGTGCGGATGGCGTGCCGCGAGCACTTCCAGAGCCATCTCGCAAAGGCGGCGGCTGGTGGGGCGAAGATTAACGGTGCCATGGTTCGCTACCCTCACGACATCATCAAGAAGGTAGTGAAGAGCGGCCGCCGCGGGACCTCCCACTGCTACTGCGAGACGGACGACTGTGCGGGTTGCGAGGAGAGCGGCGCTTCCATTTCGGAGGCGGAGCGCAACTCTCTCATCGCTGTCTGGAACGACATGGTGAAGATGGCGCAGGCCTCGGGTGGCCTGAAGCGGAGTCTGGCGATGTGCGACTTCAGCGGCTCCATGCAGAGCAGCAGTGTGAACGGCGACACTCCCTACTGGGTGAGTATGGCGATGGGCCTTCTCATCGCAGAGGCGGGCAGCGACACCTTCAAGGACACGTTCCTGACGTTCGACTCCAACCCCACGTTCCACCATCTTCCCGAGGGCGACATCTTCAAGCGGGTACAGTCCATTAACGGGTACATCGGCCAGGGCACCAGCACGGACTTCCAGAAGGCGATGGATGCGGTGCTCGCACGACTGGTGGAGACCCGCTGCCCGCCTGGAGAGGAGCCGCGTGACTTGATTGTCATTACGGACATGAACTTTGACGCGGCATGCCCGTCTCACATGGCCTCTTCGTACACGGGGAACCGCTACCGTCGCGTGGTGAAGACTGCCGAGCGTCAGACGCACGCCCAGATGGCGCGTGAGGCGTTCCGTCGCGCGAGCGAGGACGTCTTCGGCCCTGGTGTGAAGGGCTGGGAGCCTCCTCGCATCGTCATCTGGAACGTCGCGGCGGGTGCCAGCGATTTCCAGGCCCAGGCCGAGGAGGAGGGTGTCATCCACCTGTCTGGCTGGTCGCCATCCCTCTTCAAGGTGCTGCTGGAGGAGGGCGCGAAGGTTCTGACGCCGATGGACGCTCTGCGTGTGATGCTGGATGCGGACCGCTACCAGCCTATCCGTGAGCGCCTGGCGGCTGTGCGTGCGTCGGGTCTGTGAGGTGGCAGGTTCAAGTAGGTAGAGAGGTAAGTAGACGACAAAACAAAAGAAAAGAACCCATTTTTTGGTGGCCGTCGGCCCGCGCCGCGCCTGCCTAAAAAATTGACGCGCTTCCTCCCTGGGAAGCAAGGTGCGGCCAAAGGGAAAGGCACCCTGGTAAAAGATGCCAACAGCAGATACTTCATTGATTCAGTCATCGAAGGATGACTCCAGTCCGTAACCTGTATTAACTAAGAGTCTACACAGCAATACATTCATACTTTCATGAATTATTCGGACTCTGGCTAAGGTTACGCACAGCAAATCAAACATCTATCAGGCAAGATACGATGCCTATTTCCGCAACCTGACGTATTCAAGGGGGTTAGAACGGCCGCTAATTCACTTGTAGGTTGCGCACAGCAAAGCCACTCTAAATTCCGTTCTGGAACCTGCGCCCAAGAGACCACACAGCAACCACACGCTTTCCTTCGATAGCTATATCGGTATTCTCTGGTCTCTGATAAGGTTCCACACAGCAAACCAAATCTTATTCTTCCTGCGCTCTTTCAGGAACCAAGGACTTCGCAAAGAGCGTACAGAAGTCCTCACAGCAAAGCCAAAACGAATTCAAAAGTCCTCTCTTCGCACGCACGGCCCGTGTAGAGGCAGCTCTCGAAAGAGAGCAGGGTATTTTTTCTACATAAATGCGAGTGTCTTCTAGACAGTAGGATTTATGAGTGATGACGAGGACTTTAACAGATTAAAAAACTATTTTCTCAAAGACCCCGCACTGCGGTTTTTTTACACACGCTGTAAAAAAGGAGGAATGGACGACCCTTCTGATTACTGTAACAATATAAATATGTATTATAGAAGAAACAAAAATTACACGCTGCTCTATTCAGCGGTAAAACTACAAGATACAGAACTTGTAAAAAAGATTCTTAGAATTCCAACACTGAATGTCAACAAGGGGTGCCGAGAAGAAACTCCGCTCATGCTAGCCTGCCGACTCCCGAGGACAAACGAAATCGTTTCTCTTCTTTTGTCCCATCCGAAGATTGATGTAAATCGGAGCAGCCGCACCGTTCATCCTGCAGAGGTCTCATCTGGGAGTACAGGAGCCACAGCTCTTTTCTACGCAACAAACTGGCATTTGCCAGAACATGTGAAACTTCTACTCACCAGGTCTGATATTGATGTTGACAAGGGGACCCGAGATGGAGACTCGCCTCTCTTGGAAGTTGCCAAAAATTATCTCAATTCATTGAGTGAAGAGAAGGATATATCATCTGCCTTTCAATTTGAATTAGGAGCAGATATGGGATGTAAGGAAGAGACATGTGACCCAACAAGTCACACACGTCACGAATCTGCTCGTGAGAAATTTCGTCAGAGGTATCTTGAGAAGAAGCGAGCCACCTATGAGTGCCTTACGCTTCTCGCAGCCGACCCGCGTGTAAAAGATATAGACCGTGTCTATACAATTTGCCGTGACTTCAAACTTGCCATTCAATTAACCCTGGAGCGACCTTCTAGTAGACGCGATTTGACCTTTCATATTCTTTCTCGTGAGTCAGTCCTCAATTGCTTGAATGATGTGATAGAGTTACTTGAAAGCAGAAATCCCACATATTCCTCTGTCTATTCATTTGCGACCGAAGCTAGCACACAGTACAGCCCTACCTTTCATGGAGAGATTGAAAGTGTACTGGAAAGTTTCGATGATAATCGCTGTTTTGTCAATTATTGGCCGTCTTATATTTTTGAAAGAATAAAAGAGGCTTATATTGTTAAAAACGGCGATATCAACACTGGAAAAATACAATCCCACCAACATTATTTTTCAGAGCGATGGGTTACACTCTATGAATGCGGAACAGTGTTAGCAGACGCCTGTAAACAAAAGAATCTTGAAGAGGTGAAGAGGTGCCTTGCTGAGCCCACGATTCTGGTAAACAAGCCTGATAGATTCCAGTGGTGCCCTCTTCACGAGGCGTGTACCCAGGGAGACATTGCGATAGTAAAATGTCTCTTGGCGTTTCCAGGAATGAATCCGAATGTTCTGAGTGGAAAGGGGCATTCTCCTCTCTACATAGCCTGTGAGTCTGGCAACCTTGAAATTGTCAAGGAGCTTCTCAAACATCCCTTAACGAAAACGCACACATATAAGAAAGCGATTCAATACGCGATTGAAACGAAAAATACCGAAGTCCTCGAGATGTTTTTGTCTGAATTTCAGAAAACTGCTAGACAGAAACATCCGAACAACCGTGTCATCCGTCGCATCCTTCAAGATTGCCTTCTGACTGCCTGTAAAGATGGGAATCTGGAAATCATCCAGCGGATGATTCAAGCAGGGGCACGGATAAATCAGCGGGGAAAGAATGAAACAAAACCGTTGGAAGCGGCAATCCGTGGGGGTGAGATGAAGATTGTAAAGTATCTGAGATATCATCCCCAGTTGCGACTTCGGAAAGAGGGGTCTATGTGTTACAGGGAATTGAAAGTCGCAGCAACTGGATTGAATACAGAGATTTTTATATTTCTCTTTGACTCTTGGAAAGGCGACTTGACAGAAGATGAGCTTTATGCGATAAACAAGGAGTTGCGGAGCTTGTATTCGTCAAAAGTCGAATATGGAAATCCCGCGGAATGCAGTGGCCTTCTTTTTCTTGGAAAACACGTTTTGAAGTGCCTTCATTTGCGGAGTTTGGCGCGTATCAATACATTTGGGCGGCTCAAAGACGGTCGTCCTCTCCCCTATCTTCCCCCCGAATTGTATAAAAATATCGCATCATTCTTGTCAGAGTGTCGCATCGGCAGGAGAATTGTTGAGAACTCGTCTCCAGAAGATGAAGTTGAAACAGAAGAAATGGAATTGGAGGAAGTTTACCACCAAGGGCTGCTTTACTACAGAGATACTCTTACCGATACACTCTACGAGGAAAACGCAGAGGGATATTTGGTACGAGCCACTGTCGCTAGCATTCCTCGACGTCGTTAATGGTCGCACACAGGCACTCCGCCTTCTGTGACTCCGCACCATCCAGAGCTGTATCCCTGTCTCAAACGACACGGGCATGGAGACTCTTTGGTTTCTGCTTGACGGCGCGCTTCTTGTCTGAGACATTCAGTCACATAGGACTCCCAGCCGTGCTTTGCGATAAATTCCATCTGTCGCATTGTGAGTGCGAAGCTCCCCCCGCTATGACCGCCAAACTTCATGCAATCAGAGATGCGGAGAATATCTGGATGTGAGCTAAACATAAATCCTTCCTTTCCAGGAAATGACGGATGTTTGAGAAGTTCCCAAGCATCCGCCACAGTCACAGCTTGAAACGCATCTTCCAGCATCATACGCTCACTTTTGCTCGACAGAAATGAAAAGTCTCCAACTGCGTAACGACTCATCTCTACTGGAATACGTCACATCCAGTTTAGGCGTTCGGTTTCTCTTCCTCACCGATGGTGATTTTCACCTCTCCCGCATCAGCTTCTGTAGGCTGAGCGGCACTCAGTTCCGTCACAACTGTGTCTCCAAGAGTCACAGTCGGTTTCTTATTCAGAGGGTTTACAAAGCTAAACAGTTCCTCACTCTTTCCACCACTGTTGAGTGTCTCAGAGATAGTCGCAAGTGGGTTTTGTATGACATTCACCTGTTTCTTCCGCAGCGTTACAAGGTCTTTGAGTTTGGACTCAGTCTGCTGAAACAGATTGCTCGGGTCAACGCGTCCTCCTGAAGTGGTCGTAGCCGCAGTGGCTGCTTGGACGGCTTGTTCGATGTCTTTCTGTTTTTTCTCCAAATTGGACTGGACCGCCTTTTCAATCATTTTGTCAAGGTCAGGCAAGATTTCTTGACGGAGCACTCGTTTCTTATGCATGAGTGTAATTGCCGCCTCTGAAGTGAGGACCTTGAGGCGCGATTGGGTATTGTCGTAAACGTGAGTGTGGTCGAGTCCGTGACAGATATCAGGACGACGCAGATTGGGACGGTCCTTGAATTCACGCTCAAAATCTGCGATGATGGAATCTGGAATCGGAGGACTCTGTTCGATGAGACGGTCCAAGTCGGACCGACACAACTTCAGAAAATCCAAACTATCCATACGCTCATCGGGTTTTAGAGCCAGCTCCACAGAAATGAGACGCTGGAATTTCCCCCACGCAATTCCTGCGACCTTGTTGGATTCACTGAGCTGGGCGAATCGCAAGAAGTTGTTGAGAGTTGTCAAAATTCCCGCAATGAGACTCACGCCGCCAATTCCAAAATTCAGATATTTCTGGACCTGTTCGTCATCTCCTGCTATGCTTCCAATACCAACGCTGGCTGTTCCTGTGAGCGTAGAGAGGATAATCACGGGGATAGTCAGATACATATTTTTGCGGGTATACATCTTTTCCGCACGGTCATGCATCCATCGGTAGCATCCTGCTATGTCCGACCAATCTGCCATAAGTTTGTCCTGTTCCTTGGACCAGCCATTCTGAAATCGTTTGGGAGTCTCTGTTTCATTCGAAACAGACCCTCTTCTACTCGGTTGAGGGGAAGGGGAACGCGAGGCCATACTATCTTTAGGTTTTTTTTTTCGCAAACTTACGCAGAGGGAAAATCCTATGAATAGTGGAGCCGCCCATGTATATTGTATTAATCTTAAACAACGTGTTGACAGGTGGCGGCGATTTGAATCCCAACCCGCAATTGCTGACATCAGGCATCATTTCCGCTTCGAACGTGTAGATGCCGTGGTAGGAAAAGAGATTGATATTCAAAATGACAAGCGCATCTCTATCCGCACGAAGAGAAATATTCTTCACCAAAAACGCAGAGACCATGAGGACTTGGATTCCGTTGGAGCGATTGGCTGTTATCTGAGTCACGCTGCGCTCTGGAAAAAATTCCTGGAATCCAATGAAGAATATTGTATTATTCTGGAAGACGATGCTCTTCTTCCCGATGATTTTGTCGCACGTTTCAAAATCGCGATGGACTCTCTTCAGAAAATGCCTCTCCGAGAATCGGTTCTCTGGCAATTGAGTCGTCCCCACAGCGTCGGATTGCGAACTGCGTTGGAAGAGGATACTCTCATTTTCACAGACGGATGGGCGTATGATGTTGTGTGCCCCACCACAGGCTATGTTCTGTTCCGCAAAAGCGCACAGATTCTCTTGGAAAACGCGTTCCCCATTGACGGCCACGTCGATATGTATATGAGAAGATGTACGCAAATCGGAATTCTCAAGACAGTCCACTACAAGCATTTGATGCTCTCGCAAATTGCCGTGAAGCGTGGAGATACGGACATTCAGATGAGCCATTGTGAGATTTGCGATATTCCTACGCACATTAGCCAGAGTGATATGACGGTGATGACAAAAAAGCAAGTGATTTCAGGCATTGTTGCGATTCTTGGTTTATCGGGTCTGGTCGCCCTTCAAGTCTTCCGCAGGCGTTAAGAATGTCCGCCACGGCCTCCACGCCCTCCGCGTCCTCCACGAAAGCCTCCTCCACTCTTCTTTTTCTGCTCCGCTCCTGTGGTGTAGATGCGAGTCGCAGCCTCCAGCGTCAGAACTTTCGGGTCAACCCCTTCAGGAATGGAAACAAAGGTAGGTTTCTTTCCTCCCGCCTCTTTCTTAAACATGAAGACGCCATAGGGCCCTTTGCGAAATTCAAACGAACCCAGTGTATGAAGAACAGATTGCTCCTTTTCGAGCAGCCTATTCTGAATTGTTTCAAGTGTATCTCCTGACTGAAGAGGAATTTTGGTATTGCCACACTGGGCGTACCATCCATAGGGACCCTTTTTCTTCAGAATCGGATTGCCCTTCCATTCCCCTACCGCTTCGGATTCCGCTGCCTTTGAATCGCGAAAGGCGACAGCATCCTCTTCGGTGAGTTCCTGGAACGAGACACCCGCAGGCCATCCCAGAAACTTCACATCCTTCTCTCCTCCAGGGCCCTGGACTAGAAGCAGAGGCCCTTTCTTTGTCTGGACGGCCTTGAGTCCATCCGCAAAGGTGCGTTCTTTGGTTCCCTTGGACCCTGGGCCCGCATTCAGAGAGGTGTACTTGTCTTTGTAGGACGCCCATGTATCACGGCACACTTGCTTCCACACCTCTTTTCCTTCCGCAATCGCATCCAGACGCTCTTCCATGGACTTGGTAAAATCATAGGCAAAGAGGGCAGGGAACTCTCGCATACAGAATTCATGGACGGAGAGGCCGAGGGCAGTGGGAACCATCTTTTGTTTTTCCGCCCCCATCTTTTTCTTTGTGACCTGTCGAATCGGCGGCCATTGATTCTTCGCTTCAATGTGGTGGCTCACAAAGTCTACATCTTGTGCGGGTTTGTCTTCCTTTCGCGCATAGTCCTTGTCGAGGAGCGTTCCTACAAGAGACGCAAAGGTGCTAGGGCGTCCAATGCCTCGGTGCTCCAATTCGCGAACAAGAGAGGCTTCTGTATAGCGGCCTGTCGGTTTGGTCTGTTGCGGTTCTGCTGCGAGCGTTTTCCATTCTACCGCATCGCCTTCTTTGAGGGCAGTCACCGTTTTCCAGAGGGAATCCTCCGTGGACTCATCCTTTTCTTCTGCGTGGTCGTCGACGTTCACGCGTCCGAGGCCAACACGCTTCCATCCTGGAAAGAGTGTGCGTTTCCACGTGCTCTGCCAGAGAAACTCATCAGGGTCCGCATCCGCCTTGAAGAGGACGATGTGTTCTTCATGTCTGGCCGCGGACATGACACTTTGAAGAGTGCGTTGCCAAATGAGTTTGTAGAGTTTCATTTCTCCAGCAGTCCATTCCTCTCCTGCGGGGAGTGCTGAGAGATTCATGTGGGTAGGACGAATGGCTTCGTGGGCTTCTTGGGCGTTCGCAGCATTGGCGATTGTCTTTTTCACGGAGCCCACATATTCGGCACCATATTCTTTCAGAACCACCGCAGTAGCCTCTGCCTTTGCTTGCTCGGATAGAAGTGCGGAATCAGTTCGCATGTAGGTAATGTGTCCCTGTTCGTAGAGCCTCTGGGCTGCCTTCATGGTTTGCTTCGGTTGCATGGAGAAGAGAATGGAGGCTTCTTGTTGGAGACTGCTGGTGATAAAGGGTTTTGGTGCTGATTCCGTGCGTGGCTGGGTCTTTGTGCTGACAATGTGGCCTCGTTTGTCGGCGTGGATGTTTTCCAGATAATTCAGGGCGGATTCTTCATCCTCAAGCGCATCAAAGAGTTTGGCAGGAAACTGGAGTGTTTTGGAGAGCCATGTACCTGAGATTTGCCACGACGTTTCTGCCTTGAAGGCCTGGATTTCCTTTTCTCGGTCGACGAGGAGACGCAGAGCGGGTGTTTGGCAACGGCCTGCGGAAAGGGCGGGGCCTACGTGTTTCCAGAGAAGAGGGCTGATGGTGAATCCGACGAGCATATCCAGAATCGCACGAGCCTGTTGGGCGTTCACACGATTCATATCAAGGCGGCGAGGATTCTGGATGGCCGCAGTGACGGCAGTCTTTGTAATTTCATGAAAGACAGCCCGCGGTGTTGTGGCGGGATTGAGACCAAGAAAGAGGGCAACGCTGTAAGCGATGGCTTCTCCTTCGCGGTCATCGTCTGCGGCGAGATAGACAGTATGAGCTCCTTTGGCAGCTTCCTTGAGCGCAGAGAGTGCCTTTCCTTTTTCTTTGAGGAAGGTGTATCGTGCGTCAAAGTCTCGTTCGATGCCTACGGCCGAGAGATTCTCTTCAAGCGCACGGATGTGGCCCATAGATGCGACGACTTTCCAGCCGGTTCCAAGAAATCCTTGAATCTTTCCACATTTTGCGGGAGATTCAACAATACAGAGAGAGTAAGACATCGGGCTGAGTGGTACTGTATGAGAGGCAGAAGTTCATGTCAACTTTACAGGGTAGCTGCGTGCGAAATTTGAAAAAGGAAGTCCACAATAGGAAAAGTAGACAATGAGCGCAGTAATTGATATGAGTTGTAATATCCTTGATGACGAGGACCTTGAGAAGGTCGCATCCTCTAAACCGAGTCGCATGGAGTTGCGCCAGTGGATACCTGATGTCGCACCGAAGGAGAATCCGTTTGAGAAGGGATTCATCAAGCCTTCCTATTCGTTTCCGAGGGCCTTCCAGAACAAGACACAGACAGAGGAGTTTCCCCCTCTTCTGTATCGCGGCGCTCCTTTGCCTCCACGAGCCACTGCGAATCTATCAACGACGACAAATCTTTTGATGCGTGTAAAGGAGAGATTGGAGAAGGAGCAGGCCCCTCCTCCCGCCGCAGCCGTTTCCTCCTCGACGGTGGTGGTTGGACCTCCAAAGGTTGAACGGGTGGAGTCACCTCCTCTCTATGCGGTATGTACGCCAGACCGTGAGTCTCATACACCCCCCTATGCACCTGAATAATTTGGGAAGTCTAGAGTAGAAACAATGGAAGGCGAGGTTGTGAATAAGAAGAAGCAGTTCAATATGAATCGCAATCAGGCGAAGGCGAATCTGACTCGCAGACTTGGCAGAAATCCTACGGCTGCGGAGATTCTGGGATTGGTAGGAACTCGTCGCAAGGGCTTGAATGAGAACTCTTTTTTTGCGGGTCTCATGAAAAAGGCGGAGAGTCGTGCTTCTGCGGCTGCGGAGGTGAAGATGGCTGCGAAGGCTGCGGCTGCGGAGGTTCGCATGAAGCAGAAGGCTGATGCGGAGGCGAGAAAGCTGGCGGAGAGGGCTGAGAAGGAGGCTGCGAAGCTTGCGAAGAAGGGGGAGGGCAAGGGTGCGAAGACGGCTGCGAGGAAGATGGAGGCTGAGTTGAAGAAAGCGGCTGCGGAGCAGAACAAGCTTGCGAAGAAGGAGGCGAAGGGTCTTGCGAAGGCTGCGAAGGAGGCTGCGAGGGAGTCGGCCAAGGAGCAGTTTGCGGAAATTGAGCGTGTGGCTCGCAACAATTTGACGCGTGCTCTTGGGAAGGCTCCTCGTGTTGCGAACATCCGTCGCTTGGCTTCTATCCGCCACTCGGGTGTGAACTTGTCCGTGAATGACTTCATGCGGGTGAAGAACTATGCGGCGACTCGCAAGGCTGGTACTTTGATGAAGACAAAGATTGAGAATTTGGAGAAATTGAATCTTGGGCCGATGGACCCGTGCGAGGCGTGTGAGTTGAAGAAGTTCTTGGAGAAGGAGGAGTAAGTTCTGCGGTAGCGTCAAACTACTTTATTTTCAGATACACCGTGTGTGAAAATAAATGAGAAAATCCATTCCTCTTGAAATAGTCCTTAGATGTGCGGAATTAGGTCAGGATACACAATCAGTGCGCCGACGACGATAGACATAAGCACAATGTAGATGAGAAGTTCAACGGCTTTTTTTTTCTTGGCTATCATTTCAATTGCGAGATAGCTGATTCCCCAGACAGCGACCCACCAGATATTGAGAAAGGTAATTACAAAAAAGGTACGGATTTTGTCATTCGGAGTCATTCTGTATAGGATGCTTAAATCTTTTTTTGGAAGAGGAGGAAGAGATGAATGAAACAATTCTTGTTAAACTCCAAGGAGGATTAGGAAATCAAATCTTTCAATATGCGGCCGCACTTGCGGTTCGAGAAGCTGTGAATAGACGCGCAAAAATTCTATGTATTTCTGCTCCTAACAAGCACAACCTTTTTCAGCACAATTACGTGAAAGACCTCTTTCCTGAGATACAGGAAATGACAGGGGTTGAAATAAATAATCCGTGTCAATACAGTCAGGCGAATGCGTTTGAGCGATGGAATCCTACTCTTTTGCCGTCGTGTTCTTTTTTAATTTTGATTGGATATTTTCAGTATTTGCCAGCTTTTTCTGATGTGATTCCGTTTTTACAGGAACATTTCTTCAGTCGTCTTTTCAAAGTGTGCCCCAATCCGATTGTATTGCCGAATGGAGCCCAGAGTGCTTTTTTTCACATTCGACGTGGAGATTACTTGGAGCATCCGAACTATCATTGGGCTCAGAGTATTGAGTATTATAGAAAAGGGTTTGAGTACGTTCAGAGAAAAAATCCATACATATACAAATGGTATGTCTTTTCAGATGATATTGAGTGGTGTACTCAGCAAGAGTTTTTTAAGAATAAGAATTTTGAATTTATACATTCAGTAGACGAGTACAATTCTCTTTCCCTTATGATTCAGTGCAAGGGTGGCGCCGTAATCGCAAACAGCACTTTCAGTTGGTGGGGTGCGATGTTGGGCGCAGAGTATTCAAAGAATCCTGTTGTGTATCCTGTGAAATGGTGTGGAGAGGAGCAGGTTATTTTGTTTCCGTCGAATTGGCATGGGATTTGAGACAGGCCGAAAGGTTTGTCTGTTGCTGATAACAGAAGACTTCACTCTCATTCAGCAGACAGTTTTCAAAGATGCGTCGTTCATGGACGCAGGGCTCGAGTTTTTCGGGAGGAGGAGAGGGCATCACCGTGGAATTTGTAGGGAAGAAGGCTCCAACAATGCGATGGCCGAGGGAGCTTCCAATTCCGAGTCCAATTCCATCTTTAATGCTTTGCCCGATAGACATCTGTGGATAGGGTGCGGGGAGAGGAGGTGCGACTTTAGCAGGAGGTACAGGGGATGGCTTGTAGGGTACACTCTTAGTGGAAGGGGACTGCCGAGGCATTTTATACTGGTTTCTTACAAAATAGTTTGTCTGAAAGCAATATCAATTTTACCTGGGGTATAAATTTGAAGTAGGAGGCTTCCTTTTCCAAGTTTACCACCAGTATGCGTCAGCGTCTGATTACGTTTGAAAACGTCACAACGACTCCGCGCACCTTTGTATATTACGCAGACACTCTCGAAGATTTGTATTCTTTCATGGAGTGTGAGTTTCTCTGGTTTAATCGTGAGAAACATGGCATTCAAGTGAGTTGGACGCGGTATGGCTCTCTTTCTCGTAAATTTATTCAGGGTGATGTAATTCCAGAGATGTATGAGGATTTGTATATCAAAGTAGTTCCGAAGCGGAAGGAGGAGATGCGCGGGGAAATTTCTCAGAATATTTACCCCACACGTCTGGTAGGATGTGGAGAGACAGCTCATTGATTCAGCAGCATGTAGAGAAGGCGTTTCGAGCAGTAGAGGAAAATCGGACAAAATTACCCCAGCGGGCATTTGAGATGGATGGATTGTCAGGAAGAAAGACACGCATTTTTTACAATGCTTTGTGTGACACAGGAGAGGAAACGAATTATTTGGAGGTAGGGGCTTTCAAGGGCTCTTCCACGGCGAGCAGTTGCTACGGCAATACCTATCTGAACGCATATGTGGTAGAGAATTGGTCTGAATTTTCAGGAAGTTATGAAGTGTTCTGTGAGACGTCTGGGTGGGCGTATGACTGGACTCGTATGCATATGTTTCAGCACAATTTCAGAGCTGTTGACCCTGAATATTTACCTGAGATTCACATTTATTTGTATGACGGGGCTCATGAGAAACAGGACCACAAGGACGCAATTACACACTTTGCGAGTTCACTTGCGAAGTATTCCATTGTTTTGATAGATGATTGGAATTGGGGGTGTGTACGCGAGGGCACTGAGGAGGGATTTCTGGAGTCTGGTTTGAAGATTTTGTATAAAAAGGAGGTATTTACAAACTATGAGGAAGAAAGAGATAGGGATTTTTGGAATGGGATTGGTGTATTTGTTGTTGAGAGGGTAATTTAAACAAATGCCCTCCTTCTTCACAAGAATGAATATTTCTGGTGAGTTGACAAGAATTGGTGTAGATACAAATACAGACAAGGCGTATTTTCACAATTTCACAGCAGTGTATGAGCGTTTTCTGTATGACAAGCGTGAGAAGATTCAGCAGATAATAGAGATTGGAGTTTTGCGTGGTTCTTCTATTCAGATGTGGGAGCGATATTTGCCGAATGCGAAGATTCTGGGCCTCGATGTGAATCCGCAGTATTTTTCTGAGAGGACATTTGGACCTCGTGTTTCTCTTGAAATTTGCGATGCGACAAAGGAGAGTGAGTTGACGTCTGTTTTGAATTCCCATGCGATTTCACCAGGGAGCGTTGACTTTATAATTGAGGATGGTAGCCACATTGTATCTCATCAAGTAAAAACAATGTGTGCGCTGTGGAAGTATGTGAAGCCTGGTGGATTTTATGTGATTGAAGATATGCATACCGCAGTTCCATCTCTAATTGGACGCCACTCCCACATTCCTCATGATGGAGGATATATTGACATGAACCCTACTACAGAGACTCGTGTTTTGGGGTCAATGTATGGATTTGAAGATATGTTTCCTGGTGTTCCACTTGAGGAAATAGAGCATATCGCGTATGTTTCCACGGTAAAGACAAAGAGTTTAACATGTATCTTCACGAAAAAATAATCTAACATACAAATATACAATGTGGGTTGATGTTTCAGGAGCTATCGATCATGTAGTGGCAGCAGTTTTGGAGGCTAAGACTGCTTCAATTGAGAATACACAGCCTTATTTTGATATTGTAGGTCAGACTGGTCTTCGCAACCGCCTGCTTTACAACGCCCTTGGAAGAGTAAACGTTCCGACCACGATTTTGGAGATTGGGCCTTGGAAGGGGGCATCTACTGCTTCTTTGCTGTATGGAAATGAGGCAAATACTTCGTTGTATACGGTTGACAACTGGTCTGAGTCTGGTGGCAGTGAAGAGAATTTACTGACAACTCTTCCTGTGGATTACAGCAAGCTTAGTCTGTTTAGCAGAAATTGGGCGAATGTTAATATGTTTGAGTTAACTCCTTATGATATTTTTGTCTTTGATGCGGATGACTTCCGTGGATGCTTTGAGAAATATATTGAGAAGTTGGCTGATATTAGCATCGTGGTAGTCGATGACTGGAATTGGCCCTCTTTGCAGGCGAGTGTAAATGAGGCTTTCACAAATACTGGTGTTGGTGTAGTGCATTCTGAATTAGTTGTAACAGATTTCAATGACAAGCCTGAGGAGAATTTCTGGAACG
>JACCDX011532193.1_pt1 | contig 19172 bp, 21 predicted proteins | sample 7449681 | NCBI WGS metagenome assembly JACCDX01 (sample SAMN15323450, study PRJNA562643) | freshwater metagenome | isolation source: river surface water | place: USA:Blue River Watershed | collected 2017-08-18
ATTCTACATTCTCAGATTCTACATTCTCAGATTCTACATTCTCAGATTCTACATTCTCAGATTCTACATTCTCAGATTCTACATTCTCAGATTCTACATTCTCAGATTAAAAATATCTTTAATCATTTCTTCGCTATTACCTTCAAAATATTCATCTCCATAATCCTTTTTCCTGTGTGTATATTTTTGTTTGAAAAGCTTTATAATCTCTTTTTCAAGATTGTGACAATTGCTACATGTCATTTGAAACAAAACTTTTGAACCCTTAGGATAAGAAGAGAAACGATTATTATTGATTTGTGTAGTTTTTCCTATTTTATATACATTTTCTTTTGAATTAATAAATTCACGTAAATAAATCAAATATATGTAATTTGATTTTGTATTATTCATAATCTATATATTTTTTATATGATTGATTTTATCTAAGAAACATTTCTTTAAACAGTAGAAATTAAGAAATGTTTCCAAGAAAATTAAAAAACATTTCTTTAAACATTGAAAATAAAAAGAAAAATATTAAAATGAATAAGATAGAAAAAACATATCTGTGTAAAACTTGTGGTAAAAATAATTCAGAAGTTAAATTCTATGAATATATAAACACAAAATGTATTGATTGTAAAATTAAAAGTGTAAAGGAGAATAGAAAAAAAGTAGCAAAAGAAGGGAAATCGGATTTAGAAGAAAAAATTAATAATAAAATTGATGAGATTAAAAGGGAATTAATTGATGAGATTAAAAGGGAATTAATTGATGAGATTAAAAGGGAATTAATTGATGAGATTAAAAGGGAATTAAGTCCTTTAAAAAACGATTTTTAATACTAAAATGTATTAAAAATTAAAACAAGATGAGTGAATTACCTATAGTTCAATTTGGTAAATATAAAGGTAAATCAATATTGGAACTTCTAGGCGATGAAAAATATTTAGAATGGTGTAAGTCTCAACCTGGTATGTTAGAGAAATACCCAGCAGTTTTTAATATCATTTATCAACAAAGTAATAAATCTAATGATGCTCCAACACCTGAACATAATAAACTTCAAAATATGTTTTTAAATAAAAATATTCAACTTAATTTGATTAAATATTTAAGAAATAATGATATTAATTTTCTAAATGAATTATTTGAAAATGAAGAATATAAAAAATATTTTAAACCAAATAAAAATAGATATGATATTATTAAAGATTTTTTAAATGAAAATAATATTAAATTTGAAGCTGAAAATAATTGGGATATAAAATTAAATGGTATGATAAATATAATATTTTTTGAATTTAATAATGAACAATATGATAACATTAAACAAGAGTTTATAAAAAATTCAAATAAAGTATATACTGAAAATTTAAAAAAATATGAAAATAAATTTATGGAAATTTATAACGAAGATAATCCTTTAAAATTCATCGAAAGTTGTAATAAAGAAAATCCATTTAAAAAAGAATTAATGGAATGTTATCATTCTATGTATTTATATATTAAAAAACATTATGTAAATGATTTTGATATTAATTGTATTGATATTGGAAAAATAAATTCATATATGAACAAAGTAAATAGTTTATTTTTAAAAGATTATAATTTAAATAAAATTAATTACGAAGAAATCAATTCAAAAAATTCAACTGAATTTCTTAAAGATTTTAAAGGTTATACAAATAATTTTTATTATAAATTTTTAAAGAAAAATTTATTGGATAAAATTAATTATATGGAATTATATATAGGAAATGATTCAGGTCGAACTTTAATTGGAAGGAGTGAAGATGATAATTTATATTATAGGAATGATTATAAATATTTTAAAATAGATTATAATTTATTACCCGTAATTTATTGCGAGATTAAACCAATTTTAGGAGATGATTATCCTTGTGTATTAAGAAAAATGAGTAATCAAATTAAACTTCGTCATCCTGAATCTAAATATGATAATTATTGTTTAATTATAGATAAATTTAACTCATCTGTTACTTCTTTTGACGAATTAAAAACTATATTCAACCAACATAACATTAAAGTTATATTAACTAGTGAAATTTTTGGAGATGACTTTAATTTTTATCTAACACCTGAACAACTGAAAATTAAGGAACTTGAAGAGGAAGTTAAACAACTTAAAGAAAAATTAAATATGATTAATTAAGGAAATTTTTTATACTTTATTAAAAGTATAAAAATCAATTAAATCTCCAATTATCATTAATTGGTAATATTTCAATTTCTATAATATATTCATTACCTTTTATTTTACATCTATATTCATTTGGTCTCAAAAATGGTAAAGCATCCGATTTTAGAACTCTAATTATACGGTGAAAATACTTACAATTATTAGCAGGGTCTATTAAAATATATAACCCAATATCCTTTTGATTTGTTAGTAAATTAATAATGTTTCTTTTATATAAAAATTTATCAATATCTCCAAGGTTATTTTCTTGTCCTTCTTTCTGAACTATATTATGAATTAAATTTACATTTGGAATAAAAGGTTTAGTATCATTATAATTTATATTTATATAATCCGTTAAATATTGTATGTTTAAATTTAAAATTTCACAAATAAGATTATCCATTTATAACTTATTAATTTATATTTTTTATTAGAAGAATATTTTTTTAAAGAAAATTAAAAACTTAAAATTTTACACTTAAAATATATAGTAATTTTCATATAAAAATCTTTACTATTAAGATTTTTATATGAAAATTTAAAATTGAAATTCCATCTATCTATTATAATATTAAAAATTATCAATATATTTAAAAATAATGTCATATCTAGAATATAAGGGTTTAGAGAAAGCACCCTTTGGATATTGGGATAACATTGAGAATGTAAAAGAATTTATGAGATATGTATCTTGGAAAGAAGGATATAAGGAAATCGAGGATTGGTATAAATGTTCGAGAAATATTTTAAATAAATATAAATGTGGTGAATTATTTAACAAAAGAGGTAATATTGTTGATATTTTAAATTTAATTTATGATTATCAATATCACTTTTTACCTTGGAAATTTAAACAAGTTTATAATAAATTTTGGAATTCAAAAGAAAACCAAAAACAATATATGTATTGGTTATTCAAAGAGTTAAAATTTACAACGATGGAAGATTGGTATCAGATTAACTGGAAAATTTTTTGTAATAATTATGGTGGAGGTTTAATTGATAAATATAATAATTCACCTCAAATTGTTCTTAAAAATACATATCCAGAATATGAATGGGTACCTTGGAAATTTAAACAAGTATCTCAAGGATTTTGGAATTCAAAAGAAAATCAAAAATGGTATATGGATTGGTTATTTAAAGAATTAAAATATGAAACAATGGAAGATTGGTATCAAATTAATTGGAAAATATTTTGTAATAATTATGGTGGTGGTTTATTGGATAAATATGATAATTCCTATCAATTCATATTTAAAAATACATATCCAGAATACGAATGGATACCTTGGAAATTTCAGATGATAAGTTTAAAATTTTGGGATTCAATAGAAAATCAAAAATGGTATATGGATTGGTTATTTAAGGAATTGAAATATGAAACAATTGAAGATTGGTATCAAATTTCACAAAAAATTATAGGAGATAATTATGGCTGGGGTTTATTAGATAAATATAATTCTTATAAATTATTACTATCAACATTATACCCTGAATATCCTTGGGACTTATCTAAATTCTCCAATCTTAAAGGTGAAGGTATTCTTAATGATTTTCTAACTCAAAATTATAAAGAAATTGAACAACAATATAGAATAGATTGGTGTAAGAATCCCGAAACAAATCGTCATCTTCCTTTTGATTTTTGTATCCCTGAATATAAGATAATTATAGAGCTAGACGGAGGACAACATTTTGAACAAGTTCAGGATTGGGGAGACCCAGAAGAAACAAGGAAAAGGGATGAATATAAAATGAAAATGGCTAATGAAAATGGTTATACTGTAATTAGGCTACTTTGGGAGGATGTTTATAATGATAAGAATAATTGGAAAGAAAAACTTCAAGAATCTATTAAACTATACGAAACTCCCCAAAGAATTTATTTATCAGATATTTATGAAAAATATTATGAGATTTAATTTTTTACCCTATAAAATTTTAATTTGATTAATTAAAATTTTAATTCATACAAGGGTGTCATCTTACAACCTTCGAGCTAATTTTTAGATAATAATGTTAAAAAATTACATCTTTAGTAGAGAAAATTTTAGGTTGTAATTTTTTATTTCTAAATTCATTAATCTTATACTTTTATTTATACTAAAATTTCAAAAATTCATAAAATTGAAGATTTTCAAATCCTAAAATCATTTTTAAAAAAAATATGTTTCTTTAAAAACAAACATAAAAATGTATATATTTGTTTATGGAACTATTTTATCAGGTATGAGAAATAATCAAAGAGTAAGTGGATATAATCTAATAGGGGAAGCTTATACTATTGAAAAATATTATATGTGTTCTTTAAGAAGTAAATCTTATCCTATGGTAAGTTATATACCTTTTCATTCAAGTCAAAAACTTACTAATATTAAAGGTGAGGTATATGAAATAGATGAAGAATGTCTTCAAAAATTGGATTGTCTTGAAGGTCATCCAATTTTTTATACTCGCCAAATCATTGATGTAAAATGTAATAATAAAATTATGAATCCTTTTTGTTATATTGTTTTATATTCAGATATTGTAAAAGAAATATCTGAATCATATGAAAAAAGGTCGATATCTGTTAATGACGGAGATTGGAAAAAATATTACCTGGAAAATTAAATTTTATTTTTCAACTTGAAAAATAATATAACCATCTTTATATAAAAATTTTAATTTAAAATTTTTAATTTCATTATGTATTTCATCATAAATTTTCCCTTTATATTCATCATAATTTTCTTCATCTAATATTTTTCTATATGATTTAATTTCTTGATGATGTATTTTTAAAATATTTTCAAATTCAATATATATGTCTTCAAATCTTCTTAAATTATAAAATTTATCCTTATATTCATCATAATAATAAACATATCCTTCGTAGTAGCTTAAAGGTTCATATGTTATTTCTATGTCAGAATTAAGTTTTTGAAGTCTATTGGTATAAAAATTATATTTCTCAGAATAAATTTCATTCGTTTTTCTTAACAATTCTATACTATCAATCACATAGTTCATTAAAATTTTCTTATCATCTTCTGTTGGAAAAAGTCTAAACTCTAATATATGTCTTTCTTTGGTATGAATTGAATTATATTTAGCACTAGGATTATCTTGAAAATCAATAAAACTCCTATAATATTTCTTTCCTTCTAAAAAATTCTTATTAAAATTTTCAACTTCAACTGAATTTTTAAAATTTATAATAGATTTAATATTTTTGTATATATAACCTAAAGAATATTCTCTTATTCTTTTGGCATACCAACTTCCGTAAGGTCTAAATTTATCATAATTTTTATTCTCGTATTTTTCATATAAATCAAGGAAACAATCAAGAAATCCTCTACTAAAATAAATCTTTTCATTTTTAGTATTTAACATAGAAACATTAACATGAAAAGCTGATGATTCATTTCCTTTAAAACAGTTATTCTTAAATAAAGTTTGATATAAAACAATTATATCTTTAACATCGTTAAGTTTCGGTGAAACAATTTCACAATGAAAACTATCTTTTCTAAGTTTTTCTTTAGTTATAATATCTTTAGAAAATTCATAAGCTTCTAAATTATCTCCACAAATTAAACTTGAATCCCTAGTAAAAATTAAATATTTATATTTATTAATAATATTTTCATCTTTGTTTTTATAAATAGTTTTCTTTTTAAAATCTATAATATAATCAATGATATTATTCTTAGGATGAATTATAATACAACCATATCTAAATTTTGAAATAAATTCCTCGTTTGTATATTTAAATATAATATTTTCTATATACGTTTTAACTAACATAACCCAATATTCAATAACTAATTTTTCATTTTCCATATCTTTATATTCATTAAGTTTAACTAGAAGATTGTGATTTGAACATTGTGTTAATATACAAGTTTCTAATTCACAACCAAATAAAAATTTAACTTCCTTATCTTTGTTAATTTTGTAATATGAAATTTCGTATTCATTTTCTTTTTTCTTTGAAATATTAAATTCGTAATCATCTATAATTAAAATGTTATTAATTATATTTTCATTTAAATTATTTAGTTTTTTATTTGATACATTTATACCAAAATTTTCTTTAATTTTTTCAAAAATAAATTTTTGAAATGGTTTATATGAAGTGTTAAATAGTGTTATTGAATTATATTCATTCATTTTAATTTAGTTTTTAAATTAAAATGATTATTTTTATTCTATGTTAAATTTTAATTTTAATTCATAATCTTTAGGTTTATCCCATAATATAATATTATATAAATTTTTACCGGCAGAATCATTCCTGATAATTGGATTGTTTCTAAGGTCCATTATTAAAGATGAACTAACCCATCCTTTTATATAAGGGAAAATCTCAATTTTATTATTTTTTAAATAAATTTTATTTAATTCTGAAGGTATTTCTTCATAATCAAAAGATGTAATTAAATTATTATTAGCACTTAAAATTTTTAATCCTTCTTTAAAGTTGATTTTCCCGGAAATAAGATTGTTATCCATATTGATTTCTTCAATATTTATCGGATAATCAACTTTCTTAATAAAATTATGACTACAATCTAAAATTTTTAGATTGGGTAAATTTTGAATTTGATTTATAGATTGTAGTTTATTATGACTACAATTAATTCTTGTTAAAGTTTCTGGAATAACACAATCTTCATTGAATAAAGTTTTAAGATTATTATGGCTACAATCTAAAATAACTAAATTTTTAGGGAGAATATCTATCTTCTTAAGTTTTTTGTGTGAAATATCTAGATGTTGAATCGAATCAAAAATTTCATATTTACTTAAACTTTCAAGAAAATCTTCTTTAATTTTCTTTGGCATTTTTAATATTTGAATTTCATTTGCTTTTTAAATTAAATTAAGTTGTTTAATTTAATTCAATTCTTATATTTAAGTCCAAATATAAGAATTTTTTAAGTATATAATTAATCAAAATGATAGATTTGATATAATATCTAAAATTTTGTGTTCAAAACTTCGTTTCTAAGATGACACCATTATAATCTTAGAAACGAAGTTTTAAAAATCTAGATACTTAACATAAAAAGATACGAAAATTCAAAGTAAAAAATGAGTTGTAAAAATAAAATTTTGAACTCTAAATTTCTTAAACTTCAAAAATAAATTTTTATGCTAAAATACATAGACTTTAAAATCTAAAATTCTAAATTCTTAATTTCTAAATCCCAAATCTCAAAATTCTTAATTTCTAAATCCCAAATCTCAAAATTCTTAATTTCTAAATTCTCAAAATTTTAAATAACAGAATAAAATTTCACACCGGTCCTTTCACACATAGTCTTCCACATTTCATTATGGAAGATTAAGCTATCACGGCTAGTTTGAATTTTAAAATCATTTTTACTACAAGGATAATCAACCGCCTTTAGATGAACAAAAAGTCTAAACTGAATGTTTAGAGAAGCATTTCTGTCTTTATTTTGAATAGAATTATAGACTTTTTGTGTAGAAATATAATCTTCCATAATCTTTTCTTCTAATTGAGAAATATCAGGTAAGCTCCATCCCCAATAATTATGAAGAATTAAATTAATATCATCATAATATGCGCTGTTATTGGTCTCAGATAAAGCCTCAAACATCATTTGACGAGAAGTTCCTTTCTTATGACCTTCTTCGGTTAAAGGAAGTCTTTGAACTTCTCTAGCAGAACCTTTACCAAGGCGAAAGAAATATTCATCTAACTGTTCATATAGTTTTTGAGGAGGTTGATGAGATTGTTTTCCTTGAAAGCGTTGAAGGGCTTTTCTGAAATTTTCACAATCATCATAATTATTTCTACTTCCTGGGTTAATCTTTTCGATATCTCTATAAGTAGAAACATGACATATACTTTCTCTTTCATATCCACATTTAGGACAAGTATGAAGACCAAAATCTTCTTCAATTTGAGCTTTTGAAAAATCTAACTTACATATTGGACATAGAACTTTTGGTAGAGATTTATGTATTATCTCTAATCGAATATGTTTCTTTGACACATTTAAGTATTCTTGTATGATTTTTACTCTTTTATGGACGATGGTCTCATCTTCGGTCTCTTTGATATTTCGAAATATAACAACTCCTTTACTTTTATTAGAAGCAACTTTATTATATTCTTCTAAAATTAATTCGGTTTCACTTAAATATTTATTATAAGATATATTATTTTCATAATCATACATACCCTTTTTCAGATTATTTATATCTGTTTCAAGAGATTTCTTCTCATTACAGCTTAGATTTCCTTTATTTAGCTCTTTGGTCAATTCTATAATATGCTCTTGTATAATACCTATTGCTTTATGGAAGTATTCATATCTAAAACAAATAGCATCGTGAATTTTAATTATGTTTAAATCGTTAGTATAAGAACCTTTAATTAAGTCAGGGGGACTATCGGGAAAATTCATTTATATTCTTTGTTTGTAATCATTAAATCTTTATTGATTTTAAAATTTTAAGCTAAAATTTTCATCGTAAATTTTGAATTTTAAAATTATGAAATTTAAATTTTAGCTTATTTAAGAATATTTAAATTTATGAAATTTAAATATTTAAATTCTAAAAAAATGGAATGGTTTGAAGTTGAATATTCTTTATATAAACAATTAATACTACTTTTGATATCTCTTGTTTTGTTAGCTTTATATTATAACAAATCTTTTAAAAATGAAGATTATAATAAACTATGTTTAGCCTATGCTATTTTTATTTTATTATGGTTGGGTACGATTATAGTTAGATATTTATTTTTAAGTTATTATCCTAGACCTAAATCAAATTCATATATCTTTGAGATTCCATATGGAATGAAATGTTATTTTGGAGAAAGAAAATGTGAAGGTGGAGATTTTAGTATATTTAGTATTATTCATATTGTAGCATATATTATAATAGGGTATTTTATTCCAGGATATTATCTTGAAATTTTAATTATAAGTTTTGCTTGTGAGCTTCTAGAATATTCTATGGATATTCAGTCTAAATATTTACTAGATCCAGCTATAAATTTAATCGGATATTTTATAGGAACTCAGATAAGTTGTAGTATCAATGGTTATGAATTTTAATGGTTATAGTATCAATGGTTATGAATTTTAATGGTTATAGTATCAATGGTTATGAATTTTAATGGTTATGAATTTTAATCATAAAATGATTAAAATTTTAGAACTTTGTTCTTATGAAGTTCTTTAATTCTTTACTTACGAGGAGAGATGGCAATCTTGGCCAGGCTGGCGGGCTTGGCCTTCTGAGCCGAGGTCATAGCGTTCTTAGCCTGGTTCTCAGTCATACCCATAGACATTAGAGCAGAAATGGCTACATCTACACTCTTTTCAAAATCAAACACTACACGGTTTAGGTCTCCACTGGCAGCCAGAGCACGACGAGTTCCCTTAACGGTGCGCTTGGTGGTCTTAATACCCTTGCCCTTGGTAGTGTCAAATCCACTGATATCCAGCACCTTATCCTCCTCTAGACCATCCAGACGAGACTTTAGGTCGGCCTTATTGCGGGGGTTCTTAGGAGTAGAAGGTGCTGGCATATCATCAGAGGCAGCCTTTACAGTCGAGCTACGGGTAGCATCCAGTAGAGGCTTCAGTCCAATAATCTCAGCCAGAGATACCGCACGCTTGGGTTCCTTTTTTACGGAAGGAATTAGACCTAGTTCAGCATGGATATCACCTTCCAGAGATACATAGTTAGTGGCAGTGTAAGAATCTTTTAGATAAGTACGCACATCTGACTCGACAAACCCTAGATTAGTCATATGTTCTAGCAGATCAGCGACCTTACCAGCATGACGTAGGGAATGTACATACGTAAATTCGGGGTCCTTTACGAACATCTGACGATATCCAGACAGTTTAATATGAGAAGTCTTCAGCTTTCCATCCTTACGGAAAACATGAATGTAAAAATGACCCTCTACCGCCTTATCAACCTTGCTCTTGAAGCTCTGCTCGCTAGTGCTGCTCATCTTGATTTTTTATTTATTAAATTTCTTTCTTTAAACTATTTTCAATTTTCAATTTTCTGAGTTTGGATTCAATAAATTTTTGTTTAAAAGGTTTTAATTTATTTTGATTTTTAACAAATCAAAATAATCTATTATCTAATATAAGCAATAAGAAATATATAGATTTAAAATTTTATATGATAATTCATATAAAATTTTAAGGTTAATTTAACCTTAAAATTTAACCTTAGAAATTAACCTTAGAAATTAATTTCTTTTAGAAGCTATACGGGCCACAATATTGGTATCACTCTCGTCTTCATCTTCGGTGTGGCGATTCTTGCGAGTCTTTGTCTTAGACTTGCTCTTCTTTTTAGGCTTTTCCTCCTCAGAAGATTCAGACTCGGAGGATTCAGATTCAGAAGAAGATACATCAAAAGTCCGACGCTTACGGGTGGTCTTCTTAGGCTTTACAGGGACAGGGGTAGGAGGAGAAGGAACAACATCTTCTACCTTAAAATTCTCCAGAATCTTATTTTCATTCAGTGCCTTAACTAGAGAGGAATAACGAGTCTCCAGAACATCGATACTGTTAGCCATCTCCTCAATAATAGAACGATACTTGCTCATCTTCTTCTCGTTCTTAATATTTCTCTTATTAATACCTCCAAGGTTGTTATTTACAGCCGTGGCAATATTACGGAGGTTCTGGTCGAGTCCCTTAATACTGTTCTCAATCAGAGGAACCTTCTCCTTAATTCCATCACGAATGGTATCAACTTCGTCGGCTAGGTCATTATACTTTACATTTAGAGTCGAAGTTTTATTAGAAAGATAAACCGTAGCAACGGCAAGTCCTACGGTATTGGCATATCCCAGGATAGCAGAAGGACGAGTAAGTTCGTTCATTTTTTAAATATACGTGTTAGATTCTTTAAGCTCTAAATTCTTTGATTTTTAGTTCTTATTTTTTCAAATATTTCAAATATTTGAAAAAATAATTTCGAAATTATTTTTTTCATGAGATTTATATCATTTCGTAAATCTAAGAAAATATTTTTCATGAGATTTATATCATTTCGTAAATCTTCCTAACTTTATTTTCTACTTTTTCGGAATATTCAACACCATACCATAACTTATTAGTTATAATTCTAGAATATACATCTGTCTCTTCGAGAGGGAAAACTCCGAGTTTAATAATTCTTTGATATATAATTTTACGAGTATTAAACATATCATCGGTTTCGGCAGTCTCTTTAATAATATTAGAAATAACGATAGTTTCACCATTTTCATTAGTGTTAGACATTTCAACAGGTGAGAAAGATTCCATTGCTTTCTCTTCATCATCGTCTATTTCTTCATATTCTTCTAAAACCCCTTCCTCGCCAAATTTCTCTATAAATTTTTTACTTGCTTCTTCTGGGTCTGGTATAACAACTTCGCTAACTTCTCCTTCATAATAATCACGGTTATCACCTTCACCTGTATCAGCAAAAAGAGATTCTTCTACTTTGGTATAATCTTCAACAGACATTTTTAGTTCTTTTTAATTTTAAACTATTATATTATTTAAAGAATAAATTAAATTTTTTAAATTTTTATCAAAGGTTAAAAAATAATTATTTTATAGATTAAAATTTTTTAACCTTTTATTAAAAAATGAAAGAAGCAAGATGGTGGATATTTGTTCTCCTGCTTGTAATTACGGCAGCTGTTGTATTATGTATATTTAATGCTATCACTTACAATAAAATAGCAAACGAGAAGATGACTCTTGGAGATGTAACTCCAGAAGGTGCTAGAGCTCTTATGGCGTTTAATATTATAATTCTGATATTCCTATTTCCTCTATGGATTTGGTATGTATATAAACTGATAGTTAATGACCCCGAAAAGAGAATCGATCAGTTTAAAATGACTAAAGAATATGCTTATGATAACTATGGAAAGGCTAAAGGGTATGTTTATGATAAGTATGAACAAGCTAGAGATTATGGATACAATAAACTTCATGCGGCTACTCCTACTAGATGGTCGATGAATTCTCGTCAAAATTGAATGACACGGGAGATTGAAATAGTTTAATTATTGAAAATTTTAAAAATTTATTTTAAAATTTATTTTAAAATTTTTTAAAATCGAGATAATAAAATAGATTAAGATGAAAGAATCTTGGGTTAGTTTAATAATTATTCTAATATGTATAGCAGTAATAGTTCTATGCGCTTTTAATGCTTTAACTTATGCTAAGATTGCTAATGAGAAAAAAACTGTTGGAGATGTAACTCCAACAGGTGCTAGAGTTCTGATGGTTATTAACATTATTCTCTGTGTGGTATTTTTTATCCCTGTAATTGTATATGGTATGAGATTTTATTATTCTGCTCTTAAAGGAAGAGTTTTTAGTTGGGTAAATCTTCTAATAATACTCGGAATAATCGCTTCGATTATTCTCTGTGCTTTTAATGCTGTTACTTATGCTAAGATTGCTAATGAAAATAAGACTGTTGGAGATGTAACTCCAGGAGGCGCTAGAGCTCTGATGGTAATTAATATTCTATTATGTATTATTTTTTTAGTTCCTTTATTTTATTATTCTTATAAAATGTATAACTGTAAAGATATGCCTGCTCCTGCATCTCTACTAACCAAGAGAGATCTAGGAACAAACCTTATGTCTAGAGAAGAGGATAATGTGGTAGAACGGCTAGGAAATATAGCAGAATATAAAGCCATGATAGCTGATCGAACGGGAGATATTCCTGATATACAAGCCGCTATCACAGCAGAAAGTGATTATATAGAAGCTCAAGAAGCTCAAGAAGAGTTTCAAACGATGGAACCAAGTGAAAAATTTCAAGGACAGAAAAGAATTATAGATTTTTTAAGATTAAACGATATTAAAACTATAGATGATTCTGATGCTGTTTATGATACTGTATGTCATCCACGTAATCCTCTAAGGTCTAGAAAATGCGATTTATAAACTTTTTAATTTTAATTAATTAAATTTTTTTAGAATATTTAAAATATCCTAAAATTAAAAAATGGAGATTAGCAGACTAATGGTTGTTCTGATATTTTTAATCACTACTGCGGTAGTAACTACGTGTATTTTTAATGCGATAATTTATCATGAAATTTATAACAATGAAGAACCGGACCCTACTATAAGTTATAATACCGCTAAAATTTATTTTGGTTTAAACATTGGAATTGGAGCAGTAACTTTTATGTTATGGCTATGGTCTATTTATAAAATGCTACCTAAATTTAAAATTAAACCAATTTTTGAGTATTAATTTTTCAAGAATTCTTTTATTTTTGAAAATCTAAAGTTTTAGATTTTATTTTTGAAACTTTAAAAATAAAATCTAAAATTATAATTTAAAATATATAAAAATGAAATATCAAAACAGTAGATTAGTAGAATGGTCCCTTTTTCTATTCTCGACCTTTATAACTATAATTGCTCTAATTAATGTTATTGAATATGTTAACATTATCAACGGTCCAGATAATTCCAATTTTACAGCTGACCAAGCTAGAGGATGGCTAATTGCTAATAGTATCCTCCTGTTTATTGCTATAATATATTGGGTATATAGAGTCTATCATTTCTTTTTAACACCTGCTAGAAGAGAACAGACTTATGATAATATTAAAAAATATCTAAATGAAGAACATGGTGGTTTTGTTGGAAAAGTAAGTGATAAGAGTTCTAAATCTACATCAAATTCTGGAAAACTTTCTTCGATTAATCAAGGTAAATTAGCCGAAATAGAAACTATTTCTTAAAACTTATATATTTTTTGTTTTTAAACTTACAAAAGTTTAAAAATTAAATAAATCCACATTTTAACTTCTAGAAGTTAAAAAATTTTAAGAAATAGTTTCTATTTTCTAATTTTAAAAATATTAAAATTAGGAGATTATAATAAAAAGATTAAATGAATGAATTAACAGGAGAGGGAATTTATAGATTGTTAATGATACTATTTAGTATCATTTTATTAATTGTTTCTTTTCAAAATGTAATGAATTACGTTGATTTACAGAACAGTGAAAAATATAAATCGTGTTATGATATTGGAACTTTAGTAGTTTTTAATATAATATTGGGAATTTTATCTTTATTCTTCCTTATAACTAATTCTATAGCTTTAGTGTTAATTTTAATAGGTAAATATCCTAAAAATAATCCTCTTCCTGAGTTTCCAGGTTTAAATGAAGCAACTAAGTTAAATATTGAGGAACGAATGATAAATAATTTAATCAAAAATGGTTACGAAGGTATAAAATATAAAGATGGTGAAGGTAATGAACAGGTTTTAAAATTAGATGAAAGAGATGTAGATAACAAAAAATTAAAAAAATTTTTTAAGAAATCTCAAGAAATTTTAGTGGATAAAAAAATGGATGAAACTAAACTTACTGGAGTGATTGATAGTTTAAATAGTATTAAGAATGCTGCTGCTCCTGATGCTGCCGCTGCCGCTGCCGCTATAATAAATATTAAAGATATCGATGAATTTCAAAGATTAAAAGATGATATTTTTGCTTTAACAGGCGATAGTGAAATTTTATTAGACGCACCGGCAGGGGCAGCTGCCGCTCCTGGTCCTGATGGTGCTCCTGTCGTAAGAGCACCACCTAGTATTAATAATGTAATTAAAGAAATTAAAGGATTTATAAATATTGGTGGTTCTGGTAATATTATAGATAAAGAAATTCCAAAATTACAAGGAAAATTGGAACAAAAAAGAGCAGCTTTACAAATGAGTGAAGGAAAAATAGCACAAATACCAGTAGAAAATCGAAACCAATATCAACAGCAAAGATTTGATATTGAGAATGCCAATATAAACACTATTAGAGAGGAAATTCGAAGTTTGACTTTAGAGATACAAAATAAAAATTCTAAAGTTATACAACCACTTAATATAGACAAAGTCAAGAATGCTTCCAAAAAATTGGAAAATAATCAAGAAATTAGTTTACAAAATGCATATGATAACGAGAATCAGAATATAAATTTTATGAACAAAAATGCTATTAATATAGCAATTCAAAGTTTAAAAAAAAGATATAAAAACTACCCATATGAGGATACAGGAGGTATAAAACAAAAAATTCTAAATGTTCTTGAAAATAAATTATCAGAACCTGCAACCGATTCGGAATCCTATAAAAATTATATTAATGAACTAGATTATGTATCTAAAGGTGTTGTTAATTTAAGAATTAATATTGTTGTTGCTGATGATATTGATGTTCGTGCCGCTGCCGCCGCTGCCGCTGATGCCGCTGCCGCTGATGCCGCTGCCGCTGCCGATGCTGCTCGTGCTATTGCTCGTGCCGCTGATGCTGCTGCCGCTGCTGCCGCTCGTGCTGCTCTTGGTAACGAAAATAATGATACTCGTGCCGCTCGTGCCGACGCTAATGCCCTGGCTGGAGAGACATCTCGTGCCGCTCGTGATGCTGCTGATGCTGCTAATGCCGCTCGTGCCGCTGCTAATGCCGCTCGTGCCGCTGCTAATGCCGATAATGCTATTGTGGGTATTCAAAATTTAAAAGCTTTAGTATCCGAAGAAGGTATTAAAAAGAAGATATCTGCTGCTATACCTCAAATTTTTAATGAAAAATTTAATAATCTACCTCAATATAAAAAAGATAAACTTTTTGAAAAGACTATAGATTTGACTATTAAAGATAACGCAAATCAAATTTATAGATATATGGGAATAAGTAAAGATGAAGCGCTTGAAATTTCTAAGATATACACTATAGAAAATTTAAAGAGATTCCAAAATAATGGAAATGTAGTTTTTAAGGATTATCTATATACAGATTTATTTAAAGTTTTAAATGATGAAATTGTTCAAAAGAAAGAAATTAATCAAAAGTTTAAAGAAGAGCTTAAAAAGGATAAATCTAAACTTGTTAGTATAAATCAAAGTATTGATATTATTAAAAAAAAGAGAGGTAATACAAGATATTCGGCTGATGTTATAGAAGATACTCTCGATAAATTAGAGACTAAGAAAAGAAATTTAGAATTTAATATTCTTAAATTAGAAAATAATGGAGATGAAACCAATATCGATACTTTATATGATATATCTGGAAAATATTCTGAGCTCGAGAGATTAAAACCTACTTTAATTTCTGATGTTCCACCAGAAGAAGTCAGTGTAAATATTGCGACTTATATTGAACAAGGAGCTACTGAACCTGGATTAAACGAAATTAAAAAAATAGATATACAATTTACTAACGCTCTTAAAAAATACAATGAAATTAAAAATGGTATCGATACCGAACCTATTAAAAATACTAATTTTAAAGCAATTTTCATTAAAATAGAAGAAATTATCGGACAATTAAAGAACAAAAAAGACGGAATAATTGTTCAAAATGAAAAAATTATTAATGATAATACTAAATATATAACTTATTTAGAAAATCAATCTCAAGATAAACCAAAAGTAGATTTTAAAAAATTCAGAGAATTCGTAGAACAGAGTAAGCTAGGATTTAGTGATTCTTTACATATGAATAGTATTTATTTATTTGATAAATTTTATCCTGAAAGACAAGATATTCAAGATATTAAAAATGTAAGTTTATATAATGTTAATAATCCTAAAAGTTCTTTATTTGACTAATTTAATTTATAATCAATCAAAACAAATTTATCTTAAATTTATCTTAAATTCAAATTTATCTTAAATCAAATTTATCTTAAATTCAAAAAATAAAAATATAATAAATATATAAAAATGGGTAAAGAAGATGAAGCATATATAAGAGGTTTTAGCTGGGGAGGATTATTTTTTATAATCCTTTTAAGTCTATTTGTTTGCGTTTTATGTTTTTATAATGCTACCAATTATGGAGCTGTTCTAGCTAATAAGGATAAACAACTCCCTGATACTAGAGGAAGTATAACATTTTATTTATGGTTGAATGTGATAATTGCTGTTTATGCTCTTTATATATTTATTCTATTTTTATATAAGTTAGCAGTTGGAAATAAAAATCCTTATAAAGATATTTTAGGTGGTCTTATTAACGAAGCTGTTTCTTTAAATAATTTTGAAGAAGTCAGTAAACTTAGCGATTGTAAAGCTATAGGATTTGTAAATGCGGAACAATGTGAAGATTTTAATAACAAACCTCTAAAAATTGATAAAGTAGCTTATTATCTAGAAAATGTTAGATATGTTTCTGATATTGTAAATGATCAAGTTGATATTCATGAGAATATTTACGAAAGAGCATGTGAAATTAAAGATAAAGCTATAGATTGTATTGCGACGAAACTTGAACCTTTAAGCACTAAAGAGCTATATAAAATTGGAGGAGTTAAAGGAACGGAAGATTTAAATAAAGCTAAAAAATTATCTGAAGAATTAATTGAGAAAAATGTTGAAGATATTAAAGATTTAGAAATACCAACAAAACCTCAAGATTTTAACTTTATCGGTCAAACACCTGAAGCAATTAGAAAAATTTTAAGTGATGCTACTGCTGCCGCGACTGCTGCCGCTACTGCAGAATCAACAGGTTCTGCTGCTGCTGCTGCTGCCGCGACTGCTAAAGATAATGCCAAGAAAAAAGAAAAAGAAATAGAAAATTATTTAAATAAAATTGAGAATAAAACGGTGAAAATTAATGAATTTCTAAAATGGGAGAGAACTGGTAAAACAAAAATTAAAAAATAAATTATCGAATTTAGTCCATAATGTAAAATGAAAAATACAAAATTTTTAATTAAAGGTTTAATTAAAAATGAAAGAATCTACTAAAAATTTAATTTATGATGTATTTATGATATTAGTAAGTGTAGCTTTCCTAACTATAGGAATTTTTAACGTTATAAATTATAGTGATATTGAAAGAGATAAGAATGATGAAAATTTAGGAATGTCTAGAACTTGGATTGAGGTGTGTTTTTGGTTAAATATTGTCCTAGTTGCTATATCTGGATATTTTACAATTTATAGTATTATTAAACTTTTCTTTAGACCTGAATCTAAGATGAAAGATATAATAAAACAAATATTTGGTGAAAAAGCTAAGAGTGATTTCAATATGACACTTTCTGTAGGTAAAAATCCTATTGAAGGAATTCAGGTAGCAGCTGCTATGGCTACTTCGGAAGCAAGAAAATCAGGGAAAGATTTAAGAGAGTCGATTAAAATAGGAACTATTGCTGGAACAGTTGCCGGGACATCTTCTGGAATTAATAAAGGAGACTCTAAAGTTATCTCCAAGCTCGCCTCTGAGAATGTCATTCGTAATGAGTTATCTAAATATAAATCTAAAGATTCTTAAAATCTATTGATTTTTTAAAATATTTTACGAATTAAAATATTAACTAAATATTTTAATTTAAAGTTAAAAATATGGGTTTTAACGAATTAGATTCATCCTTAGGGTATCGATTGGTCCTTATAGGGTTCTCTATATTACTTGTTGTAATATGTATTAATAATGTTTCAAATTATTCTAATATTCTATCATCGGAACCTCCTCCTATTATTCCAGATATTATTCCTTTATTAGGAGGAGAAGACGAATATAAAGACGGAAAATCTAAACAGATAAATGCTGGTCTGGGAATTGGAGCGACATGGTGGTTATATTATTTAAATATTATTCTTGCTATTCTAGGAATTGTTTTTTGTATATATATGATTTACAGGACTATAACTAAGAAGAGTATTTTTGGTTTAGTTCCTAAATTTTTAAAAGAAAAAGCTGAACCTGTTTTATATAATTATAATTTAGAGAAGGAAATAAGAGATGAAGATGCTGCTAAAGATGAATTAGAGAGAGTCTCGGAAGCTCTTAAGAAAGCGAAAGAAACAGTAATATCGGGTGAAGTTATATTTTTACCTAGCGGTGGTAGGGTAACTTCAAATGGTTCTGCTTCTGGTGTTTTTACTGGTGGTGGTTCTCCTACTGGTGGTGGTTCTCCTACTGGTGGTG
>JACCDX010471339.1_pt1 | contig 19163 bp, 13 predicted proteins | sample 7449681 | NCBI WGS metagenome assembly JACCDX01 (sample SAMN15323450, study PRJNA562643) | freshwater metagenome | isolation source: river surface water | place: USA:Blue River Watershed | collected 2017-08-18
CTAACTGCAACACAACCAATCTCAGCTGCTTTAGCTCGAGCATGTGCACGAATACCATCTTCGCCACCCCAGCCTTCGGCGTAATCGCAGGATGCTCGATGAATTGCCAAAATACGTGGATCAGTAGGTGCCATGAAATAAAGCGTAGAGCCTAAGCCCTAATTATGCGCAGATTGGTCGCTTAATTTGCAGATTAGGATTAAAGGACAAGAATTAAATTAACCGCATTCTTTTAAATCACAGGTAGATATATGACTGAGCCGCAAGACACATCGCAGCCGGTAACTACGCCTGCTGGGCCACCTACTTGGATTTACTCAAGCGCTGAAGCGTCGCGACCGAAGTCAACTAACTCAGGGGAGCGCAATCCTTCATTAATCAAGACAGCAGTCTTGGCTGGAGTGATTAGCGGATTACTTGCGGGTACCGCAGGTTTCATTGGCGCTAGCCTAATTAACTTTCGCCCGAATTCACCAATAAGTTTGCCAGCAGAAAGTGGAGATACTTCGCCACGTCCCGATGACTCTATTGCCGGAATTGCAAAAGCGGTTTTACCGGTTGTCGTATCTATTTCAGTTAGTTCAAATAGTTCGTCGGGAACGGGTTCGGGCTTTGTAATTCAAAGTAACGCAACTGAGTCGTACATCTTGACAAATAATCACGTGGCAACCGGAGCTGGTGATAACGCTCGGATTTTAATTACCTTCCAAGATCAAAGTGAAGAACGCGCCACAATCGTTGGAACGAATGCTTCTTATGACTTAGCTGTTCTTAGGGTAGCTCGCGGGAATCTACCCGTTGCAGTACTTGGTAATTCAGATGATGTGGTTGTTGGCGATACGACAATTGCGATCGGCTCGCCCCTTGGTTTAAGTGGCACAGTTACAAGTGGAATTGTTTCTGCGCTTAATCGCCCGGTCACAGCAGGTGGCGAGGGTGACACTTCTTTTATTAATGCAATCCAAACCGATGCAGCAATTAACCCAGGTAACTCTGGTGGCCCGTTAGTAAATGCCGCCGGCCAAGTAATTGGAATCAATTCTGCAATTGCAACCCTGGGTAACACTTTCGGTGGCAGTAGCGGAAGTATCGGACTTGGTTTTTCTATTCCAATTAATCAAGCGAAGCGGGTAGCCGAAGAGCTAATTAATTCAGGATCATCGAGTTATCCAGTAATTGGTGTGCAATTAGATAACACTTATTCGGGTCGGGGCGCGTTAGTTTCTTCGATAGTTGAGGACGGTCCAGCATCGCAAACTGATCTGCGTGCTGGTGATGTGATTGTTTCAATTGATGGCCAAAATGTTAGTGATGCGGCGGAATTGATTGTGCGCATCAGAGCTAAAGTTCCGGGTGACACTGTCGAATTAAAACTTGATGATGGTTCAGAAATAAGTATCGTCTTAGGTGCTGAGACCACTCAGTAAAGTTGAATTATGTTTGATATTGGTTTACCCGAACTTTTTGTGATTGCACTTGTCGCATTAATTGTTTTTGGACCAGATCGACTTCCGGAAATGGCAGCCCAGTTTGGGCGTTGGGTATCAGCCATCCGACAGCAGGCAAATTCAGCAACTGCTGAATTAAAAAAGTCTGCTGATGTAACTGGACTTAGTGATATTGCATCGGACCTAAAAGGATTGAGTCCAAAGGGTTTACTTAATGATTCAGGTAAACCAAAAACGGAACCAGAAATTCAGGCGGTCTTTGACCCTGACGCAACTTAGTTGCGGCTAGGGGTAACTCCCAAATTCATTCCGACTAAGCCACGTGGACGTTTACCTAAACTGCTGGCAATTTCACTTAGCGCTTTAGCAGCTGGGCAATCAGGATCAGCAAGTACAAGTGGCTGACCGTTGTCGCCGCCTTCGCGAAGTTTTGGATCAAACGGAATTTTGCCAAGTAGTTTTACATCTTGGCCAACATTTTGAGTTAAGACATCAGCAACCATTTGCCCGCCGCCGACACCAAACATGTCGATAGGTTCACCACAATGCGGGCAAGCAAATGCCGACATGTTTTCAATTACGCCAGCAACACGTTGGTTCAGTTGTGGAGCAAGCATGCCGGCTCGAATGGCTACATCTGCAGCAGCTGATTGCGGGGTAGTGACAATAATAAGTTCGCTCTGCGGTAGTAAATGCGCAGTACTTATTGCAATGTCACCGGTACCTGGCGGTAGGTCAAGAAGTAACACGTCTAAGTCGCCCCACCATACTTCGGCCAAGAATGATTCAAGGTAGCGATGTAACATCGGGCCACGCATGGCAACTGGCTCATGACGACCCTGTGGCTTTAATGGCAACATCGACATCACTCGAATTCCATGACCTTGCGGTGGCATGATCATGTTTTCCACTTTGTGTGGCGCGGCTGTTATGCCAAGCATGTCTGGAATTGAGTGCCCATAAATATCGGCATCGAGAATGCCAACTGTTAAGCCCTGCGCCGCCATAGCTGCAGCTAAGTTCGTGGTTACCGAAGACTTTCCAACGCCACCTTTACCTGATGCAATTGCGTAAATTCGTGTCGTATTACCAGGAACGTTAAAGCGAATTTCTTTAGTTGGGCCTTGAAGTTTTTCGCGCAAGGCAGTGCGTTGCTCTGGACTCATTACATCAAGTTCGACTTCTACTGCTGAAACGTCGCGAACTTTAGCCACTGCTTCTTTGACGCTACTGACAATCTTGTCTTGCATTGGGCAAGCCGAAATCGTTAAGTAGACACCAACTGTCACTGTGCCGCCATCAATCTTGACGTCTTTAACCATGTCAATTTCAGTAATTGGACGACGAATTTCTGGGTCAATTACAGTTGCTAAAGCGGCATCGACAGCTTCGCGGGTTACGCTCACAAATACTCCAGGGTTAAAAAACTAGAAATTAGTTTTCAGGCTTGTCTTCGGAATTTTCTTGGTCACTTTTTAGTAACTCATTAAATTCTTCCAGAAGTGCACGAATTTCGCTTCTTAGGTAATCGCGGGTAGCAACTTCACCAAGTGCCAACCGAAGTGCAGCAATTTCACGAGTTAAATAATCAGAATCTGCAATAAGCCGTTGAGTTTGTTCGCGATCTTCTTGGTATTGAACTCGATCACGGTCGGCTTGGCGATTTTGGGCAAGCAAAATTAGTGGCGCGGCATACGAAGCTTGAAGCGACAAAGCCAAAGTTAAAAATAGGAATGGAAACGGATCAACGCGAAGATTTTCCGGCGCAACTTGATTCCAAACTAACCAACCAATAATGGTTAACGTCATCCAGCCAAGGAATCGCCAAGAACCTAAAAAGCGAGCAACTCGTTCGCTGACTCGGCCAGCTGCTTCGGAATCAACAGTGGGGCGAAGTGAGCGACTACGTACTAAAGGCTGATCTAATCGTGGACTCCGTTGTTCTTTGCGTGCCATGTTCAGCCCTCCTCGTCTAACTCTTTATCGCGCCAATCTTCTGGCAACATGTGGTCGATAACGTCATCAATCGTCACCGCCCCGATCAAGTGATCGTCCTCGTCAATGACAGGTAGCGCAACTAAGTTGTAAGTCGCAAAATAGCGAGCTACCTGACCAAGTGGAGCACTCGGTCCGATCGGTTCAAGTGTTGTATCAAGTGCACTTGATACTAAATTCGATGGATGTTCACGCAACAATCGCTGCACGTGCGCCACACCCAAATATTTCCCAGTTGGAGTTTCAAGTGGTGGTCTAACTACATAAACCTGTGAGGCAAGTGCGGGGGAAAGTTCAGGAACTCGCACCCGAGCTAAAGCTTCGGCGATTGTTGAATCAGGTCCAAGAATAACGGGTTCAGTGGTCATCATGCCACCTGCAGAAAAATCATCGTAAGAAAGCAGGCGACGTAAATCTTCAGCTTCTTCTTGATCCATTGCTTCAAGAAATTCTTCAGCTTGCTCTGGTGGCAACTCACTTAATAAGTCAGCCGCGTCATCCGGATCCATTTCTTCAAGTACTTCACGCGCACGGTCTAGCCCTATTGCGGACATAATCTCAACGCGATCATCTTCAGAAAGTTCTTCAAAAACGTCAGCAAGTTTTTCTAGATCTAAACCACTGACTAGTTCCAAGCGACGTTTTGTAGGCAACTCGTGTAACAAATTAGCTAAGTCAGCTGGGCGCATCGTTTCGATAGAAGCAAGGAGTGAATCAACTCCTTGTTCACTTGGTTCAAGGAAAAGTCCAGTTACTTGATTCCAATCTAGATTTTCGGTTTCGCCACGGCGCGCAAACCCAGATCCAGCATGGCGAATGAATAGTCGAGAGACAACCCAATCCCGAGTGCGTTCTTGGGTCATCGCAATGTCTTGGACAGTTGCTTTTTTATCAGTGCCCAGCACGGTTACTTTTCGATCGAGTAATTCAGCAATAACTAATTTTTCACCAGTGCGTCGTTCAAATCTACGCAAGTTAACAACGCCACTTGTCACAACTGCACCAGCATCAATTGAATTAATCCGAGACATTGGCACAAATATTTTTCGGCGGGGCGCAACTTCAACAACAAAACCTAAAACGGCTGGAGCACGACCAGATGCGCGTGCGGTAACTACGACATCGCGAATTTTGCCTACTTGATCACCTTGCGGATCAAATACGGCAATCCCAGCCAGTCTGGCTAGGTAGATGCGAGTTTGAGTTGTAGTCACCATCCAAAGTTACCGCAGGAAATAGGCATTTCTAAGCCATCGAATATTCGAATGTGCGAAATTATTGGCCATAAGTTCAATTGGAATATTCAAATAGGCTTTATGCCATGGCAAACCCCACTAAAGATAGAGCGGCTCGAATCCGTCGCACGACTTTAGCGGTGCCTGGTAGTAATCCGCGCATGATCGAAAAAGCCAGATCTCTGCCAGTTGATGCTTTGTTTTTAGATTTAGAAGATTCAGTTGCGCCAGCTGCTAAAACCCAAGCCCGAAATAATGTGATTGCCGAATTAAATGCCGGAGGCTTTGGCGAACGGATAGTTACTGTGCGAATAAACGCACTAGATACCCAGTGGGCAAAAGAAGATTTAGCGCACGTTATGAAAGAAGCCGGTCAGGCACTTGATTGCATAATGTTGCCCAAAGTTAGATCTGCAAAAGACGTTAAGTGGCTGGACAAAAAACTTACTAAATTTGAAAAAACCATCGGCAAAGAAATTGGTTCTACAGGCATCGAAGTGCAAATTGAAGACGCACTTGGGTTGATTAATGTCGAAGAAATCGCAGCAAGTAGTGACCGAATTGAAACGATAATTCTTGGCCCAGGTGATTTGCTAGCTAGTTTGAATATGAAGACGCTTGAAGTTGGCCAACAACCAGATGGATATACAGAGGGCGATGCTTACCACTACGTCTTAATGAAGCTATTAGTTGCCGCGCGTGCTTATGGCCACCAAGTCATTGATGGACCTTATTTTGCGATCAAAGATTTAGCCGGATTGCGCTTAACCAGTATGCGAAGTGCAGCACTTGGTTTTGATGGCAAATGGGTTTTGCATCCAGATCAAATTGAAGTTGTTAATGAAATTTATTCGCCGCGGCAAGATGACTACGATCGAGCAGAATTAATTTTGGATGCTTACGCATTTCACACTTCGGAACTTGGCGGTAATCGGGGTGCAGTCATGCTCGGTGATGAAATGATCGATGAAGCATCGCGCAAGATGGCTCAAGTAGTTGCTAGCAAAGGTCGCGCTGCAGGTGTAGTGCGAACCAAGACTTTCACGGTAAACCAATAATGTTCCGCGGTAAGCCAGGCAGTTTCTTGGCCAAATTAAATAACCGCTTAACTAGAACAATTGTTACCGGTAGTGAAAATTTAAGTGCAATTGGTAAAAGTGGACCGGCGTTAATGATTTTGAATCACACCACAATTGTTGACGTGGTTGTCACTGTCGGTGCACTACACAAACTCGGCTACACAGTTGACGGGCAATGTAAAGATGTGTGCACCCACGTGAGACACCTGCGCCCAATTGGCACATCTGATATTTGGAATTATTCATTCGCCCGCAGAATTGTGCATGGAAGTGGAATTATTCCAACGGATCAGCATGATGGTCGAAGTGCATATCGTGATGCGATTCGCGCACTAGATAACGGGCAGTGTGTGCTGATTTATCCAGAAGGCGATGTAAAAGTTAATGACAATGCATCACCAAGGCCATGGCGACCAGGTGCAGTGGCATTAGCTAAATCAAGGCCGATGCCAATAGTGCCAATTGCCCATCACGACAGTAGGCGACTTGGTTCTGGCACCGTAATCAGAAGCATTGTGCTGGCATTAACAAAATTTATTTGGCGGCCAAAAATTCACTTAAATATTGGCCGACCAATTTTGCCCGAAGAACTTGATGGAAAAACGCCATTAGAAATTGGCCAGATTATGTTTGATCGTTTGGTAGAAACTTGGCAACAAGCCGTACTAGCTAATCGCTAGCAAACTTTTTGGTGCGCTTACGCTCGCGTGGCGCACGGGGAGTTTTATCTTTTTTCTCTGGAGCAGATTTAGTTTCTGGTTTGCGCGAAGTTTGTTTGGGTTTAGCTTTCTTACCTTTTTGAGCGCCCGTTTCACCTAAGTCCTCTAATTTTTCGGCATCAAGACCAGCACGTTCTTGTTTACTACCTGGTAATTTTCCAGTGACTGATTTAGGAATATTTAATCCGGTATAAACATGTTCACTAGATGAGTAAGTTTCAATTGGCTCATTGAATGGTAAACCAAGTGCGCGGTTAATCATTTGCCAGCGATTTAAGTCTTGCCAATCAACAAATGTAATTGCCACGCCTGCGGCTCCGGCCCGACCAGTGCGACCAACTCTATGGGTATAAGTTTTTTCATCATCAGGACATTCGTAATTAATTACGTGAGTTACATCTGCAACATCTATACCCCGTGCTGCCACATCAGTTGCAACCAAAATGTCGATCTTGCCACTGCGAAATGCACGAAGTGCTTGTTCTCGCGCACCTTGACCTAAATCACCGTGCACAGCGCCAACTGCAAAACCTCGACTAGAAATATCATCACTTAATGTGCTTGCAACTCGTTTTGTGCGACAGAAAATAATTGTTAAGCCGCGGCCTTCGGCTTGAAGGATTCGGGCAACTAACTCCGGTTTATCCATTTGGTGACAACGCCAAACGTGCTGCTCGATTGCATCAACAATTGAAGATTCACTATTTGGATCGACTGCGCGAATATGCGTAGGTGAGGACATGTAGCGCTTAGCGAGCGCAACAATCTGGCCAGGCATAGTTGCCGAAAACAACATAGTTTGGCGATTTGGATTACATTTGCTGACTAGCTTTTCGACATCTGGCAAGAAGCCCATGTCTAGCATTTCGTCAGCTTCATCCATGACTAAAACTTTGATGTGTGACAAATCAAGATGGTTTTGTTTGATTAAGTCGATTAGTCGGCCGGGAGTACCAACAATTACTTCAACACCTTTGGCAATTGCTTCAATTTGTGGCTCGTAGGCACGTCCGCCATAGACGCTCAAAACTCGAGCGCTTATGTTTTTGCTGGCCATAGTTAAGTCGTCAGCGACTTGAACAGCTAATTCACGGGTTGGCACTATGACAAGTGCCTGTGGTTTTCCAGCATGTTTAAAGTCAGCCCAGTCCGATGAAGTCGGCGAAACTATGCGAGTAAGAAGTGGAAGGCCAAAACCAAAAGTTTTACCGGTGCCAGTTTTTGCTTGACCGATTAAGTCTTTACCTGAGATTGCAAGTGGCAGAGTTAATTCTTGGATTTGAAATGCATCTTTGATGCCATGGTTTTCAAGTGCACTGCAGATTTGTTCTGGGACGCCAAGTTCGGCAAAAGTAGGGATAAGTTCTCCTGGGTAATCTGGACAAAATCAACGTTTTTCGCAGGTAATTACATCGTACCCGTGAAGTGTCGATAACCTAAACGATGTGACTACCCAAGCGGTTATTGATTTGTTAGGTCTTCTTGCCTACGGTGAGCTCTCTTCATTCGAGCAAATGGCTGCTGATGCGCAGAAGGCACCAACGTTGCCAGACAAAGCAGCAATGTCGAATTTTGCTTCAGGTGAGTTTGAGCACTACAAGCAAATCACTTCGCGCCTAAAAAGTTTAGGCATAGATCCTGTTGAGGCGATGAAACCGTTTGCCGGAGCACTAGATGCGTATCACCAACAATTAGTACCTAGTAATTGGTTAGAAGGATTAGTTAAGTCCTACATCGGTGAAGGTATCGCTTCGGATTTTTATCGTGAAGTTTCAAAATTTTTAGATAAAGAAACAGCCGAACTAGTTGAAGAAGTTTTAAGTGATAACGGTTTTGCGGATTTTGCGATCGAACGAATTCGTCAGGCAAGTGAAAATGATGCAATTATGGCTGGACGATTGGCATTGTGGGGTAGGCGCATGATGGGAGAGATGATTGCGCAGGCTGCATTAGTTGCAAAAGAAAGAATGACATTAGCGCAATTATTTATCAGCAATGAGCCAGGTGTTTCAATCGCTGATGATTTGAATGGTTTAGTTAACCGACTAACAGTCGGTCACGCTCGCCGAATGGACGTTTTAGGTTTTGCTAGTTAGCAAAACCTAAAACGTCAAATGGACACAGTGTTTATTGATTTAAGTTGCCATGCAATTTAAATTTAGGATTCGCCAGTTAACTAGCGAATCCAACTTTGCCAGTTGTTGCTACGCCAACTTCAACGAATGCTATTTTGTCACCTGGCACCGTGATGGTGCGACCTTTTTCGTCGGTTAGGTGAAGTACAGAACCTGACTTAATCGCTTCGGCAACTTTTGCGTTTACTTCTGCAGGAGATTCATTACTTTCTAATGCGACTTCACGTGGAGCTTGTTGGATCCCGATCCTAATTTCCATGATTCCCCTTTTTGAGCTGACTTACAGGTTCAACACTAAGCGACAGTATTTATGGTCAGCGAGGGACTTCACTAAGGGCAAAATGTTCGGCTAGCGCATCGCAAATCAGGGTAACCCCGCAAAGAAATTCAAAATACCTATGAATAAAGGTAAATTTGGAGAGCCAGAGGCTTTCATCGGCAAAAAATAAGGAAATCCCCAAATGCTTAAAAAGGCTTCACGAATAATCGTGGCGTTCATCTTTGCATTTGGCCCAAATTTGTTCGTTCCACCCGAGGCACAAGCGGCAACGGTTACCAATGGTGATTGCACGGCAACGCTCGATCAAACCGCATCTGTGACTGTAACGGATCTTGGCACTGAATGTGAAATTAAATTTGCTCCAAATCCGACTTCTGGAAATGTTAGTTATAACTGGACAATTCCTACCGGTGTAAATCAAATAAAAGTTTTGGTTGTTGGCGGCGGCGGCGGTGGTGGTGCCGATGCTGGCGGCGGTGGTGGTGGTGGTGCAGTCTATGCCGGAACAGTATCTTTGACAGACTCCTCACCTAGGTCTGCAGCTATTCAAGTTGGAGCAGGTGGTTTACCTGCGGTACACACCGGAATCTATAACGAGAGTGCTTACTCAGATTTTGCTAGAACAGGAGCAGCTGGTAGTGGTGAAAGGAGTTTATTTAGTACAGGTGATGGATCAAGTGGAACACTATCCGTAATTGCAAATGGTGGTGCAGCAGGTGGTTATGGTTCCCCAAGTGATTGGGTACCTGGTGGCAGCGGCGGCACAACTTCTGTTAACGATTCTCACGCAACTGCATCTATTTCAGCTTCAACAAATTCTCCAGGTGCAAGCGGTGGATATGGCTATCCATTTAACTGGGCGGGTGCCGGTTCCGCAGGTAGTTCAGGAATAAGCGTCAGTTTAATTTCAGGTACTTTTGGTGGCGGTGGGGGTGGTGGAGCCTCGATAAATAGTCTCTATGACTATGCAGGTGGAGCAGGTGGATCAGGAGGTGGTGGTAAAGGTGGCGGTAACGTCAGCGGAAATGTTGCTAGATACTTTGCGGTTGCAGGTTCTGCAAACACAGGCGGCGGCGGCGGATCCGGTTCAGCTCACGGGGATACTTACCGATACACAGTTAATGGTGAATACAACCACAGTAGAAATGGTCGCAGGGGTGGATCTGGAATTGTTATCGTCAGATACGAATTTGTGCCTGCACAAGCTGCTAGCGCACCTACGAACCTTGCATTAACTGCTTCAAGTTCGCAACTAACTGGAACATTTACAGGAGTGCCATCTGGAAGTCTAGGTGGTGGAACTTTATCCAGATATGAGTATCAACTGAATTCCGGATCATGGATTTCTATTTCAACAAATACTTCATTCACAATTACTGGATTAACTAACAACACCCAATACACAGTTCGAGTAAGAGCCATTACTACAAAATATGGTTCAGAAACTATTGGTAACTCAGTTACAACGACTGGCACCCCAAATGTCATTCCTTCTAATAGCTCACCTCCAACCATTTCTATTTCATCGGTTTCTGGTTTAACAAAAGTGGGTGAAACTTTTTCGTCGACCCTGGGTACATGGAACGGGCTGGGAGTTACCTATACCTACCAATGGCAGCAGTCTTCAACTGCTGGTGGAACTTTTAGTGATATTTCTGGTGCAACCAGCAGCACTTACACTTTGGCCAATGCTGATGCAGGGCAGTTCATAAGGCTTAAAGTTACTGCAACAAATAGTGCAGGATCGGCAATAGCTACATCCTCACCCTCAATTCAAGTAACCGACTCCGATGCTGCTAACACCGTCATTCCAGCCATCACTGGAACCAGAACAGTTGATTCAGTTTTGACTTCATCAACTGGAACCTGGACTGGAACTCGTAATTCTTATTCTTACCAATGGCTGCGTGCGGACACTTCTGGCGGCGACTACACCGAAATCTCCGGCGCAACCAGCTCGACCTACACACTGACTTCTGCTGACGGTGGCAAGTTCTTAAAAGTTCGAGTAATTGCCACAAATACCTCAGGTTCGGCAACTGCATTTAGTTCAGCAACCACCGCAATTTCAAAAAACAATCAGACATTAACTTTCACCAATCCTGGCACCAAGAGTTACTCAAGCGGCAGCACCTCAATTACCGCCACCAGTGATAAAGGTCTATTAATAGATTTCACTTCTAATTCAACAAGCATTTGCACAGTTGGCAGCGGAACACTTAGTGGCAACACCACAACGGCTACGGTCACATTTGTTCGAGCTGGAACCTGTTCAATCTCTGGATCCCAAAGCGGAAACTCTGGCTACAACTCAGCAACATTTTCAGCTCAGACATTTACTATTTCGGTTTCCACCCCATCAGTTCCACAAAACTTAGCGGCAACTGTCAATGGCACCACTGCAACTATTACTTGGGATGCACCAACAACAGATGGTGGCGCTTCAATCTCTGGTTACACCATCACCGGAACTGGCGCTAACTCAAGCAAAACCTGCACAACTAATGGCAGCGCAAGATCTTGCCAAATTACTGGCCTAACTGCTGGAACTACTTATAGTTTCACTGCTACTGCAACTAATGGAACTTCAGCAAGTATTAGTTCAAGCCCAACTAACTCAATTACTGCTTACGCTGCAGCTAACGCACCAACTTCTCTTGCTAAGACAATTGGAAGCCAACAAGTCACCTTCTCATTTACTGGAGTTTCTGGCGCTAACTTAAATGGTGGCTTGCTAACTAGATATGAATACAAAGTTGAGTATTACAACGGATCAAATGTTCTCACCGACTATCTTGACTGGACTAGCAACACCACAAACACCAGCGCCACAATTACTGGACTTGCTAACGGAACTACTTATCGAATTACGGTGCGAGCAATTACGTCTGCTGATCAAGGCGATGGAACAGTTGTTTCACTAACCGGCGCAACTGCATATATTGAAGCCGAGCCAAACACCGCGCCAGTTAACATCGGCCAACCTTCATTTGCTGGTACTGCTCAATATGGTCAGAGCCTAACCGTTAACTCAACTGGTAGTTGGACTGGTGGCAACCACACTTTCACTTACCAATGGCAGCGAGCAGACAGTGCTGATGGAACATTTACTGACATAAGTGGTGCAACAAGCAGCACTTACACCGCAGGGACAGATGACCTAGGCAAATACTTACGCGTTGGTGTTAAGGCAACGAATAATGCTGGGTATGGATTTGGCTATAGCAGTAGTTCAACTGAAATTCTAGATTCAACAATTTCATATTCGGTTGCTCCAACCATTTCCAACGGTAGAACTGTTGCAACTCAAATAACTTCATCCCCAGGCACTTGGTCAGGTACTAGGTTAACCATTGCTTACGAGTGGCTTAGATCGGCTGATCCCAATGATGGCTTTGAAGTAATTCCGGGTGCAAATTTTGATTACTACACACCTGGAATTTCAGACGGTGGCATGTACCTGAAATTCCGAATGAAGGTGTCAAATACTTCAGGACAAGTTGAATACACGACCGATGCAACCACGCAAATTCAAAAAGGTACACAGGCTATTTCGGATTTTACTGATCCAGGTTCACAGGACTTTTCAGATGGTTCTGTGACAATTTCGGTAAAAAACAATCGAAATCTAGTAACTAACTTCACTTCGAATACTCAAAGTGTTTGTACTGTCGGCAGTTCAACTATTTCATCGGACATTTCGAGCGCTTCAGTTTTATTCATTAGCGCTGGAAATTGTTCGATCACTGCAGCTCATCCAGGGAATCAAGGATTCTTAGCATCCAACTCAATGACAAGAAGTTTTTCAATTTTGGCTTCGAACCCAAGCGCGCCTACCAACGTTTCAGTCAGTGTTTCCGGGACTTCAGCAACTGCTAGTTGGTCTGCACCAGTATCGAATGGCGGCTCACCTATAACTGAGTATGTTGCACTTGCCGAAGAAGTCGGTGCAAATTCAAGCCAGTCATGCACGGTGACTACTGGTTTAAGTTGCGAAATTACCAATTTGCAAGAAGGCGAAGAATACGAAATTAGTGTTCAGGCTAAAAATTCGACCCGAACTTCTCCGGGAAGCACCCCTGCAGTTCGATTTAAAACACCAACCAAAGTCGTATCTGTAATTAACGGCGAAGTTCCTCGAGTTGTACCCGCTAAAGCGCCACCTAAATTTTTAGGCGACGTTTCGAATACGGTTAAAAGTAATTTATTAAATTCAGGAGTTGTCGAACCTCCTGTCACTGCACCAATTAATGAAATTAGAGCAGATTTAGCAGGGTCGACATTCTTTGTTCCAACAACTGTCCGTGTCACCCAAACGGTCGAATCTGGAGCCAAACTTAATTTGTTGGTGCTACCTCCTACGAACACACCAGCAAATACAGTGCTTTTTGGCACCCTTCGGTTGGCCGACGGAACAACTTTTGACCTTGGTGAAATGGTTTTAACTGAAAGCCATATTCAAAATGGTGTTGGCCCAAATCCATTTTCGATTCTTCCAGTTGGAACACACACGATTAACCTAAAACTTGGTAGAACTCCAATTGCATTTGGAGTTAGTTCCTTTGGTCGAATTGGAACCGGAGTATTTATTCCTTCAACTAATGGGGCTGATGATTCAAAGCACACCATTACTTATGAGATAACAATCGTTGCACCAAATGGAGTTCCTCAAATCGAAAGACCTGCAACTCCGGCACCTGGCCCTACTGTTACTCCGACCCCGACACCTTCTCCTTCGCGAACAACGGCATCTCCAACTCCAGAACCAACAACTGTTGCGCCAACTCCAGAACCATCAACCGAGGCTTCACCAATTGCTGAGCCAACTCCGGAAGCAACTGTTGACGATCGCGGACTTGAAGTTATTGATCCAGTAGCTGATGCTCCAGCTGAAGTTGCACAAACAACAGTTACCGCAGTCACTTTGGTTGCTGCAGTAACTGCCGCAGCATCAGCAGCGACTGCAGTTGCCGCAGCAGCAGGAGCCGCCGCAGGTGCTGCTGGTGCAGCTGCTGGCGGTGCAGCAGGTTCATCAGGTGGCAGCGGCGGTAGTGCAGGACGTGCAGGTGGTGGTTCGGCAGGAGGATCAACGGGAGGATCATCCAGTTCATCAAGTTCTTCCAGTTCATCAGGCTCCTCTGGCGGTGGTGAAAGCGAAGGCGAAGACGATGCTTCACTTGAAGGAATTGATTTTGAACATGAAGGTTTAGAAATTGATCGCAATGCTTGGGGCGACAACTTAAAAGCTTGGTCCATTCCGTTCCTAACATTCCTCGATAAACCAAGTCATGACGCAACTCGAAAGATTGCGCCGATCACGCCACTTGTTTCAAAACTGATTTCAGATGGTGCTTATCTGCGAGCCATGCTCGGAACAGTAGCTGCGATACTTCCTGCGATTGCAATTGCACTGGGCTTAATTGGAATTCAGCAAAGTGGTGGCCTTCTAGTTCCACCACCAGCCTGGATTGTTGCGCTTATTGCCTGTATCGGTATTTTCGATGCACTCGCTGGCTTTTTGGGGATCTTGGTTTTCTCGGCTGGCATGACAATCACTGTTGGATTAAGTACAGCTGCTGACGTGCGAATGATGATGGGCCTATTCATTATTGGCTTCGGTCCAGCATTGTTAGCTGGTGCATTCCGAAGTTTGCGCAAACCACCGGCTGGTAATTTTGCCGAGTGGTGGGAGCGAGCCACTGACTTAGCAATTGCTCCATTCCTTGGCGGCTGGGCAACTAAAGGCATGATCGAAGCATTACCTGCGCTAGCTGGTGTCAAACTACCGCTGGCGGAAAGTGCAAACATGATTGCGTCGGTAGTTGCCGTTTCGCTTGTGGCTCGTGTCTTACTAGAAGAATTCACTTCAAGGTTCTATCCGGGTCGCTTGAATTACATTCATCCAAGTGATGTGCCGAGCTCTAGTAACTTGCAAAAATCAATCGCTCTGGCCATGCGCGCATTTATTTTCTGGTTTGTTGCTGGTGCCTTCATCGGAACTAGTTGGCATTTATATGTAGGTACGGCATTATTTATTGCACCGAGTTACTTGGGCCTACTCCAAGATAAGTTCCCGAACTATCCAAGGCTTTATCAAATTTTGCCGTCAGGATTACCAGGACTGGCTTTCACATTGTTAGTCGCCTCATACTCACTTGCTGGATTAACTGCACTACTTGGTGAAACACCTGACTTAGCAAAGATGGCATTTGTATTGTTGCCAATTCCTTCAGTTATCTTGAGCGTTCTTGGCATGTTAGGTCGCGAGCCAGCTGAAGGCGATGTGCGCTGGTATGAGCGAGACCACTTAACTTGGCTATATCGCATAGGTGGAATTGCAGTTTTCATCTATACCTTGCAATTAACAGGCATTATTTAACTTTTAATGTCTTAAACCCACGTATTCAAACAAGTTGTTGCAAAGGCCTTGCGATTAGTGTCCATTGGCAGGATGCCAAGTAACAAGAATGGTAAAAACAAGGTTGGATAGTAAGAGCAAAAGTAATAAAGAATGCCTTGGGAGTTTTAATGTCTTTGCCACCACTAGTAAGTGATGCTGCAGAACTAAGTGTCGATGAAGTCCGTCGCTATAGCCGGCACTTGATTATTCCCGATGTTGGAATGGCTGGACAAAAACGCCTTAAGAACGCAAAAGTACTTTGCGTCGGAGCTGGTGGATTAGGTTCGCCGGCGCTTATGTATTTAGCTGCCGCCGGAGTTGGCACACTTGGCATAGTTGAATTCGACGTAGTCGATGAATCAAATTTGCAGCGCCAAATTATTCACGGCCAAAGTGATGTCGGGCGGTCGAAGGCAGAATCGGCTCGAGATTCAGTTAAAGAAATTAATCCTTACGTTCAAGTGAACCTACATGAAATCCGTTTGGATTCATCAAATGTGATGGATTTATTTGCCCAGTACGACTTAATCGTTGATGGGACAGATAACTTTGCTACTCGCTATCTAGTTAACGACGCTTGTGTACTTCTAAATAAGCCATATGTTTGGGGATCCATCTACCGTTTTGATGGTCAAGCAAGTGTGTTCTGGTCTGAGCATGGACCTTGCTACCGTTGTTTATATCCTGAACCTCCACCACCTGGAATGGTGCCGTCTTGTGCCGAAGGTGGCGTGCTTGGTGTGCTTTGTGCATCTATTGGGTCAATTCAAGTTACCGAAGCAATCAAGGTACTTACCGGAACGGGTGAACCACTTGTTGGTTCATTAATGGTTTACGACGCACTTGAAATGACTTATCGCAAAATCAAAATTCGCAAAGATCCAAACTGCGCAATTTGTGGCGAGAATCCAACAGTTACTGAATTAATTGACTATGACGCATTTTGTGGTGCCGTATCCCAAGCGGCAGCAGACGCAATTGTCGATTCGACAATCAATGTCAAACAACTAGATGAAATGCTAAAAGCTCGTGAACGCGGCGAAAAAGATTTTGTATTAATTGATGTGCGCGAACCAGGTGAATACGAAATTGTAAATATTCCTGGTGCAGTTTTAATTCCAAAAAATGAATTTCTACTTGGTGATGCATTGGCCAGCTTGCCGCAAGACAAGCAGATTGTTTTGCACTGTAAATCAGGCGGTCGATCAGCAGAAGTACTTGCTGCTGTTAAAGGTGCTGGCTTTAAAGATGCGATACATGTAGGTGGCGGCGTTTTAGCTTGGGTTAATCAGATCGAGCCCGATAAACCCACGTACTAATCAACTCAAATTACCTAACTAAAATTTGAGAATTTCGAAAATCGCCAAATTTACTATTGTTGGTTCTAAACTTGAGCAGTGTTTTGTAAATTTTGTGCAACGCAAACTGAGTCAAAAAATGCAGTCTGCCAGGAGTGCCGCATTTCAAACAATCTAGACAAAGGTTATGACAAGCGATATGTGAAGATAGCTGGCATTGTGGCAGTTTTAATCATTGCTGCTCAAGGCATATTTATAGCGGTCAATCAAATTGAACAACAAGGAAATTACGATCGAGCAGAAATAAGTGTTTCCGCAACAAAGACTCAGGGGTCTGAACAGTTAACCAACCAAGATCAAAGCATTTTGACTCCAAGTCCAGCAGAAACTTTTTCAGAAAATACCACTGAAGAATCACCTGATGGGTTAGTGCCTTATTTGTCTATAGATAGATATTCTTTGCCTACAAGCGATGAAAGTTCAGTTGCCTATCTGATTGGTGAACAGCAGGCACTTGAATGGCTTAGCGTAGGGTCACTAGATCGAATTTGGAATTTAACTAATCCTGCTGATTCTTGGGAATTTTGTCATCTACAAGTTTTAGGAACTTTTATGTCACTAAGTGGTGGACAATCTACACCTCAGGAATATTCTGATTTCATCGGTGGTTGCACATCAGTAGTAGACATTTGGTTATTAGATCAGTAACGTAAATGATTTCTTGTAAGGAATTCCCTTAATAAACACCTACTAAAGATCGCCAGTCCGCTGTAAATTTCTAAACGCTAACCAACCCGGAATTGTTGGTAGCCAGAAAGTTAGTAAGCGGAATAAAAGTGTGGCAGAAACTGCAACACCAGCGTCGATTCCAGCTGCAGTTAAACCTGCGGCAAGTGCTGCTTCCACTGCACCCAAACCACCAGGTGTTGGAGCCGCTTGACCAATAACCGAACCGGCTAAATAAACAACGGCAACTGTAGCGATCGCTGCTTCAGGTGCAAAGGCGCGCACCGAAGCATAAAGCGCACCTACGTAAGCCAGATTAAGAATTATCACACTCAATACGCCGATAGTGAGTTTTGCTGGTTGATTTGCAAGTGAAGTAAATCGTGGCACAACCTGGCTAATGATTGGCTTAATTTTTCCGCCGAGCCAATCGCGAATAGCTGGAATAGAAAGCAATCCAACAATCAGCAGCGCAAGAATAACTACCCAAGTAATTACGGTGCGCGATGGGCGGAAAGCTAACTCACTTGAAGTCCCAGCAACGATTGCCATGATGATTAGCAATCCTGCGTGACCAATAAATGCCACAAATTGAATTACCGCAATACTTGCGCCGGCAAGAGCGGAACTTAAACCTTGCTTTGTTAAAAACCTTGCATTTACCGCAACCGATCCAAGTGTTGGCGGCGCAACTAGCGTGGCAAATGAGGCAGCCCATTGCGTTTGAAAAGTTTTCCACGGTGAAATTCGCTCGGGTACGACACCAATCATGTTTGCGGTAGCCGCTACGTATGTAATTACCGAGAAAAGTAAGCCAACTAAAACCCAGCCGGTATTGGCGGTAGTGAATAAAGTTCCCAAATTTACTTGGGTTAATTGTCCAAGTAATAAGTAGGCAGCGATACTACCGGCAGCAATAGTTAGTAATGTGCGTGGTTTAACGCGCTCAATATCAATCTCTTGGTCAGGCGCACCTTCAGGCAGGATTTCTAGAAGTGTGTTGCGTAGATCAGTAAGTAGATTTTTCTGCTCTTTAACTTGCTCGCGAGTTTGGTTTGACAGGGCCACTAGCTGAAGGGCAGGCAGTGCTTTGGTTAAGGTCTCTTCACCCAAAATGTAGCGGCCGGCATTAATGGCTCGCTCAGGTGAACTTCGTAATGCAAGTGTGCATAGCGCCTCAGCTAAATCAATGCGAAGTAACACATCGCTAGCTGCAATAACCCCGTCTTCGAAGTTATTCAAGTAAATCTGCCCATCTGCACCCTGAATAAAACTGCTGGCAGTTAAGCCGCGATGAGCAATGCGAGCAGCGTGTAAATCGCGAACTATTTCCCATGCACCAGCAAGTTCAGCATCACCCAGGCGATGTTCAAACTGATCAAAACTGCGACCGGGCAAATGATCGAAAACCAAAACAGAAGCATCTGGACCAACCTCAGCAACTGAAAGTAAATGTGGAGTTCTGATTCCAGCCGTAGACATGGCCCAACTATTCATTGCGATGCGCTCTAATCGGCGGCGCATTGAAGTGCCACCACCACCAGAATCATCGCGTAATCGAATTGACCGATAAATTGCTTGGGCTAAGCCAGCCCCTTCTAAGTCGCGATCTAACACAATTAAGTCAAGACGCTTACCGTCTAACGTGCTTGCGTCATAACGTCGGCCTGATTGCAAAACTTCAGCAGCACGCAAAAGCGAAAGCGGATGACCGATACCGGCAAGTGTGTCAGCGATTTGTTGACCAGGTGGGCGAGTGGTGTCAGTTCCCAATAAATAACGAAGTAATAACCCAACTGCCCAGCCAGCAAATAATGAAACTAGTAATCCAGCAGTCGTAACTCCACC
>JACCDX010239077.1_pt1 | contig 19160 bp, 34 predicted proteins | sample 7449681 | NCBI WGS metagenome assembly JACCDX01 (sample SAMN15323450, study PRJNA562643) | freshwater metagenome | isolation source: river surface water | place: USA:Blue River Watershed | collected 2017-08-18
TATATTCTTTATTTGTATAATATAAACCATGTGCGATCTCATGATCCATGGTCTTAAGGTCTTTACTACTAGCACCAATTAGATACCATGGCTTATGTGTACCACCATTCTTATGTTGTGTATCGTTTGCACAATAGAAATAAATGTTACTCATTATTTCATCATACTGTGTTTCCTTATAAAAAGCATCAACACCTTTCTCTAGAACATTAGATGGGATATTATAACCAGACCAATCCTCTGGATATGTAAACACATCTTTCTTCCAGAACTTTTTATAATGTCTCATGTACTCTACCCAAGAAAAATACTTACCTCTGAATTTTTTAAATGGAGTTTCATAGAATTCTTGATAACGACAGAACAACATGGCTCTATCATAATTGTCATCAACAATTACACAATATACAGATGGTTTTATTTCTTTTACTTTACCTTTGACTAAAGGATGATTTATTTTCATACAATTTTTTTAGAGATTTCAATTATTTTATCTTCATCCTCTTTGGATAAACGCCAACTGTTACCAATCATATGGGAACAAGCGTTATCAAATTCATTAGGAGCAGCATGTTTATCTGGGTTTAATATACTTTCTCGTTTAATATACCCATCTTCAACAAGAGCTTCGATTAATTCTTTTCTTTCCGAAGTGGAACAAGCGGATAAAAATTCATCGACGTCGATATCAACGTCATCAACATAAAAACTTGGCATAATTTTATATTAAATGTTTAAGAATAATTGTTAACGATATTACAATCCAGATTGTATTAAACACAATCAATGTTGGTAACGACTTTCTCATGCTAGCCCATATCAACAAAGACGATGTTATTAAGGTTATGAAATGAAAATACCAGATCTCAATACCAAATATTAAACCAGGAACAATAATAATAGCTTTTGCCATCCATGATGCAAACTCAATAATATTATAGTCAGTCCAATAATCTTTAGTTTTAAAAAGTTGTAACCTGGATGTTATTTTTTTAATACCAACAAGGTAATATAACAACCCAATAAACACAATGTATGTAATAATAAACACCATGTTTTAATATAAATAAAAAAGTTGGTAATAAAAAATTAAAGTGAAAAACTTTCACCACACCCACAGGTTCTTGAAGCATTAGGGTTTACCCATTGAAACCCTTTACCGTTTAAACCGCTAGAGTATTGTAGCTCAGTTCCGAATAAATAAAGAACAGATTTTTTATCAATCACCACTTTAAGTTCTGGTAGATCAATTACTTCATCCATTTCAGTAATGTCTGTATCAAAATCCATAACATATGAAAGTCCGCTACACCCACCACCTTTAACACCTACACGCAAAAAATGGGTACCGTTGTCGATACCCTCTTCTTTCATAACATCTTTGAGATGTGTTAATGCTGTTTCAGTAATTGTGATCATAATTAACCTTCGTCAATTAATTTACCATCATGAAAATACTTCTTAAGTATTTCAAGTTTATCCTCAGCATCCACTAGTCTTTGTAGAGCGATTTCACCATCCTTAAAAAAATCATTTGCGGTGTGATCGCCAATACCAACCGACTTCTCGGTTAATAATTCTAATGACATTAGTGCTTGTTCTCTTTCAGAGATCGCCTGTGCTGTTAATGCTTTAATTAGTCTAGACATGTTATTTGTTGTTTAATTTATTTAAAAGCGAATCTGTTGCTTTTTTATCAACAGTTATTTCTTTAATCACTTGGGTTTCTTTTCTAAGCTTTGCTAATTCCCTTTGTTGGAAGTAACAGATTAATAGTAAAGCGATTGCTCCACCCATTGTAATGTTCTTTTGGTTTTTCTTGAAAAATTCTATCATAATTATAAATATTTTAAACTATTAACTCATCTGTACGCACATTATGTTCATCCAGAATTTCATATATCTTATCAAATACTAGTTCTAATACTTCATATTTGTCGATATCTTTACCTTCTAATGACCACTCTAATCCTTTCTTGGTATTATGTGTTATGTCCCATAATGCCATAGCCATATCAAGTGACTTAACAGCACGAAGGTGTGCCATTCTATCATCTTGATCATTCAAGTCAAATTCTATTTTCGCTTTCGCCATAAGTCACTTAGTTTTTTACCTGGTTTTGTTATTCTACCACTTTCATCCATCATCGGCGCTCGATACATTTCAAACCCAATCCATAATCCAGTGATAATCAAGGCTATTCCAAATGTTATCATACAGTTTGGTTTTTAAGTTGTTCAACATATTTTGATTTCCAAAACTCCCACCATTTTCTTTTAACAATTGGCTTACATTCAGAAAAAGGGTTGTCTCCAAATGATGCTTTGTTTAAATATTTTGATGACAAGACATTAAAAAAGATCTCATGATATTTCGGATCAATAGTTGCAAAGTCAGCAATTACTTCTGTCTTTAATGTTATTGGGCCATCTGGTGTGTATATGATAAACTGTTCATCCAATTTAACGATTGAACTAGTTTTCATATTAATATAGGAACCATTACCTATATGAAATTCGCTACTCGTACTCATTTACTCTGTTTGTGTGGTTAGTATTAATTCAAATTCATCTGCTCCCGTTTTGTTTTTTTCTTTAAACAATTCAAAAGCAACTTCATAACGTCCTAATTGAACGCCGGTGACAAATAGTTCTGACTGTAAACTATCTCTTTGGTTGACCAGGTCTTGTTTTTCAATGTCACCACCCTGAATAAACCCAATACCTTCTTTACACTTCTTTAATTCATCTTGTTGTTGGAAAAAGAAAAATGTTAAAATTGTCAATGACAATAGCAACATTACAATACCGGCCCTTAATCTTGTTTCTAAACTCATTACTCTAGATTTTTAATGTCAATCAATGTTTTCTCAACCTCGTTTTCAGATAGATGGCCAAGCACATCATCAGTGATTGGAGTATCATAAGTAATCTGTCCATCTTTATCAAAGACAGCGATTTCATATAGTCCTAATGGTCCACCATATGTGTGTGGTCCTTGAACAATACTAGCTGCGTAGCCATTTGGAAACCTCACGATACATTGTTTTCCAATTCCCATTGGATGATCTTGGAAGGCTAACTCCTGAAACGTTGTCACGTTGAAGTTGTTTGTTGGTCTTGTTGTTGCGTTCATCTTTTAATTTTTGTGCGAATGCTCGCGTTAAAAAAAAATTCATGTTAAAAAATTTCTTCAGCAATGCCTAGCACTTCGGCTAACCCGAATACTATTGCAGCATTACCAAACTGTTCGTTAAATAAGAAGTAACAGGCTCCTATTCTTAACACACTTTTAAATAAACTTATCCAAAAATGTGTATTTGTTTTACTTTCTTTTGGTTGCATGTGTTTAATATAACTAAAAGTTTTGAATTAAAAAAATACCAAACAATGTTATTATTATACCAATTAAGGAATAAAAAACAGCATCCTCTGAAAATTTAATTTGATCCGGTCGTCTACCTTGTTTTTCCATGTTATTTTGTTTAGACCGCTAAATTAAAAATCTTTTTTTAGAATAACAAGAAATTTTTTTTAATTAATTTAACCCATTAATAATCAACGAGTTATAATATCATATTTTTCTTTTTCAGGACTTATTGTTGAATATTTTGACATTCTTGAGGTTAAAATATCAATAGCTTGAGTAAACTCCTTTGGTACATTTGTGTTTGCTTTACCTTTATGTTGGTTTAATATTCCTCTTCTATATTGTAGGTTGATTCTTTTCTTGTTTAAAGACATTGCAATGTGAATATATAACAAACCAACATTGAACTGTTTAGCCATACAGTTTTTCATTATCATACCCTCTAATTTAAACTGATCCTCACTTAATATAATGGTTGGTTTAAATACATCACCATCAATAACAATATCAGCCTGGATGTCATCAACCATTTCTTGTGGGATCGAGTATCTTAACTTATAACCTAACTTAAAGTGTTTCTTATGTAGATCCCAGGTGTCTTTTAATGTGATTAACTGATGTGATGAATTTGATTTAAGTTTAACCTCCAATCCATTTTCTTTTAGAAATCCTTTCAATGTATATAGATCAAAAATAGTATTTAAGACACCATCATGAACGTAGGCATCGATTTCCGAATATGTTTTAAGTGATTTGGTAATGGCTTTCTTTTCTGGATCATTCTCACACACAAACAGTTTGTTAGATTTAATATACTCCATGCAAATACTTTGCCACTCGAACTCTCTGAAGTAGTCAACATAGTTTTCGCCAAATAGTGAACACAGGAATCTTAATGACTTAAGGTTGATTTTGTTTTTACCTTCTCTTACTGATAAAGCGCCAACCATGTATTTTGTTTTTATACCATACTGATCTAAAACAGCTGGTAAGAACTTGTTATCATTTAACTTCAACCATTTCTTTTTTGGATACGCTTCGCAAATGTGCCAGTACACATTGTCATGACCCTTTATTCCTTTTTTATTTAAATGATAATCAACTAGCATATCATATAAAGGATTAACTGATTGGTCCTTCTCATAATCCTTACCTGTTAAATCTATACCTAGTTCTTTAACAATTATCTTATGGAATTGAGAGAGCGCTCTCTTGTATTTGACACCCCAAAAATTATATCTTTTCTCTCCAGCATAATAACCTCGTTGTGTTAATTCGATTAACATCTCAAAGTTATTCTTCTTTACCTTAGCGACGTTTTGATGTAGTTTATATGTATTCTCTTTCTTATTTATTAATCTATAACCAACACTAAAATCTCCGGTCTTTTTGTTTATTGTTAACGCGTGTTCATAAGTCAGATAATTCATTCTACCCATCCTAATGTATTCAACATAAAATTCATACGTGAACATTAAAAACTCGTTATCACCAGCCAATTTTAACTTGGCATCACTCCTTAAAGGTTTATTCCTTTCATATTTTTCTTGCTCATAAAAATGCAAAATTTCCATCTATAAAAAAGTTTTACCTAAAATATAGATGGAAATATTAAAATTCTAAACCCTAAAAATCGTTTCTATCAAATAGTAGATTGTAAATAGAGTCCTCGGTTCTTTGTTCTATTTGAATGGTCCTACCATTTATTACTAACGGTATCTTTTCTTTACTAATTGATTTGATAGAACCTTTATACTCTTTAACTCTTTGCTTCAATACCTTTAATGATTCTTCAAATCTTTCGGGTGGTACCGCGTTACAGAAGTATTTTGATTGTACAATTTCCTTATTAGGTTCAAACTCACAAGTAACTCGTTCTGAACCGATTGTAGAGTCTTCTCTTAAAGAAACAATCACTGAGTTTTCCCTGTCAGCATATGTTGCAACGCAGTGATGCATATGTGCACCTTCCTCAGTGTACTCAGCATCAATTTTTAATATAACCGGATAGTATGTTACATCATCACAAACAATCGGTTCTTCAATTGTTTTAACTAACTTATCTTCAAACTTATATTCAATACTATACCCTTTCTTAATTGATCTTTCAATCTTAGAAAACTCGATATGTTCTTTATGAAAGTCCTTAAGACTATGACATCTTATTTCCATCTCCGGAATGTGTCTTCGTATTCTAGTGATCAAATCAAGATGATCATTAAATTGACGAATCTGGCTTTTAACAGTACTTCCAGATATAGTATCATAATTAAAAAATTCGTTCATCATTTTTAATAATAAAGATCTTTCAGAATCTTTAATATCATATTCAAATCTTTCATTAAGAACCGAGTACATAGATTCGATGGCCGTTTGCTCATCAAATAGCTTCCAGTCGTTACTAAAATATAATGGTGAAAGATTGTGTATGTATTTGTGTACATTACTGTAACCAAAATACTTTCCAAGCAGTGTTAGTTTGGAAATATCAATCTTAGGGTTTTTATGAACTAACTTAGCTATTGATTTTGACTTAAGTCCGATCCTATCTAAAACAGAAACAATTAACTTGTTGTCATTCTTTTTAAGGAATGGTTTAGTTGGGTACCAGTTTAACATAAGATCCTCATAATCGTTTGGTACTTTAATATTGTTTACATTAACAAACAATCTCATAAAACCTTTATAAGCGAAGTTGGCTATCTCTTTTTCATCATTAGGGTAACTAGTGTTAAACTCTGGAGATTTAGATGAGATAACATGAAACAATGTTTTATTAAATTCGGTATCATTAAATGCTTCTACATATTTTTTATTGATCTCTAAATTTTTGTTTTGATTACCAATCATAAAATAACCAACACAGTCTTTAGTTTTTCTTAAAAAATTAGTTAAAACTTCCATTAAAAATTTAAAACTATTTTGTCTAATTTTTACAAGTTTTTTATCTCCCTGATAAATTACAATATTACCCGTTTTTAAATTCATACTAACACCCATCGAATAAGAGTGCTTTTTAAAATATTTGCAGTTAACGGCACGAGTCTTTTCAAAGCGGGTAAATCTGATGGATAACTTATCATCAGACATATTGATTGTTCTTTCGTATATCGTTGTTTTAACAGAGCTAAAAGGATTACCAAAATGTCTTTTTAGGTGTCTCTCGTCCTGAGTGTAAAAAGTACCCAAAGGAAATAATCTAACCTTCTCATCTGATAGATTCTCATCACAATAAAAATATTTGGTATTCTTTTTCTTAGCTTGTTTCTTATTGTGAAGATAAAGCATATGAGATTCCCTCATATCTGCAACACCACCCAATTCTTCCAAGAAAAGGCTTATTCTGTCAATACCTGTGGTATCTAACTCAACACGAGCAGCTTTGTTTTGTTCTGGTTTTGAAGATAGTAACGAATAGTTTTTGTAAGGCGTTATCTCAAAAAAATTGAACCTTTGTGTTAAGATGTTATTTACCATGTTCTTTTTTTTAATATCAACAAATATATTATAATTTTTTGGATAATTATAAAAAATAAATAATAATTTTATGGCAAAACCAAAAGGCGGGTCAGAAAAGAATAAAGTTAGCTTCGGTAAGAAAGGTATCGGTAAAGCTAGAAAATCTTTTGGACCTAAAGACCAAAAACCCAAGAAATACAGAGGTCAGGGCCGTTAATTCAAACGACCAGCACCCTTGTATGAGCGAAGATAACGGGGTTCAGATAAGCTACTTATTTTGACCCCTTCTTCTCTATTTGCAGCGTGAGCAAATGTACCATCCCCTAGATATAACCCACAATGCCATCCACTTGGGCTTTGTCTGCTATTAAAGAATACAATATCACCAACCTGCAAGCTATCCTTTTTGATCCTTTTGGTTTGCTTCCATTGCTCAGCACAATTTTTACCTAATTTTAACCCATAAACCTCCCAATATAATTTCTTAGTGAATTGGGAGCAGTCAATACCCTTTCTGGTGCTACCACCTAATTTGTATTTAACGCCATACCAGCTCATTACAAACGTGGATAATGGTGTTAGTTTGGGTTGATTGCTTTCAGCGTGTTTAACATAGTCTGCAAATTGATTTTGGCTAAACGCCGATATTGTCAATAGCAATAATAATATTACTAATAAAATTGTTTCTTTTAATTTTTCCTTCATGATTTTATTATGTTAATTGTTATTCCCGCAGATCCTGCGCTAACCTTATAGCTATTGAATCTGTTATCGTTAATCCACCCATAGTCTTTAAACCTAAAGATAATAACCTGTTTACCTTCGAATACCGCATAGATCGCATTATCAGCATAATCTATAGATGGATGTATAATGAATCCTAATTTCCAGGATTCTCTAAATTCTTCTTCTAGTTCGTCTGGTGTAATGTGGATAAACATGTTAATTACTTAATGGCGCTTTAATTGCTGGATGTGATTGATAGTTTTCTAATATGACATCTTGATCACCAAATGAAAATATACCATCCCTAACATGAACAGTTGGTAAATCAAATGGTTCTCTTTTTATTTGTTCTTTGGCTTGTTCAATATGATTTGAATACAAATGAACATCACCTAAATTACCAATCAATTCATCTGGTACCATATTCATTTCATCAGCTAGCATTGTTAGCAATAAACCATATGATGCGATGTTGAATGGTAATCCTAAGAATGTATCAACAGAACGTTGATTCCACATTAAAGAGATAGCTCTCTTTGGGATATTATATACTTGTAGTTCTTCACTCAAACCACCACCGAATGGGACAATGTCATCAACCATCAATTGAAACTTTTCATCACCAACTTTCTTCTTTAACAAATCCCATCTTTCTTCCCCGTTTAACTCCCTAGTATAAACCTGAAAACCATAATGGCATGGTGGAAGAATCATGTGATTTAATTCACTGACGTTCCATGCAGACACCATCAACCTTCTACTATCTGGATTCGTTTTAAGTTCATCAATTAAATTTTGAATTTGGTCGATCTCTTCACCCACCTTTAACCAACTTCTCCATTGTTTACCATAGATTGGGCCTAATTCACCCCAATGTTCAGCAAACTCATCGTTTGTTTTTATTTTATTAATAAACTCTTCTTGAGTTAATGGTGTTAATTTATCAGAATCACTAAACCACTCTTCCATATGTGGCTCCATTCCAATTATGTCACCACATTTATATCCATCAATAACCCCATCAATTTTTTTACTATAGTTCTTATACGCATCACCATCCCAAATGTGGCATCTATTCATCACAAGGTACTTGATGTTAGTACTACCACTTAGAAACCAAATCAACTCGGTAACCATTGTTTTCCAAGCCATCTTCTTTGTTGTTAACAAAGGAAAACCTTGTGACATCTTATGACGAATTTGTCTACCAAAAACAGATATGGTACCAGTTCCGGTTCTATCTGTTTTAACAACTCCATTATCTAAAATGTCTTGTAATAATTCTTGATATTTCGAATCTAATGTATTCATGTTTACCACTTTTCTATTTGTAATCTCTTTATGTTTTCCCTCTCGATCTCATGACTATAGTATTCTCTATGTGAAAGAATTCTATGGAAATCTTTATATGCTTTTAGGTGATAATTTTTTAGGTGGTCTAATCCATACTCGTATTCAAACAAGATATCTTCATATCTTTTTTCCTTACTATCCCAACCATCTTGTTCATTCTTTAATTCGATCTCTAAATCTGTAATAACCTTTATTAAAGAATCTTCTTTACATGTTGTTAATGAAGGTGCCACGGGTGCCTCTCGTTCATTAAAATTCTTAGTAAGCCCTACTGATAGTAAAACCATGATACCAACTAAAATTATTAACATTACATTGTTTCTACTTTCCATAATCGGGATTTTTTTGTGATTGTACTCCTGCAGTTATTTTTAACCATTGAAAATAAAACCCCCAAGCTGGAGATGTCACTAATGAGGTGTAAAGTTGTACAGGATTATAAAAAAAAACAAACGTTGGTATCAAATACCATTCTTTTTTATTTGTCCACATAATAAAAAAATCCCAATGTCTTTTTGGTTCTTTATTCGTCATAGTTTCCTGTTGTTCTTCTTAATAAACGATCTACATCATCTTCTCTTTCTTTCAATTCAATCATCCGAATGTAATAGCCATTAGGGTCTGCGTTAGAGTTTTCTGCTTTTACATTCTTGTCAAACCACTTACTAAACCATTTACCTTTGTAAGCTAAAACCTGACATCTTTCAGAAAATTCTTCTGAATCAGATTGATCCAATAGTCCTTCGCTTACTAGCTTGTTTAGTACAATGTCTTTAACCTTGTTGTAGTTCTCCATTTCCGCTGTTAAGTCCATTTTCTTGTTGTTTTAATTTTTTTAAACATGTGTATATAACGTGACTCTCAACTAAGCTAAACCTATCAGTACAACCTTCAAGGGCTATTTCTAACAGCTTGATTGCTAGTGTATTATCCATTTTTTCTAGGACGGAATCTAGGTCCAAATCGTTTCTAAATTCCAATAAATCGTTAAATATTGCTGGCATGATTCAAATATATGTAAAAAAAATTAAAAAAACAAATCCCATATTTATTGTTATGGAATTAAGAGTAAACGGTAAGATTTTCCCAGTTGAGATGTTAACCAACCCAGATGATATTCAGCAAGGTATGATGGGTAGGGAGAGTCTAGATGGTTGTATGGGGTTCAAATTGAAGAAAGGGTTTCATAGTTTCTGGATGAAAGATTGTTTAATTCCATTGGATATTGTATTTGTATTAAACAATAGGATTAACAAGATATTCAGAGACTGCCAACCGTGTTCTGGGGAAGAGTGTCAACACTTCACCGCAGCTGCTGACCACGTATTTGAGTTCCCGTCTGGGACTTGTTCTGACTTTAGTGAAGGTGACACAGCAAATCTTTATTTAGGGACAAAATATAATCCAGTTTAACCTTTGTTTTTTTGATTTTTTTGTCTATATTTTATCAAGAATTTTAATAAAATAAATATTTATATAAAAACATACTATTATGGGATGCGGATGTAAAAAAAAGAATAACGAACCTGAACAACCAGTTCAAAATCAAAATGTAACTGAATCAACAACACCGATTGCAACACCAGATGTTCAACAAGAACAGATTGTACAAGTGGCTGTAGCTCTTCGTGAGATGATTGAGAATAAAGAACTTTAAGTTATTGAATAACGGATACTTTGTGTTCGTTATTTTTTGGTCTTAAGGTATATAAGAATATATATTTTTAAATATGAAAGCAAATACTAAATTAACAAGTGTAACTGTGTTAGATGATGTCTACAAGAAATTCAAAGTCAATATTATTGATGGTAGCATTAACTTTCAAAAGTTAGTGAATAGATCGATGGATTTATACAATAAGAGTGAGGAGTTTAGAAAACAGGTTAATAATCATAGTGGTCTAGCTTCAACAGGATCAAAGTTTTAATTAATGAAGAAAAAAATATTATTATTATCTGATGACCTAAGAATGACATCAGGTATTGCTACTATGTCGAAAGAGATTGTCATGGGGACAATTGACAAATATGATTGGGTACAATTGGGTGCAGCTATTACACACCCAGAAGCGGGGAAGATTGTTGATGTTAATGATGATATTAGAAAGAGAACAGGTGTTGAAGATGCTAATCTTAAAATCGTTCCTTACAATGGTTATGGTGATATTAACATACTTAGAAAATTAATAAATGAGGAGAAGCCAGATGCTATCTTGCATTTCACTGACCCACATTACTGGCAATGGTTATATGATAATGAACATGAGATCAGACAACATACACCATTGTTATTTTATCATATCTGGGATGACTTACCGGATCCAAAATACAATAGAAACTATTATGAGAGTGTTGATTGGTTAGGTTGTATATCTAAACAAACATATGGTATTGTACACAGAGTAGGTAAGAATACAGATAAAGTAACATACAAGCCATTAGAAGATTGGCAGATAAGTTATGTTCCACATGGAATTAATCCAGAGACATTCAAACCATTAGATGTTGTTAGTGATGATATCAAAAAGGTTGTGTATGGAGATAAAGAATATGATTTTATTTTATTCTACAACAATAGAAACATTAGAAGAAAACAACCATCTGATGTTATCTATTCTTTCAAATTGTTTTGTGATCAACTACCAAAAGAAAAAGCCGAGAAGTGTTTATTATTAATGCATACAGCGGCTGTTGATGAGAATGGAACAGACTTGCCAGCGGTTATCGAAGCTCTTTGTCCATATGATGTTAAGTTCACAGGATTAAAGTTAGAACAAGATAGATTGAATCAGATATACAATTTAGTTGATTGTACTATTAACATAGCGAACAATGAAGGGTTTGGTTTAACAACCGCAGAATCATTAATGGCTGGAACACCTATTGTTGTTAACGTTACCGGCGGTCTTCAAGATCAGTGTGGATTCAATTATAGTGCAGATGATTATATAACATTCGGTTCATTACATGATAAAAGAACATATGGGTCAACATTACATGGTGAATGGGTTGAACCTATCTGGCCAGCAGCAATTAATTTAAATGGTTCTGTACCAACACCATATATCTTTGATGATAGAGTTAATGATAATGATGTTGCGTCTGCAATCATGAAGATGTATAAGGCTGGTAAGAAGAAAAGAAAAGCAAAGGGATTATTAGGAAGAGAGTTTATGATTAATAATCTATCAAATAAAATAATGTGTGATAAGATGGTTGAAGGTATTGAACAAACAATCAAGAACTTTAAACCAAGAAAGAAATTTGATTTATATAAAATTATATGAGAAAACCGTTTTTATTATTTAGAGGACCAGTAAAGACAAGAAGTGGATATGGTGCACATTCAAGAGACTTACTTGAAGCATTATATAAAATGGAAACGTTTGATATTAAGATTGATAGCTGTGGTTGGGGATCAACTCCATTAACAGCATTGGAAGAAGATAATGTTTTTCATAAATGGATTGATGCTAATATCATAACAAGCTTAGCAACACAGCCAGATATCTATGTTCAAGTTACAGTACCGAATGAATTTCAAAGAGTTGGTAAAGTTAACATAGGTGTAACAGCTGGTATTGAAACAACAGTAGCCCCAAAGAATTGGGTTGATGGTTGTAACAAGATGGATATGATCATTGCTACATCAGAATTCTCAAAAGATGTATTGTTGTCAACTGTTTATAATGAGACAGACAATGTAACAGGTAAGTTGATTAAACAATATAGAATAGAAAAACCTGTACATGTTTTATTTGAGGGTGTCGATACAGCGATCTATAACAATGTTTATAAAGGTATTGATTTAGATATTAAAGAAGAGTTTGCTTATCTATTTGTTGGGCATTGGTTAAAGGGAAGTATTGGTCAAGATAGAAAAGATGTTGGTATGTTGATTAGATGTTTCACAGAAGCATTTAAAGGTCAAGAAGACATGCCAGCTTTGATTCTTAAAACATCTGCAGCATCATTCTCTGTTAAACAAAGAGAAGAGTTCAGAAAGAAGATAGAAGACATTGTAGGTCAAACAGAGAATCCTCCATCAATCTACCTTTTGTTTGGTGACTTATCTAATAACGAGATGAATGAGTTGTATAATCACCCTAAGGTTAAGTCAATGGTATCAATCACTAAAGGTGAAGGATTTGGTAGACCAATGTTAGAGTTTACAATGACAGGTAAACCGGTTATAGCATCAAATTGGTCTGGACATAAAGACTTCTTACCAATGGATAAAGCAATTATGGTTGGTGGTAAGTTAACAGATGTGGATGAAAGTGCTATTGATGATTTTATTATTAAAGGTGCAAAGTGGTTCACAGCAAATTATAATGAGGTGGCTGAAGTTTTAAAGTTAGTTAAGAAAGATTATGATACTTTTTTAGTTAAGTCAGAAATATTGAGAGAGGAGAATAAGGAGAAGTTTTCGTTGGACAAGATGGTTGAGAAATTTAAATCATTGATACCACTTGAGGTTAAAGAAGAACCAGTACAAAAACAATTAAATTTACCTAAATTAAATAAAATAAAGTAGTATGGCAAAAAAGAAAAGAGAATCAGTTTTTTTAACCACAGCAACCCCGCAATCATCATCGTTCACAATTGCTGGTACAAGGTTTTATGATACATGTGAATGGTGCTTTCAATTCGATGATGACCAACCGATAGTATTTGCAACAGCGTCAAAAAAAGATTTTACATCTGAACCTAAAATAAGCTTCACCTTAACAAATAGAACTGATAGCACCATGACTTTTTTTGATGATAAAACAGGTAAAAAATTAAAAATATACTCAAGAGAAAAAATTAACAAGTAATGAAAATAAGTTTTGCAATAACCGTATGCAACGAATTAGATGAAATAAAAAGACTGGTTCCCTTTTTATTAGAACACAAAAATACCAATGATGAAATCGTTATTCTTTTCGATGAAAAGAATGGTAGTAAAGAAGTATTAGATTTTTTATTACCTTTCAATATCAAACCTAATGTACAAACATGGAGAGGGTTAGATTGGGATAATAACTTCGCTGACTGGAAGAACAAGCTAAATGAATATTGTACTGGTGATTATATATTTCAGTTAGATGCTGATGAAATGATCAGCGAATATTTGGTTAAAAACATTGGTGAAATAATCGAAGGAAATAAAGAAGTGGATCTTTTTTATTTAGCGAGAATTAACACGGTTAAGGGCATAACAATGGAACACATTAACAAATGGAGATGGAACCTGGACAAAGAAGGTAGAATTAACTTCCCCGATTACCAGGGTAGATTATTTAAACCAAATTTAAAATGGGATGGTAAGGTTCATGAAAGAATAGTTGGCGCGAAGTACTATGCTATTCTCCCATTAGAGGAAGAATATTGTCTAGTACATAATAAAACAATTAATAAGCAAGAAACTCAAAACGAATTTTATAACACAATATAATAACAGATGAATAAATTAATTTTAGCTACTGGTAGTAATCTAAACTACCTACATAAGATGACAGGATACTTGAAATCAATCGAGGCTAATTCAAACTTCGATTCAAATTACTTAGTATTCTTAGGTGATGATGAAATGAGGATGAAGTATGAAAAAATAAAAATAGTTAACGTCTATCAAAAGGATCTAGAGATAGTTCCATCAAACTATTGTATTCAACATGGTGAGTTTTTAAAGTCAAAAGAGTTTGACCAATCAACAAGTGATGATGATGTTATTTTCTTTACAGATGGTGACATTAAAATACAAAGAGAACTGACAGAAAATGAGGTTACAAGATTTAAGAATTTCAAAGATGATGATGTCTATGTTGGTTATAATGCATCACCAACCGATACCTTATATGATGAGTCATTAAGATTGGGGATTATTGATAGAGAGTCATCATTATTAAAAAAGGATTTAAAAAAGATTAAAGTATATAACACCGGTGTGTTAGCGATGAATAAAAAAACTTGGTTGAAGTTAATGAATCAGTTCATTGAAGCATATCCAGAAGTAGATAAAACTTTTCATCATTATGCTAAACAGCAATGGTTGTTATCACTTTTAATTAACACAATGGGTTATAATGTTTATGAAATGCCATATGACATCCATAACCACAGACACTACCCTAGCCCTGTTGGTACACAACAAGATGGTGATGGTAATGTATATTACAATAATAAAAAAGTTTTATTTAAACACAAATGGGATTAAGATGAAAGATTTATTAGAAATCATTAAAGGTATTGACCTTAAAAAAATAACAGAAGAAGAGTTAGAGAACCTATTACCTTCTCTAGGAATGAATGGTGAGAATGGTCACGAAATGCCAGCACACCTGTCACAACATTACAATATAGGTTTAAGATTTTGGCAATATCCAAATCAATTTAGTAAGTATCTAAAACTATTAAGTAAGTTTAAGATTAACTCATATCTGGAAATTGGTTGTAGATGGGGTGGTACATTTATTATAACAAATGAGATATTAAAATTAAAGAATAAAAATGTTAAATCGTTTGCTTGTGACTTAATTGATAAATCTAGTATCTTAAACGAATATTCAAATCATGCTGACTTTACTTTTATTAAGATCAATAGTGCTCTTCTTGATAAAGAGAATGTGCAAGAACAAGTTGATTTAATTTTGATTGATGGTGATCACTCATACAATGGTGTGAAGACAGACTTTGAAAGATCTTTACAATACTCACCAAAGTATGTTGTGTTTCATGATATTGCTAGTGATGCTTGTCAAGGGGTTGTTACTTTCTGGAATGAAATAAAAAACAATTATAAGCACCACGAGTTCGTTGAACAATATGATAGCGTTGCAGGTAGTTACTTAGGGATCGGCTTAATAGAATTATAATATGAATATAACATTTGTACTAGCAGTTTACAATAAATTAGAGTTAACTAAGGAATGTTACAGACACCTTAGACATGTTTATCCAACAGCGCCATTAGTGATTAGTAGTGGTGGATCGAGTGATGGTACAAAAGAATGGCTTGAATCATTAGAAGATGAGAATGTTTCTTTTATTCATGATGATGATAGATTAACATTCTCTGATACATACAATGCGGGTATTAAACTTGTTGACACAGAGAAGGTTGTGTTGATTCACAATGATATGGTTATTGGTGAGGGATTCTTGGAAGCTATAGAAAGACTCCTTAAACCTAACATGGTATTGTCATATACAACTATTGAACCACCAGTATTCAGAGGGCATAAAAGACCAGGTAAAGTATTATTAGATCTTGGTAGCGGCTTTGATAACTTCGATTACACCAACTTCAATAGTTATGTTCAACAATGGAATCAAAGTGATGAATTATATGATGGTGCGGTATTCTTTATGAGTGGATATAAGAGGATGTTTGAAGATGTTGGTGGGTTTGATGGGTTTAGTTTTGTCCCATGTTTCTGTGAGGATGATGACTTCTTATTGAGGGCTAAGATTAAGGGTTATGAGTTGAAGACATGTGATTCTGCAATCACGTACCACTTTGTTTCTCAGACATCAAGATTTAGTGATGACATGAAAACCAATAGACAATTAATCGAAGTCTCATCAAATAGAAACTTTGTAAGAAAATGGGGGTTACCATTCTCAGCATTTAATGAGATCAGATACTGGGAAGAAAAAAACTTTAAATACAAGACCTTTAAGATGGGGTTAACCACCAGAAGTAGAAGTTATTTACTACAACTAGAACCATTCTTCGATAAAATCAATTTAGGGGCGATTCCAGACGATTATATCCATAATGAACAGAAGAATACCAAATATGATTTAAGATCCAAATTTACCCTTACAGACGACGTTGACGTTATGATTTACGAGACTAGTCCATTTGATCAAACGGATCTTGAGACACTTAAAAAACTAAGACTTTCTATACCATATTATGAACCAGGTGAATACCAGATTGGTAATATGATGATCGATATTAAAAAAGTAGTTTAATGAATGTACTTGTAACAGGAGGTGCTGGATTTGTTGGCACAAATTTAATTAAAAGATTATTGAAAGATGGACATGTGGTGACCTCAATAGATAACTATTTGAGCGGCTTTGTGTCTAACCATCAAGATGGCGCAAACTATATGTTTGGAGATGTTAACAATTTAACTATTTTAAATAATATTAAGTTTGATGTTGTTTATCACTTAGCTGCAATTGCTAGAATACAACCATCATTTAAACAACCTGTGGAATACTTTGAAACAAATACAAATGGTACATTGAACATAGCACAGTATTGTATTAACAATGATATACCATTAGTTTATGCTGGAAGTAGTTCACACCATAGTGGTAAGTTTAAGAACCCATATACATTTAGTAAGGACATTGGTGAAGAGATTATTAAGCTTTATCAGGATCATTTTAAATTAAACGCTTCTATTGCTCGTTTCTATAACGTGTATGGACCTTATCATTTAAGGGATGGTGGTTACAGTACCGTGATCGGTAGATGGGAAAAACAATATGATGATGGTGAACCTTTAACAATATATGGTGATGGGTCTAAAAGAAGAGACTTTACACATATTGATGATATTGTTAATGGTTTAATTAAGATAAAAGAAAAACAAGCGTGGGGATATATCTTTGAATTAGGTAGGGGTGAAAACTTTTCATTAAATGAGGTTGCGGATATGTTTAAAGAAGATCGTTTGTACTATGAGAATAAACCAGGTGAGGCTCAGGAAACATTATGTGACAGCGCTTTAGCTAGGTTTGTATTAGATTGGGTACCAATCATTAATCTATATGATTATGTTGATGAATATAAAAAAAGGAGCTAAATTAGCTCCTTTCTTTTTATTTCTTAATTAACTTAAACAGTACCTGGTATTTGTCTTTTGTTTTACCAGCATCTTTCAGATCTTCTTTAGTAATTTCTGGATATTCGATCTCAATTTCTTGATTTAAAAGAGTACCATATTCTTTATCAAATTCAAGATACTTTGGATTAATAACAGTCCCAGTTACATTACCTTCCTCGTCTTTAACATCGTTTCTCATTTTAACCATGATACCACCGTTACCATCTTCTTCACCATATTTCTTAATCAATTCATCTCTTAGTGCTTCAACTTTACTTCTCTCACTTTTAAGCGTTGTTGAGAAATCACTTAACTCATATTTTAAAATGATTGACAAGTTTTGTTTATTAAATCCCTCATAAATCTGTTCGCCAGACTGTGGGTCAACATAACCATTTATTTCACTTTCTAATTGTAAAACGTCTCCTAATTTTAATGTAATTTTGTCCATAAATTTAAATTATCTTTTATAATATATATCTTATTTTTGAAAAAGTAAACACTAAATTATTGTCAAAAGTGCATAAGTTATCATGATCGAAATCCATACAATTAATGCTTTTAAATAGGTCATAAATCCGGTATGGAAATACTTCTGACCGATCGGTAAACACTTGTGGGACGGTGAGATCAGGTAAGCTGAATACTCTAATGTAAAGAATAAAACAAAGTACTGCATACCGAACACACTTGTTAATAAGCTAACGATACTAGCATACTTTGCTGACGATCCTAGCATGAATGATGATAGGAAAGATATTACAGAAACCACTAGAATATACTCTGGTTTATTGTACTCTTTAATATATGATTCGATAACATTATAGTAAGAACCAACAAGGTTACCTAAGATGATAACTAATCCAACGATCCATATTAATTCCCAATCAATATAACCAAGAATCTTATTCCAGCTTTTAGAATAATATACCAACCATATAGTGAACCCAGTAAAGAAACCAAAATAGTATTCTGTAAGAAATACACACATCAATATGGTTGCTAAAAATGGTATAACCACCATGGTTATGTTTTTAACATTAATCGGTTCGTCTTTAACTTCGATATCTATCTCATCATCTTTTAATGATAAGATATAATAACTAACATACAATACAGAAATTAAAAGTAACGGCCAGATATAGGACATGAATTGCACGTACGTTAAACTTAACACAGCCATTGGTATGATAACAGTCTTCTCTAATGGAGACCACAGATAATAATGATGCGTTGCTAGGTAATCAATGATACCAAACTTCTTACGTTTCTTATTATCAACAGGCGCAATGCTGTTTAACATTGATGCTGATAATGCTACGCGACCAGGAATAGGTAAGATACCGCCAAATAATGATACCAAAAATACTACCATCCTCTTAGACTTAACTTTCTGTTCAAGTAGTCTGAATATGTCCATA